>Ga0099846_1000688_pt1 | contig 13791 bp, 6 predicted proteins | sample CB_VirMetaG_FD_78180 | JGI IMG/M metagenome (GOLD analysis project Ga0099846, IMG submission 78180) | Freshwater to marine saline gradient viral communities from Chesapeake Bay - CB_1504_1 Viral MetaG | ecosystem: Environmental > Aquatic > Marine > Coastal | place: USA: Chesapeake Bay | collected... | reverse complement strand
CGCGAAGACGCTGGCGAATGGGCGACCGCGGGGCGATACCCATCTCGTCGAGCATTGCATCAGTAACTACTTCAGGTGCGGGCGCGGCCTCGGGCGGTACGCCCTCCCGTGCGGGGGCCTGCTGAACCCGCCGACGAATACCGGGCATGCCAAGCTGTTCCGGCTCACGCTGCGCGGCGCGCTCGGGGATGCGGGCTTCCATTTCTTGCAGCTGCGTGGCTTCCGGCGCTGCTTCGATAGGTGCCTCTTGTACAGGTTCTTGTGCAGGGCGTTCGGCACGCTGCACGTTTACCGCACGCTGGATGGTCTGGAGTTCGGCTTCAGTCGGCTTGGCCCTATCACCGCGATACCCTGCCGCGGCTAGCGCGTCTTGATACACACGAGATACGCGAGTGTAATTACGACTGGGGGTTTTCTCGATAACATCTTGCAGGATGCGACGCCGACCCTGTTCGGTGGCTTGCTGACGCTGCGTTTCTTGCTGCCCTGCGATCGTCTCTAGATCGGACTCGGCACGGAGTGCTGCGGCTTGCTGTTGCTGCGCGCCTTCTTCGGCTTCGATAGCAGCGAGCTGGTCAGCAATATCGGCATCCTCTTGCGCCGCGCGCTGGCGCTGGTCAGCCATCTCGACGAGATCACCCATAGCAGCTGGCTGCTCGGGGGTACGAACCTCGGCCTCTTCAAGGAGTAGCTCGTCCATAAACTGGTCGGGACGACGCAATTCTTCAGGCCCAAGGCGGCGACGCTCTTGTTCTTGCTGCAATGCAAACAAGTCAGGCTGTTCAAATGCGGCTTCATCACCACGCTGCGCGGCACGGAGTGCTTCGCGTTCGCGGGCAGCTGCTTGGGCGCGCTGTTCTTCTGCGGCGATGGTCTCCCTACCGCGCTCAAAGGCAAGTTCTTCTGGAGTGGGCTGGCGCGCGGTGCCGCGCTCACCAATAACCGCACCACGTGGCATATCACCAAGTACGGCTTCACGTTCTCTACGCTGTTCTTCTGTGAGCGCCTGCCCTTCCGGCGTAACCTGCATCGACGGGGCAGGAAGCGCGAGCGGGGGTTCTTCAGCAGGCGCAGGCGCACTCGGCGCACGGCGTCCAGCAAACGTGTCAACGAGGAGCTGTATCGCGCCACCTGCGACACCGCCAACACCCGCTGCTTCGCCAGCACCCTCAAGGATAGCCTGCTCGGCGTTGTACCCACGCTCGTTAAGGTTCTGCAGAATGTTGGCCGCGGCTTCCTGTGCGGCCTCTTCGCCACCAGTGCGCAGAGCACGTTGGATGCGCCCACCAATGCTCTTTACAGCCTCTTCGCCGAGATCGCCTGCAAGGCGGCTGGCAATAGGCCCAATAACCCGCCCAAGCGGCAGAGCTTCTGTTGCCCCAATCGCCGCACCGAGAAGTGCCGCGCGGTTACGTTCTTCTTCCGTAGCGCCGAACTCACGAGCTCGCTCGCTTGCCTCGCCTGCGCCAGCCGCAACACCAACAGTCCCCGCACCAAGGAGACCTGCAATGCCCGCCCCGGCAGCGCCAGCACCTAGTGCGGCAGCGCCGTAAGCAGCGGCAGCGGCTACACCGACAGCACCCGCGATTGAGCCGAAGGCTTGGCCGACTTTGTAGGTGAGGTCTTCCTCGTCGCCCATGCTGGGGCGAATGGCGTTAGCCGCACCTTGGATGCGCTCACGGGCTGCAAGTTCTTGCTCTTCGTCGAGTAGCGTAGCGGCACCAAGTGCGCCTAGCTCCCCAAGGCCGACAACACCCGCGCCGAAACCGCCGATCAAGTCACCAAAGAACCCGCTTTCGTCGGGCTCGGCAAACATCGACTCGTAGGCTGCACGCTGTGCAGCTGCCTGCTCTTGGCTTGCGCGGATACGCTCTTCGCGGGCGGCGAGGCGCTCACCAAACGCCGTGCCTTCATACTGCTGGCGACGCCTTTGTTCAGTGGCGGCACGCGCAAGGTCTTCTCTGGAGGCCCCTTCGGGTGCCTCGACATCAAGTGTGGAGCCATCCCGCAGCGTAAGAGTGTATAGGGCCATACGGGTTACTCGCCTCTACGTGTGGCGTCTAGAATATCGTCCGGGTTAATTCCCGGCATCTCGCTGAGACCGGACAATTCGTAGAACTGCCGTTCTAGCTCTTCGAGCATGTCGTTTACTCCACGTTCCTCAAGGAGCTCTGTTGCGTACCCATCTGCTTCGGCGACTGCTGTATCAAACTTAGCTTTGGCCTCTGCGTAACCCCTATCGTCAGGGTTTAGCATATCGAGCTGCATCCTAGCGTCTGCCACACCATAAATTTCTGCGCCACGTTCGTAGATTTGATTGGACCGCGCAAGCAGGTTGTCTGTAGCAGTAAGAATACCCTGTATCCGGCGACCGACTGCCACTTCCTCGTTCCGTGCCTGTTCAATAGCTGCTTCGGCTCTGCGAACTTCAAGTTCAGCTTCGCGGAACGTCGCGCTGTTGGCCTCTTTTTCTCTGTCAAAATCAAGCCGCGCTGCTTCCGATGCAGCGCGGAGTCGCGCAGAGTCCATCGTAGCTGCTGCTGACATAGCTGCACGCTGGTTGGCATTGAAGTCGGCAAACATCTGAGTACCGAGGCTGAGCGCAGCGCGGCCAAGCTCCGAATCCAGCGCCATGCCGCGTTCGCTAAGGGCGATGCGGTCAACCATACGACTACGACGGTTTTGCTTCTGCCGGTTCTCAAGGTTGATTGCAGCGGCTGCACCGCCTGCCATGGCGTAACCGATGTTCGTAGCGCCTGCGGTGCCAATGAGGAACGCCTGCAGTTGCTGGCGACGCTCAGCTTCGGGATCATACAGTTCTTCGTCGAGTGCACCCAGCTGCGCTTCCATCTCCGCAAAACGTGCGGCTTTTTCTCCGCGACCGAGAACATCTTCACCAATCCGAACACCGCGCATCAGGGCAGCTTCGGCACCGCCCATACCACCTGCGCCACCTGCAAGGCCAGCAAGGCCAGTATTATCCGAAGCCGGAGGCCGCGGGGTCTCAGATGCTGTTGCCGGAGATTCCGACGTAGAGATCGCTTCTGCCGCCGTAGCGGGTGCGGGGGCCGGTGCCGGTGCCGGTGTAGGAGTAGGCATGGGGCCACCAAGCGCATCCTCGGACGCAGGGGTGGATTGTGGCACAACAGCGTCTTCCCCGGACGATATTCTAGACGCCACACGTAGAGGCGAGTAAGACGCAGGGGTGTATTGTGGCGCAGCAGTGTCTTCCGACGCAGGGTCATACTCGGCAGCAGCCCGCGCGGCGGCAACGGCAGGCGCGACGCGCGGTGCTTCATCTCCTACGAGATCGCCGATACCCCCACCACGCGGTCTGTTACGCCCCCTAGAACCCGGAGATGGTTCCCTACGAATACGCTCACCAGTCTCGGGGTCGTTCAGCCCCAGACCTACGCCGAACCGGTTAAAGTACAGCTGCCCCCCGATATCGGACACAGGGAGCCCTGCGCGTTCGCGCTCAGCGCGAGACATCGCCAACCACTGTTGGTAAGTAATCCTATCTTCCCCTTCAACGGCACCGCCCGGCTGGAATGCGACGATGCCACCGCCAGCCATCTGCGGCATGGGGGCTTGAGGAGCAGGAGCGGGGCGCTGTTGCGCCAGAGCGCCGATACCACCCTGCGCGGCGCGCTGGAGGTTAGCCTGCTGTTGTTGCTGCTTACGCTGCAACACACCCTGCGTCTGTTGGGCGAGTTCGTTCTTAGTAAGCTCCAGGACTTCCTGCTCGCGCTGTTGTGCGATGGTACCGGGCTGCTGCTGCATCTTCAGCTGCATGTCGCGCGCTGCGGCTTCCTTCTCAGACTTGAGCTTTTGCAAGGCGAGGAGGTCTACCAGCTCTTGGTTTTGCTGGTACATCTGCATGAGCTGCTGCGGGTTGTTCCGGTATGCGTCTACGCGGTTCTGGACCTGCGCGTCTACACCTTGATTCATCGCCATATCGGATACCCTTATTTCTTAAACAGTAGCTCGTAGAGCTTGTCGATACCGCCCGCGGTCGAGAGTACCGTGGAGAGCTGGCTCGGCTGCATATACGAGTAAGACTGCGCCGCGATTGGCAAATCTTGCAGCAGCGACTGCATGAACTGCACCTGCTTGTATGGGAAGTCGCGTTGCTCTTCAAACTGCGCCATATCCGCGGCGATACCCTCGGATTCAATGCCCCGCTGTACAGCGCCCATGTCAGCGATTTGTCCCAGCGCGGACAGACCATACCGATTAGCCGCTTCTTGTGCGGCCATCTCACGGTCTTGCTGCGTATTAAACTGGCCCATAGCCGTATCATACGCCGTGCGATAACCCTCACCAGTGATCGCTGCGAGGTTTTGCAGAAGGTTCCGGTTGGCTTCCGATTCCATGATTGCTTGGCGAGAGCCACCATACGCACCTGCACGGGTTAGGCGACCTGCATCTGCTACCCGTTGAATTTCGGCTTGACGGCGAGCCTCGGCGATCTGGGGATCGAGCGCGGCCTGCAGGTAGGGGTTCATATACTGCTGAGCTGCCCCCGCAGTGAACTGCTGCGGGACAAAAGCGCCCATCTGATCGGTAGGGATGGCAAGCCCTGCAAGCCCTTGGAACGCCTGTGCCTGCAGCTCCGATTGCCCAGCAGTAAGCGGCCCCATGTAGGCTTGATACGGCTGATCTGCCAGCGCCTGCCCCCGACCAAGCATGTCAGTAACATACGGACCTGCCCAAGCAGACAGGGAGGATTCACGACCGGTCTCAGCACCCGCGAGAGGGTCTGTCGGCTGATTGAGGGTTGTGGCTTGTTCTACCATGGCTTACCTCGTTCCCGGCAGATAGTTCGCCGGATTGATTTGCTTGCCCTGCTTGGGGGTACCAGTGCGAGCTTTGCGTACATCTTCCATCATAGCATAAAGCTGCTGCGCACCGGCATTGGAATTGCCATTACCAAGATGGCTCACAACGTCCGCAGGGATGACAAACTCGCCATCGCTAAGCCGCGCTTCTTGCCGCCCGTCGATATTAGCTGGAACTTGATCAGTCATACCATCAGTTGTTCCGGTGAGATACCGACCACCTGCTAGATTGGCGATGCCCCCTTGGGCGTACCGCGGAGTGAAACCCTGCAGGCCCTCTGTTTGCTGGGGGATAGGCATGTCTTGGATTACCTGCGCCGGAGCACGCGACATAATCGGCGACGTGTCACCCGTGGGGGGCGCTGCGAACTGCAAGGCGGTGGGCCGCGCTTGGTAGGCAGGGTTGGCGATATTCTGTTCTTTAAGATACTCGGCTTGTTTACCCGCAAGTTGGCGAACTACATCAAGGGCCGCCAAACCTTCTGCGGTGGGATCAGTGGTCACTGTAGTCGTGGTATCTGTAGCTGCCGCTGCTGTATCTCCTGCCGCATCGTTGGCGACGGCGGTCTCGATCGGGGCGTATGGGTCGACATATTGTGTATCGGTAAAATACCGCAGGCCACCACTGCCGGGGCGGCGGGTAGGATCGTAAGTGCCGGGCACAACTTCCCGCACCGCGGTGTAGCGGGGGATACCACCTTGGTAGCCGACGTTAGGAGCTTCTGAATTGGCGAAGCTGGATTTGCTTAGGAAGTAGCTGCCCGCAAGGTTGGCAACGCCGCCCCAGTTAACTTTAGGAAAACTACCGCTTCCCCCAAGCCAGTTGCCAAGATCGCTCCAGAAGCTCATCACGTTTCTCCAAGGATACGTAGTATTTTATCAGTTAAGTCGTTTACTTGTCCACCCTCGACAAAAGGTTGCACGGGACGACGCGGCTGCGCAGGTGTATCAAAGGGTCGCACGAAAAGGCTCTCCTGCTCAGGTGTAGCAAAAATACTGCTAAAATCATAGAGGTACTCCAACTCGACGGGGCCGGGAGTGTCCACATTTACCTGCTGTCCGTACAAATCGGTCTGCTGCATGAGCATGTTGCGGAACTGCGACTGGCGCTGACGCTCAGCCTCTTGCTGAATCTGCAGCTGGATTTGCTGCTGTTGTGCGATTTGCTGCTGTTGCTGCTGCTGGATCGCAATCTGGTTCTCCGCAATCTGCGCCAAGACGTCCGCATACGGGTCTTCCTGCGCCTCATCGACTGTCTCGTCGACCGTCTCATCGACCGTCTCGTCGACTGCACCGTCTAAGATTTCGTCGGCTATTTGATCTACTGTTGTGTCGGTCGTGGTGTCAGTCGTGGTGTCGGTCGTAGTGTCGGTCGTGGTGTCAGTCGTGGTGTCAGTCGTGGTGTCAGTCGTGGTGTCAGTCGTGGTGTCGGTCGTGGTGTCAGTTGTGGTGTCAGTTGTGGTGCCGGTGTCTGCAACGTAGTCATTGACCCACTGTCCTTGCTCGTCTTTGACGAAGTTAACCGTTGACCCGGTGTCGCTAGTCACAGTGCCGTCGGGGTTTGCAGTCCAGCCATATTGGTCAATGAGGATTTGTTCTACGGCAGTGTAGTCTACGCCGGTGTCTACAGTCTCGTCGACCACCTCTTCGACTGCCTCATCAACCGTCTCATCGACTGTCTCATCGACTGTCTCGTCGACTGTCTCGTCGACTGCCTCATCTACCGGCACCTCTTCCTCAACTACGTCTTCATCGACTACGTCTTCATCGACTACGTCTTCATCGACTACGTCTTCATCGACTACGTCTTCATCGACTACGTCTTCGTCGACTACGTCTTCGACCGGTGCCACGTAGTCATTGACCCATTGTCCTTGCGCATCTTTAACAAAGTTACGCGTTACCCCGCTTGCACTACTTACAGTGCCATCAGGGTTTGCGGTCCACCCGTATTGGTCAATGAGGATTTGCTCCACAGCAGTGTAATCTATGCCCGTGTCTACCGGCACCTCTTCCTCAACTACGTCTTCGTCGACTACGTCTTCGTCGACTGCCTCATCTACCGGCACCTCTTCCTCAACTACGTCTTCTTCCTCGACTGCCTCATCTACCGGCGCCTCTTCCTCAACTACGTCTTCTTCCTCGACTGCCTCATCTACCGGCACCTCTTCCTCAACTACGTCTTCTTCCTCGACTGCCTCATCTACCGGCACTTCTTCTTCGATTACTTCTTCGACCGGCACTTCTTCTTCGATTACTTCTTCGTCGACTACTTCTTCGACTGGTGCTTCCTCCGCGAGATCGCGCTCCGCAGTGGCTGCATTTAGAAGTTCTTCCAGTGCAGTGGCTTCGTCCCGCTGCCCAATATAGTTACCGATAAGTCCTTCGCCGTACTCCAGCAGCCCCGCATTTTGCAGGGCTTGGGTGGCTTCGTCTTCAGTGACTACGCGCTCGTCCGCAAAGCTAGTTATATTAGCTAGCTGCTGCTCTTGGAAAAGATTAGCGCGCTCGTTTGCGCCTTGGACTAACGCATCGACATCGGCTTGGGTGAGCGCCCCGTCACCATCTGCGTCGAACGCGAATAAATAGTTTGGTTGGTCTTCATTACCAATGATAGTCGGGGCCCAGCTAGCAGTGGCAGTGGCAGTAGTGTTTACGCCAACAAACTGTGCAATCTCTTCGTCGGTTGGCGTATACCCAAGCTCTTCGAAGTACGCGCGCACTTCGTCTTCAGTTACAATTTTTGGATCAAGATACGCATCTAGAAGCGCGTCTAGCCCAGCTTCATCGTACTCTCCAACGAACTGCGCAGCCTCAGCCGCGTTGCTCTGATAGCCTTTTGCTGCGAGTGCATCGAGTGCTTCTTGCGAAGTGACCGCGCTACTATCGAATTGCGCAACGAGATATTCGGCGGCTGCGGTTTTGTCCTCGACCCGCCCGGCGCGCTCCATGATCTGCTCGTCGGTGAGCGTAACGCCTTCAGCTTGTGCGATCGCAGCGACTTCGGCAGGGCTAATATACCGGGAGCCCACGTATGTCTTGACATAGGTCGTAACGTCTTTCCCTGCGCTGTTAAGCGTCAGGTTGAGCAGCTCTACGTCAGTCGTGGCAAAGCCGGGGTATTTGGCGACCTCATTTAGCACCTGCCCCAGACTATTATAGCTGTCGTTCACCGTGCTGAGCAGGTTGTTCTGGGTCAGTGGGTCGGTAACGCCGAGATCATTGAGCGCCGCAATGGTAGCCTCGGGATCAGAACCACCAGTGGAAATTGCGTTGCGTACATTTGGGTTTAAGCGGAGAAGCGTGTCTGCGACGGCGTCCCCAGTATAAATACCGCCAGCAACACCTGCACCAGCGACAGCGCCGAGTGTAGCGGCTTGCGCCACTGACCCAAGCACATCGCGGTCGGGGTCGATTTGTGTAAGCACCGTTTCGGTAAAGAGGGTGGGAAGTGCTTCCTCAATCGACTCTTGGACGCCTTCTTTCCATGTGACGCTCGCGCCTTCTGCGACGCGGCGTGTTAATAGGTCAAATGCTTCTGCGGTGAGCCCTGAACCTTCCCGGCTAAGGATAGCACGTTCAAATGCGTTACCATCCATAACCCCCATGCTGACGAGTGTGGTTGTGGCACCGATCATACCAGCAGAAATGGCTACATCCCGTGCATAGCTTTGTGCTTCTGCGTCGGACATCCCGCTGTTAAGCGCGGTGTTGTAGGCTTCATCAAATGCGCTTTCAGCCGCGCCCCCAAAGGATTCGGCGAGGTCAAGCGTAGCGCTTGTCCCGATAGACGCGCGGAGCGCCATGCGTTTCGCAACATCTTCCCCCATCGTGCGGAGCGTTGCGCGTGTAACAGTGCCGACGCCTCCACTGGCGAGTAGAATTGGGAGTTCTTGTATGATTTCTTTACCGATAATTTCGGCAAGGAACTGCACTGGGGCTTCTTCAAACCCGCCCCATACAGAGGCAACTTTCTCCCACCCAGTGCCTTCGGCCATCCGCGCGTTCATGCGGTCGACAGCCTCACTCCATTCGGTAGTCTTTGTATCGCCGCCGAGTGCCATCATGTCCCGCGCTAGCGCCCCGAGCGGCGTACTTTCTGGGTTGATATTGGCCAGCAACACGATTTGGTTGAAGTTACTAAGCAGCTCGCCACCGGCTTCAAGCGCGATACCTGCGGTGTTAATAGCCCAATCGGCGTCGTTTTCTTCCGCGTACTGGTACGCGCCCCGCGCTGCGTCTACGGCTGCGTTACCTACTTGTGCGGCGATGACCCCGACAGCATCCGCTGATAGCTGGCCCGTCTGCCGAACAAACTCGGCGGCATCGGAGTCTTTGAGGTCAGCGAGCGTCTGGCCGACAACACTACCCTCAAATGCGCCTTGTAAGCGGTTATCGAACTGATAACCGCGAATACCGACGCCCGCTTCGGGGTTCCTAATCCACTCACCAGTGATAGCGTCTTTATAGTAAAAGACGGTCTCGTCTGTGCGAGTCAGGCCGGGGCGAATACCGACGCCCGGCGGCAAGCCCTCACCCTGCACAAAGTCTCCAGTCTGCTCACCTTCGGTACGGTAGAACTCATACTGCCGCACCATGCGACCCAATTCGGGCGAGTAGAACGCGGGGGCCCAGTTATCGAGGTTTGTCGCGTCGCTCCAATTCCACAACCCTTCATTTGGATCGTATGTCAGCCGCGCAGTGCCGCTTGCGATGCTAAGGTCTGATACACCTGCGCGTTGGATGTCGCCAAATGTCACGCTGTCTCTGCCGACTTCGCGGTTAATCTGGTCCATCCGCGTGCGAAGCGCGTCAATATCTTCCTGCACCAACTCTTCGCCGACAAACCCAGTTGGACGCCCGGCAGCGGCTAGTAGCGCGTTGATTTCGTCGGTGATGACAGGGGCGATACCTATGGTCTGACCACCCCGCCAAGCATCTAGAACGTTATTGACGTCCCGCGCCTCGGCTTCGAGCGCCAGCCTGTCCCGCATCGCCGAGGTATAGTTAACAGAAAACTGATCCGCGAGCGTAGCCCGTGGCGCATCTTTTAGCGACATGTAATCGGGGTATTGCTCACGCAGCTGGTTTGCAAATTCGTTGAGCGTCGTGACGTTGACGTCCCCTAGCGTGAGGCCGTTGCGCTCAAGCGCGCTTGCCAAAACCGAGTTAAACGTCGACGCATACGCGGCGTCATAGTCCGCTGCGTTCGTCGGAATGCCTTCTTCCTTGCCCTGAGTCAGCCAGTGGAAGTAGGCATCCTCGTCGGCATCCAGCCCGGCAATCGCGCGGTATTCTTCTTCGTTGAAGCTCGGGTCCATAAACCGGACAAACTGCTGATCGAGTTCCTCTTGCAGCGGCACCAAGGCTTCGTCGAGCTGGCTGGACGTCGTGGTGAGGTCTTCTAGCAGAATCTCATACTGCTCGAACTCTTGCTCATACTGCTGGTTGAACGGCTCAAGCGTATTCGCAAGCGTGTCCAACCGCTCCCGTAGTCCGGGGTATTCGGCATTGTATGTTTCAGTCGCACTGTTTAGCGCCTCAACAGCGGCTGTCAGTGCATCGGCGTTCTCTTGGTTTTCGTTTGCTTGGAAGTTCTGGAGCGCCCGCTCGTAAGCGGTGTTCAGCGTCTCGATGTTTTCCGCCCCGCTGGTGAGCCGGGTAATGATGCCATTATATTCGTCAATGTCGTCGCCATACTGCGCCCGAAGTTCTTCGAGTCGCCGCACTTGAGCTTCTACCCGCTGGTAGTCGCCTGTCACCTTGTCCATGAGGGTAGTGACTTCGCCCCCAAGCTCGGTGTCGTTGAACCATGTCCGGAACTCAGTATCAGCATACTGGTTCAAGCTATTGGTAAGCGCCGCGGCAACATCACCACCACCAAATGCAGCGGCAGCGGTGCGTTGCACAGCCGACGTAATCGCGGCGATCTGGCCATCAGTGTAGTCGGTGACGCCACTCACAAAGCCTTTGACCACATTGGTGACAGATTCTGCTGACAGGGCGGCGTTGAACAGCGACTCCGGTGTGATTTCTTGACCAGACAGCGTGCGCGCAATCGACGTTGTGATAACGTTACGTGCTACATCAGGTAGTTCGGCGAACGCGCCTCCAGTTTGCTCATCCACCCAGCCGTTGATAACAGGCAGAGCAGCGCCGAGCCCCCCGGTAAGGAACGCCTGCATGGGGTCTTGTCCATACACAAGCGCTCGGGTTGCCGCACCGGCCCCGGAACCGATAATAGTCGCCGCAACCGCATTTCCTGTTGCCTCTAGCGCAAAGTCACCGGCAACCTCACCGGCAACCTCGCCAACAGTCTGCGCGACGTAGGAAATGGCCGCGGCCTTAAGCGCGTCTCCAAGATCGCCACCTTCGGCCAAGGTGCTGGCACCGCTGATTAGGGGCACCGCCCATGCGTTACCCGTCGCAACCGCGGCCACTTTAAGGAGTGCTTCGCCAAGATCACTCCGCAGCACATCCCCGATGGCATCGCCTACGGGCTTAATAACCTCTTCGTAAACCCATTCAGCCGCGCCAGTTTCGTGGGCAAGAATAGCTGCACCGGTACCAACAATGGCTGCGGTAGCAATACTGGCCCCCGCCCACGTTACCGCGGCGACACCAGCACCAACTCCAATAGCGGCGGCAACAATAACGGGCATTTACATTCTCCAGAACTCGGTCAGGGGCTGCTCCCCTATAAGAACAAATGCACGGTAGCCACCGGTATCTAACTGTACCACATCTATCTCGGTATCAGTATCCCTTGTTTTATTATGCCAAAACTTGAACGCTGACACGTATTCCTGTGGTTGGAAGTCCGTGCGGTAGTACTTCACTTTACGTTTCTGCAAGTACGCAAGATACTTGAGCCCGGCTCGCAGGAAGTTCTGCGCGGTGTCTACGTTGAGCGCCCGGCCTTCCATGACGTTCTTATACTTACCTTTGCCGCGGTGACCGATGAACACGGTGTTTCCGATCTGCACCTGATCTGTGTTTGGCAGCTCCAGCTCTCGGGCCACGGCGGCGAGCACATGCGGTAGCGGATACCCTGTGTTGTTTAGCTCTGACGCAAAAAGCGTAATGATTTCCGGCGCGGTTAGCGGCTTTTCTTTGCTATCGACTACGGTAGGCATCTCATCCCCTATAGATTACTGACGAAGCTGACCGCCACGATGGCTGACGGAATCCCCGGATGGGGGGAGGTAGCCGCAGTAGTAGCAAGCGACAGCGTGGTATCATCTGTGGCCCAGTACATTTCAATATACTGCCCTGCGGTCAGGTCGATAGAAAAATTCCAGAACACCGGTTGACTGGCGTTGCCTTTACTTGTTTGCGTTTGCCCACCGTACGGCACGTCGGTGCCGTTTTTGTTGATCCATGTGAGTATCTCAGCATCGGACGAGTTCGTATGCGCGGTCTGCAGCGTCACTTGGAAGTTGTAGATGCCGTCCGCTGTCACAGTTATACGCGTGTCGTTAGCGCCGCCAATACTGACCCCATTGCCGATGTAGGTGTTCTCAAACTCTACGGGGTACCCTGTGCCTGTGGCTGCAGCAGTTTGGTTGGTCGTGCTGTAAAACAAGCCGCGCGGCATGTAGAGGAACTTGCCGCCGTCGTCGGTGCTAAGCAGCGCGTTAAGCGTGCCCACAAGCCGGTTGAAGAACAGCCGGAAGACGTTGTCCTTCTGGTCCATATACGGACGCTGGTATGTTGTCGGCGCGAGTGGGATCGCCGGTGGTTCGGGGCGGTCTAGCTGGTTGGACATCAGCGCCTCCCATCAGGACGGATGTCGATTCTCGGCACGCCAAGCTGCCACTGCACCCCAATGTCGTTTGACTCTACCTTTACCGCAAGCTGCCGCCCACGGACACGGGTATATACCTGCCCTGTATACTGTTCGATCGGCAGCACCGCAGTGCGCGTGACGGTAGCTGTGTTGACCCCACCTTCCGAGGCCGGGCTGTTATACCCAGCACCAGAGTTTGCCAACGGCAGGAGCGTCATCGTAGCCGCAGGAGCAGCGGCGGTAGACCCAGTAAACGTGAGGTCGGGTAGCACTCGCCAGATAAACGAGAACCTGTCCCCGCTATCAATGTCGAACTGCCCAGACGCGACGTACGCAGAAATCGGCTGTGTGGTGGCCGTCTCTTTGTCGTCGATGCCGTACTCGTGATACACGAGGTTGTTACTGTATGTAGCCGCGATCGGATTGCTCCGCAGATCAGAATCCAACCACGCCGTGCGGCCCATAGTGCCGTAGTACCAGATATTCTGGACGTAGTTGTAGACGACATAGCGGTCTATTTCAGTTGACCCTGCAGAGCAGTAGAACCACCAGACCTCGTTGAACTGCTCATTGGTGCCAGCATGCACTTGCTGATACTGCTCTTCGTTGAAATCGTCGAAGACGTAGCGCTTCACTGCGCAAGGCAACGGCTGAACCCGACCATCATAGGTATAGAACTTACCAAGCCCCATCCAGAAAGATACGCCACTGGCGTATGCTACGGCGTTTTGCGACGCGATGGAGATGTTGTGCCCCATGAGCTGAGAGCTCCAGACACCCGCACCAGCACCTACGTACTGCATCGAGTAGAGCGCTGCATCCGTCCAGACGAGGATTTCCTGCCGAGACTGCATCGCCGTGATGATCTCGCTGCCATGGGAGAAACGAATATCCCCCGCTTGGTTCGTTGCTGCCGGAGTCCAGTTCGTGACATCCTCTTGGTCGGACCACCGTACGAGGAGGGGGTCTTGGGTAGCCCCGCCGAGCTCGTTTGCCCCAAAGCAGAACACAAACCGGCTCGTGTCTGACACGAGGATGAAGTTCTGCACAGTCGGCACGTTTGACGCACCACCCAACGAGGATACAAGCACGCCCCGAGTAGAGAAGCCGCTAGACGCATCCCAGTAATACAGCCCCCCACCGCGAGGTCCAAACACGAGG
>Ga0099846_1000686_pt1 | contig 13811 bp, 15 predicted proteins | sample CB_VirMetaG_FD_78180 | JGI IMG/M metagenome (GOLD analysis project Ga0099846, IMG submission 78180) | Freshwater to marine saline gradient viral communities from Chesapeake Bay - CB_1504_1 Viral MetaG | ecosystem: Environmental > Aquatic > Marine > Coastal | place: USA: Chesapeake Bay... | reverse complement strand
CCAGCGCCCCACGGGGCAGGCTCCAGAGGAGCAGGAGAGCACCATGGCGAACGAGATCACCTACACGGGCAGCGGCGCGAACCTCCGCGCTGCCGAGGTCTTTAACCGGCTGATCCACGAGGACCTCGTGGACCGCACCGACCTCCGGTCCGTCTGCGTCAAGCTGGGCGACCTCGGCGGGTCGGGCTCTGACACCCTCGTCACCCCGCGCGTGGCCTACGACGACGCGATGGCCGCCGCCAACACCGACGAGGTGACCGCCGCCGACAACACCGCGCTCGGCAACTCTGCGATCACCCTCTCGGTCGCGCAGCAGATCCTCGCGTACAGCTCCAGCGACAAGCTCGAGATCACCGGCGGCGCCGGGCACCTCGACCTTGAGCTGCTCGCGCAGCGCATGGTGGACGGCTACGTCCTGCGCTTCACCGACTTGGTGTGCGCCGCGTTCCCCAGCTTCACGGCCAACGTGACCAGCTCGGGCGTGGACATGGACGTGGACGACCTGATCGCCGCGATCGACATCATGGAGCAGGCGGTGGTCCCCGGGCAGCTGGCCTGCGCCCTCTACACCGTCCAGTGGACCGACCTCCGCAACTCGATGCGCGGCGAGGGCGGGCCGGCGCAGTACAAGGAGGACGTGCAGGGCGCGATCATGGCGCAGCAGCCCGGCTACAAGGGCCGCTACTACGGCGTCGACATCATCGCCACGGACTCCGTGACGACCGCTGGCGGCAACTCGCTGGGCGCCATGTGGGGCGCGGGCGGCATCGTCTACGCCGAGGCCAGCCCGACCGGCCGCATGGCGGGCTCGATCGCCGCGCCGGTGCCCGCCGGGTCCCCGGTCTACGCCGAGTTCTCCCGCACCGCGGACCCGGGCCTGTCCCAGGTCGTCGGCCACGCCTTCGTGGCGGTCGGCATCGGTGAGGACGCGCGCGGCGTCGAGATCATCACCGACCGCTAGTCGGTCATCGAGGAGGAGCAGAACATGGCCGCGATCGTCGGAACCCGACAGACGCCGCAGGACTCGCCCGGAGCGGAGCGCTTGCCTCCGATCCGGACGCGCCCTCGGTACATGCTCATGTGGCACCCGCTCCGGTGGGACTGGTCCACGGAGTCCTACGACGAGAGCGGCGTGGGCTGGCTCCCCAACGTGTCCCCGCTGTTCCTCACCCCGGGCTGCAACGGGGTGGGGGACGGCAACGTCTGGGACCTGGCGGCGGTGCGGACCCGCAAGGCGGGCTGGCACATCATCATGCCGGACGACCCGCGCCTCGGGCCGTACCAGCACTACATGCAGCGCCTCCCGGCCCGCGGGCGCGCTGCTGTCTGGGCGAGCATCTGGGAGTCGGTGTCCGTGCTCGGCGGACAGGTGCGGTGGCAGCACGATGACGCGGGCTACCGCGCGTTCCTCCGCCACATCGTGGAGGCGGGCATCGTCTCCCCGATGGACGACGTGACCCGGGACGCGATGATCCATCGTATGCGGGAGCGGTGCGAGACGCTGGAGACGCGGATCGCCACCGGCGGGCACAACCCGGCCGCCGAGCGCCGCCTGGAGCGCCAGCAGGCGATCCTCGCGGCCATGGAGGGCGCGGGCGAGGGCGCGGGCGCGGATAAGCCCGAGCCGAAGCGTCGGGCGAAGCGGGCGGAGTCGTGAGCGACGAGCGCGCCCGCACCGGCGGAGGGGAGAGGCAGGACGGCCGAGCGATCATCGATCGCACGACCAGGCGACTCATCGATGGGGGCATGAACCCCGACCGAGCACAGGAGCGGGCGCGTGACGCCCGGATCCGCAACGAGCGCCGCGACAAGCGGTAGGAGATCACGATGGCCGACCCCAGCACCCCACGCCCCTATGGACTGCAGAGCGCCATCGCCCTGCGCGAGCTCGTCGTCACGCCCGACGCCAACATCAGCTCGGTTGCGACCGCGCCGTCCGTGTCGGTCGGCAGCGGAGCGCCCACCGACACCAAGCCCCAGGGCTCCATCTACCTCCGGTCGGACGGCGCAGCCGACTCCATCGCCTACGTCAACACGAACGGGGCCACCGCGTGGTCGCCGCTGACCGCCTCCAGCGCGAACAAGATCGTTCACGCGACGATCGCGGTGGCCGACGCGAGCGGCGGCGCGACCGACGCCGCGCTGACCGTCTCGCTGCAGCAGGTGGACAACTCCACGGACCTGGCCGCACCGCGGCAGGTGATGATCGCCAGCGGTGCGGCGCAGTACGCCCCGCGGCAGGCGCTCAACGCGAACGTGACCTTCGGGACCGCGACCACGGGCAGCATCGTCGCCAGCGGCAGCGGCTGGGCGCTCGTCCTGACCGACGCCTCTGGTGACTTCGCCTGCACGGCCAGCAACTCGTCGGACGAGGCCGTCTACTTCTGGGTCGAGTCGGCCAACAAGGTGAGCGCGCACCAGGCCGGCTGCGTGGTCGCCGCCTCCAACTCCGACCTGGCCACCTGGAGCGCATAGGCGAGTGCCCACGACCTCCCCGATCACCGCACGCCAGTCTCTGCCGCAGCTCATCGAGCGCGCGCAGCAGACTGTGCTGCGCGTGGAGCTGTGGAGGGACGGGGCGCTCGTGTCGCCATCGGCGGGGCAGATCACGGTCTACGACGAGGACGGCACGGAGATCGTGTCGTCCGCGTCCGTGACCATCACGTCTGGCGTGGCGACCTACGCCGTGCTGGCGTCCGCCGTGCCGGTGACGCTGACCCTCTCGGACCGCTGGCGGGTCAAGTGGGTGCTCGAGGTCGGCGGCGTCGGCGTGACGGTGTGGCAGGACGCGGCCCTGGTGCTGCGTGCGCTGCGCCCGGTCGTCTCCGACGAGGACCTGCTGCGCCGGCACTACGAGCTGCGGGTCTGGCTGTCGCAGGACCGGAGCAGCTACCAGGACCAGCGCGACGAGGCATGGGACGCGATCGAGGGGCGCCTTCTCTCGCAGGGTCGGCGCCCGTGGCTAATCATGTCGCCCTGGTCGCTGCGGGCGGTGCACGTCGCGCTGTCGCTGGCGATCATCTTCCGGGACGCCTCCTCCTCGGCCTCTGGCGGGATGGGCAAGTACGACGAGCTCGCCAAGAGCTACATGGCCGAGTACGAGGCCGAGTGGGATCGGATCGTCCTGACCTACGACGAGGATCAGGACGACCTGATCGACGCCGACGAGCAGGGAGTGTCCGGGCAGCCTGTGCTGATGGCCGTGCAGCCAGCCCGGTGGTCGCGCATCACCGGCGGCTCGGTGATCTACTGATGGCGACCGACCGCGCCACCGTGCTCGACGCCATCGCCGGCGCGATCGAGGCCGTGCCTGACGGGCTGACCTGGGCGCAAGTGCTGCTCGACGTTCGGCAGGAGCCAAGCACCCGCCTGCACCGCCACTTCGCGCTGTCCGTCGACGCGCGCGACACGGGCAAGCATCGCAATCACCCGACCCGGCAGCTTCGGATCGAGGACATGGTGACCATCCGGTGCGCCTGGCTCCTCGCCCCGACCGCGCAGCGGACGACGCAGCGGCAGGCGTGGGCGGACGAGCAGCGGGCGATCCAGCAGATCCTCACCGACACCCGCCCACCGATGGGCGAGGTCCGGCGCCGGTACCTGCGGACCCGCTGGGCGATGAGCCCGTCCCGCGAGTGGCTGTTCGCTGACCTCGAGATCGGCGCGGAGTACGATCTGTCCCTGACCACCGACCCCGACCCCGGAGCCTGACACCATGGCCGAGTCCACGATCATCAAGACCAAGCTGGACGGCGTGCTGACGTTCGCCGCGCTCGGAGGCGGGGGCTACAACTCCTCGACCGGCGCGCTCATCGGCGGCGCGAACGAGTACACCGTGGCGTTTGAAGCGGGCGACGTGGAGATCACGCTGCCGAGCCGCGCGGTCAACAACTTCCGCGACCGGGGCCGCATCACCAACCCGCCCAGCATCCGCTACGGGGACGACGAGGAGGGCTCCCTGAGCTTCACCGCGCACTTGCGCGACCTCTCGGACGCCGCCGCCGCGACCATCGCGGACATCCTCGCCAGCCTCGCGGGCAACCCCTCGGGGCTCGTCGGCTCGTCTTGGGAGAGCACCCGGGCGAGCAGCGCGGGCGCCGGGGACGCCGAGGTGTTCTCGCTGGCCGTCAAGCTGACGATCACCAACGCGGGGGACGCGACGGACAAGCACGCCATCGCCTTCAACTACGTCACCGGGTCCGGGAGCATCGCGGACGGTGACCCCTCGACCCTGAGCCTCGACCTGACGATCCACGACGGTCCCACGGACTACTACATCGGAGACGCCCCGTGAGCGTGAGCACCACCATCGATCTTCGGGTGGAAGCGGCTCGCGCCGTCTCGCTCGACCAGGGCACCAGCAAGCAGCTGCACCAGCTGATCCGCAAGCTCCAGTGGCCGTCCGGCACGGGCACCAGCGAGGCCAACGAGGTCTGGTCCGACAGCCGCAGCGTCAACGCGGCGGCGGATGACGACCTAGAGCTCGACTCGCTTTCCCAGTTGACCGCCGCGGGCGCCACCGAGCGCAGCGTGGCGTTCACGGTGGTCAAGGTCGTCGCCATCCGCAACACGTCGGCGGCGGACTACATCACGGTCGGCGGCGCCGGCGCGGCGAGCTGGGCGGGCGCGGGCTACATGCTCACCGATGACAGCGACCTGATCGCCGTCCCGGCGGGCGGGCTGCTCCTGTGGGTCGATCCCGTGGGCAAGGCCGTGACCAACTCGCACACAGACACGCTGCGGATCTCGGGTGTCACCTCGACGCAGACCTACGAGATCGTGCTGGTCGGGGAGACGGCGTGACCGCTGCGCGTGCCCGGCGCGACGAGCTCCTGGCGCGCCTCGTGGCGCTCTGGGCGCGCGGCGGGCACGCTGCGGTCGGGCTCGACGGTCGGCGGTGCTCTCGCACCGAGGCAGAGGCCGAGATCATCCGCCTGCTGCGCCCGCTGTGCGCTCAGGTCGGGCGCGAGCCCGTCGCTGCTCCCGCTCCACCGCTGCCTCCTGCTGACCCCGCCACGCTCACCGACGACGGAGCCGACGATGCGCCACCGACCGACCCCGAGGCCGACCCCGCCTGACGAGGGCAACTACCTCCGGATCGAGGTGGACGGACGCGGGACCACCTACTGGCGGCTGCCGTTCCCCGTGCTGCTCGCGCGGCTCCAGCAGCGGATCCTCGCGTCGGACCTGGAGCGGATCGCCCGCGCCGACACCGGCGACTCCGCGCAGGTCAACGCCGTGCTGGATGATGCCGTCGACCTGTGGTGCGTGGCCGGCGCCGCGGTCGGGTTGTGCTGGCACGACCTGGACTCTGACCTGGACTCCGACCGCCACGCCCACCCCGATCTGATGCAGTACGGCGAGGCCGTGCTGGAGGAGCTCCACGACGCCGGCTGGACAGCGCAGCAGATTGGCCAGGTCTACCCTCGGCTGCTCGCCGCGGTCGTCCGCGTGATGCCGCCCGCCTCGGAGGTGGCGGGGCGGATGGGTTTTTCCGAAGCCCGGAGGGGCGCGGCTACCTCGTAGCGATGGAGATTGGGCTGCACCTGCTCGGCGGTGATCCGCTGGGCTACTACCGGCAGCCGGACGAGATCCGCGCCGACCTGTGGGCCTACTGGCAACTGCAGATGGATCAGGAGTGGGACGGCCGCTGGGCGTCACTCGCTCCGCTGCGGCTGGCCGACCTGGCGCTGCACGGGGTCCGCTCGGGGACGACCGAGGTGCTTTCCGGGCTGCGCGCGTGGCTCGGAGGCCAGGGGATCCGCTGGCGCGGTGACGAGGCGCCGAAGCGCGTGCCGAGGACCCGCGAGGAGCGCATCGTGGAGCAGCACACCCGGGCGCAGCACGTCGCGCGGGCTCGCGCCTGCGGGGCGAGCAAGCGGTCGATCGACTTCTGGCTGGGCTCTGGCTGATGGGCGGGATCACCATCACGATCGAGTCCGACCTGTCCGACCTGCTCCAGCGACTGGAGGAGGCCGAGGGCGCGCTGCGGGAGGAGCTCGAGGACGCCCTGGGCGAGCGTGCGATCCTCTACGACCAGGACCTGCGCGGCGCCGGCCCTGGGCTCGGGCTGACCCCGTTCGACACCGGGCGGCTGCTCATGGGCGGTACGGTGGTCCAGGACGGGATCCAGCTCGAGTTCATCAACCAGACCGAATACGCCGAGTGGGCCAGGCCGTCCGGTGCGCCCATCGGAGAGTACGCCGAGGCCAGCGGGCGCGCGTTCCGCCAGCGGTTCGAGGACGAGTTAATCCCGATCTGGGAGGAGATCACCGAGCGGGCCATGGAGGGCGACCTGTGAGCGTGGACCTGACCATCGACGTGGGGGCCAGGGTGGGCTACGCGCGGGCGACGGCAGAGGGTCGGCGGCTCGTGCAGCAGCGCATGGAGCAGATCCGGATCGAGGTCCGCGAGTTCGTCCTGCTGTCCTGGCCCGTGGACACGGCGACGAGCCTGCAGGGCTGGGAGATCCGCGTGCAGCGCGGGCTGCTCATCATCCGCAACCAGATCCCCTACGCCGTCCACGTCCACCGCGGGGGCGAGACGACGCTGGTGTGGGAGGAGATCGAGGCTGTAGCCGAGCAGGCCGTGGCGGACGCCGAGGCCGAGATGCGGCAGATCGTGGCCGCAAACACGGCTGGCGCGACGACTCGACCGCTGCAGGTCGGCGGCGTCTCTGCTGTCATGTCGGCGCTGATCCGGGCGCGCGAGCGGGTGTTCCGCAGGCTGACCCGTGACCAGATCCGCGGCCAGATCCGCGACGTGCGGGACCCGACCAAGCGGCGCCCGCTGACTCTGCAGGAGGTGCTCCGTGGGTGAGGTCCGACACACACTCCGCGCCGACGCTGACCAGCTCCTCGGCACGCTCCGCGAGACGAACGAGGCGCTGCGGGACACGGGCGCCGCGACGGGGGAGGCCGCGGCCAAGGCGCCGGTCCTGACCAAGCGCACGGTCGCCATGGGCTCGGCCCTCGGCGCGCTCGCTGCGTCGGTCGCCGTCGCCACGTCCCGCGCCATCGCCTACGGGGACGCGCTCGGCAAGATGAGCGAGCGGACCGGACTCAGCACGGAGATGCTGTCCGGGCTGGAGACGCTCGCGCGCAAGAGCGACACCTCGCTCGAGACGCTCGCGCAGGGGGTCGCCACGCTGTCCAAGGGCATGGCCGACGCCGCCGAGCGCGGGACCGGCCCGGTCGCTGACGGGCTGCGGAGCCTCGGGATCAGCGCCACGGACGCGGACGGGCGACTGCGCTCCACGGACGCGGTGCTGGCGGACGTGACGGACGCGCTCTCCGATCTGGAGAACGGCGCCGAGAAGGCAGCGGCGGCGCAGCGGCTGTTCGGCGGGAGCGGGCGGGACCTGATCCCCCTGCTCAACCAGGGCGCGGACGGCATGGCCCGTGCGGCTGCAGAGGCGTCCGCCCTGGGGCTCGTCTGGAGCGACGACACGTCCCAGGCCGCCGAGGACTTCGGGGACGCGCTGACCGACCTCCAAACGGTGGGTGACGGCTGGATCCAGACGGTCGCGCAGACCTACGTGCCCGCGCTGCGGGATCTGGCTCGGTGGACGCTCTCGGTGACGCACTCCGCCCTCGGGCTGCGGAATGCCTACGAGATCAGCACAGCGGGGCTCTCTGACGCTGCGCTGATGACGCGGCAGCTGGCCGAGGCGCGGGCGGACCTGACGGCGGCGGCGGCGGAGCACAGCGCGGCGGAGGAGCAGATCCGGATCGGCGTGGAGCGCGGCTCGGAGGCCATCGCGGAGGCCGGTCGCCGGCGGCTGGCGGCTGCCGAGCAGGTCATGGAGTCGGCCCGTCGCCAGGCGGACGCGGCAAAGATCGCGCTCGCGTCGGACGAGGAGGAGCAGGCGGCGCTTAAGGCGCTGACCATGAGCGTCGAGGAGCACGCCGCAGCGGTCGGGCGCGGCGAGGACAAGACAGCCAGCGCGGTCGAGACGGGCACCATACGCCAGCGGGAGGCGCTCCAGAACCGCGCGACCGAGTGGGACGCCCTGCGGGACCTGATCCGCGCCAGGCAGCAGCAGATGGCCGCCGACGAGGACGCGCACCACGCCGAGCGGATCGCCCGGTACCAGGCGATGCAGGACGAGCGGATCCGGCTGGCCGAGGACTCGGCGCGGCAGCGGGCGCAGATCGAGCAGACTTTCGCGCAGCTGGCGATCTCGATCGCCTCGCAGCTGACCGACGCGATCGGCGGCGAGCTGCGGCGGCTGAACAGGGAGCGGACCGCGGACGCGCAGGAGCGGCGGGACCGGGAGATCGGGCTGGCGATCCTCATGGGGGAGATCCAGGCGGGGCTCGCCTTCGCCACGACGCTGGCCGGCTTTCCTGGCGGCGCATCCCCCGCTGCCTACGCTGCGGCAGCGGCGGCAGCGGCGGCGGTCGGCGCGGCGACGAAGATCAGCGCGGCCGTGGGCGCGGCGCGGTCGGCGTCGGAGTCGAATACGTTCCACGACGGCGGGCCGATCCGCCCTGACGACCTCGGCGGGCGACAGGAGGGCGCGATCACCGTCAAGCAGGACGAGGCCGTGTTGAACACGTCCGGCGTGGCTGCGGCTGGCGGGGAGGAGGGGATCGCCGCGCTCAACTCCGGGATGGGTGGCATGGGTGGTCAGGTGAGTATCATCCGCGTGGGCGTCGAGACGACCGAGGCCATCGCGGACCAGATGCTCCGCTACTCGCAGGGCGCGCTGCCTGGGGCGCTCCGCGAGGTGCGGGTGAAGGTCGGTCGATCCATGCCCGGGAGGCGCTGATGGCTGCACGGACACCGAGGAGCGGCGCGTACCAGGGGATCGCAATTCACGATCCCCGAGTGAAGTACGACCACCTCCGATCACCCGACGAGGCGACAGCGCCGAGCGCCTACACGTAGGCAGGGCCGATCGCCGGGCAACCGAAGCCCGGGCAGGACTCGGACATGGTGCTGCGCGCTCGCGGGCACCAGACGGCGGGCGGGGACCTCGAGATCCGGACCCACCTCGCCGGGCACACCGACGCCGGCGGCTACATCGTGCGCGACATCGGCGCAGGCGACAGCGCGCTCGAGTACCTGGGCGCGGACAGCTACACCACGATCACCGGCTGGGACGGCGGGATCCGGCGCGATGCGGACGGCTCTGGCCCGGCGGCGCAAGTCCCCGTGATCCGCCTGGAGAGCGGCGACCTGCTGATGGTGGAGTACAGCGCCGCGACCACGCACCTCGCATGGAGGTACGACGCGGACACTGGGACCTGGAGCCACGTCGCCACGCTGCCGTCCCCGATGGAGAGCTCCGGGCAGCTGCCGCGGCACGAGCTTGTGCAGCTCCCCGGCGGGCGCGTGCTCTACCTCTACACGGACCGCGACGACAGCCAGGTCCACGTCCGCTACTCAGACGACGACGGCGACACCTGGGCGGACTACGCATCCGCGGTGCTGGCGAGCGCGCCAGGAGAGCGGATCTTTGAGATATCCGCGGCCTACACGCGCGGCGTGATCTGCATGATCCTCGGCGTCGAGACGGTAGTGGCGCCGCCCATGGGCGCGCGGCAGTACGTCTCCCACGACCTCGGGATGAGCTTTGAGCCCGTCGGGGAGGAGTGGTACGTCAACAGCAACCCCGCGGAGAGGCCGGCGCGGATCAGCCTTGTGGGGTTGCCGTCCGGGCGCGTGGCGATGGCTTACTGGCGCGTAATGACCGGCGGCGCAGGGACGGAGGCCTACTCGTACCGCTCCATCGACCCCAGCGAGCCCGGGTACGAGACGGATCGGATCGATCTGGTCCTTTCGGCGGAGGCGCCGGCCTACGCCGAGTCCGCGCTGGCGATGTGGCAGGACGAAGACGGGGTGCTCTACGTCATGCTGGAGGTCGATGACCTTGGGGCTGATGCGCGATCCCAGCTGTTCTTTTCCGACGACGGCGGCTCGACATGGACAAAGTGCACGCTCCCCTCGCTCGCGTGGCGGGACAGCGGCGGCAACGTGCGCCTGGGGCCGTACTCGTGCGCCTCCACGGGCGGGCGGGCGGCTCTCGTCACCAGGTGGACCTCGGCGTCGTCCGGTGGTCCGCAGAGCCTCGGGGTGCTCTACCTCGGCGGATGGGCGTGGGCGACGGTGGGGACCGTGCGCGAGAGCGCGCAGGACTACAGCCGCAAGTCCTGGCTAGGGTGGGGGCGGCAGGACGGCGCGGCGGACATCTTCGGTGGCGGCTGGATCGGGATCAACGCGCCGGGGTCGTCGGGCTGGACCGCGGCGGGCGCCGGTGGCGGGACGCAAACCGCTGACAACCGGTGGCAAGTCGTGACCTCCGGGGCGCTCCGCAGCTACACGATGACCGACGCCCAGGGGCAGGACGAGATCGAGGGCATGACCGCGGTGTGTTCCGTCCGCGTCGACTCGGGCGGCTCGCTGTCGTCGCCGGACGTGGCGCTGCGGGTCCGGATCTCGGACTACGACGCGCCAGGCACGACCAACGCGACCCGGATCCACGAGGTGGAGCTGCGCTTCACGACAACCGGGTTCCGCATGTACGACACGATCGCCGGCGCGCAGGTCGGCTCTGACCAGACCGTGGACATGAGCACGGCGCCGGTCTGGATTATGGTGTCGATGAGGAAGGCCAGCACGGGCGAGCTCGCCGTCTGGTACGGCAGCGAGTACGGCCCGGCGAGGCGGCTGGAGACGGCCATTGCGTTGTCGGTGCTCGCTGACGACAGCGGCTCCAACCCGACCAACCAGAGCCGGATCCAATTCGGGCACCTGGCCTCTGGCACGGCCACCTCGGAGTGGGGGTTCGTGGGGTTCTCCGCGCAGGCCGGACCGCCGGCGCCCGCCCGCGCCGAAAACTACGTCAGCCGGTGGACCAACCCGAACGACCTGCGCTCCAGGGAGTACTCGTCGCGCTCCTGCCTCGTCCTGGACGACGTGCGGATCCAGGCCGTAGACGGCCCGTCCCGCCTCGGGGAGACGTGGCGGATCGTGCCGCAGTACGAGCACGGGATCGAGGCGCTCCACCCGCAGATCAGCCCGTCGCCGTCGCGGACGTGGCGCAGCACGGGGGACAATCAGGTCGAGCTCATCGTGTGGGACCTCGAGAACGACCTGTTCTCCGACGCCTACATGGGCAGCTACGCGCTCGTGTTCGGGCTGTTCGGGCACAACTTCCGGTCGGCCAACCTGCTCGGGTGGAACATCGGCACGGCGTCCTGGGACACGATCGGCACCATCGACTCGGCGTCCGGCTACACCTCGCTCGCGTGGAAGCGCGCGGGCAGCGTGGTCCGGCCCGACGACGACCACACGAGCTCGGCGGACACCTACCTCTGGCGCGACCAGCACGCGGGCGACACCATCGACCTTGGCGGCGAGGACGGCCCGAGGCGCATCGAGCGCAACATGGAGGGCGCATGGAGCACGGACGGCAGCGGGACGCCAGCGGTCCGGCAGCCGCGGCTCTACCTCCAGACGGACGACCTGACCGGCAGCGAGGCCTCGTCTGGGACGACCGGCGCGATCTGGGTCCGGGACAGCCTGCTTGTGCTCCGCGAGTACGATGGTCGGTACCAGCGGATCGCGCTGCAGATCCCCTCGCAGGCTACGGCGGCCGGCTACTACGAGATCGGCTCGGTTCACCTCGGCCCGCTGCTGATCCTCGGCCGCACCTACGACCGCGGATGGATCTCCCGCCGGTCGCGCCTGACCGACCTGCTGACCCGCTCGGACGGCACGCGGCGGGCTCGGGTCCGCGGTGGCTCGCGGCGGGCGCTCGAGGTGGCCTGGGTCGCCGGCGCCGTCGACGTGTCCAGGGAGCAGGAGAACGCCCCGACGCCGGACTACTGGAGCAGCGGCGCCAACGCATCGCTCCCGCTCGCGTCGTCCGACGACGTGGCGCGCGCGCTGGAGGGTCTGCTGGACGAGATCGACGGGCCGGCAGAGCCCGTGGTCTACGTCTCCAAGATCCCGCTGCTCGACTCCGGGTCCGACTCGCTGCACATCACGGACCGGCAGCGGATCCTGCGCGGGCGGATCGTGTCCGCGACGACGCGGCGGGAGCACGTCACCGGCGATGAGGCGGTCAGCGAGGCCGAGCGGATGAATCGGATCGTGCTCGAGGAGGAGCTGTGACGGTCGCCCGCTTCTCCGCGCGGGACTACCTACTTCGGGACTGGCGCTGGCTGCTGGACCTCGACGTCGCAGGCCGCGTCATCCGGCTTGCCGAGGAGGCGCTGGAGGCTCCGGTGGGCGATGACGCGGCTCTGGTGCCGTACCTGGCGGGGCTGGAGTGGGCTGGCGAGGTGCCGGACTCCACGGACATGCGGACCATCGAGGTCAGTCTGTACCTCGACCAGATCGACAGCACGCCGCAGCTCATCGAGGACGGGCTGGACCTCGGCGGCGCGGTCGGGACTCTGCGCCTGTGGTCGCGCCCATCAGGGCAGGTCGTGACGGTGCTGGTGGGTCAACTGCGGTCGGTGTCCTACGGGCTCCCGGGGGATCCTGTGGTCTGCTCCATCGAGGAGCTCTCCGACGACGACCCCGGCGGGCTGCCGTCTGTCGGCGCGCGCGTGAGCTTGGAGACGTGGGCTGCTGCGGCGGATCTCGCCATGGGCGAGATGTACCCGGACGTAATCGGAGAGCCCGGGCTGGCTGGCTCAAGGCCTGCTCCCGCGCTGATGGTGGTCGAGTCGTCGGGCACGGAGAAGCTACTGATCGCCGGGCACCCCTCCGTTGCTGGCGAGGCTGGCGGCAACGTGCTGGTCGTCAACGACTCGGACGGCACGACCGCGACCCTGGCCGCATCGCACTCCTACGACGGGTTGAATCGCGTGGTCACCACGGTGAGCCTTGGCACGCCTGGGTCGCTCACCGTCAACGCTGGGCACCGCTATTGGGTGTCCTGGTCCGGCTCTGGTGGCGGTCGGCGGATGCCTGACGGGTCAGCGATGCGCGGCGCCGGGCAGGTCGTGCGGTGGATGCTCGGGCACGCGCGCTCCCGGGTGGACATGGGGCGTGTCGCGGCCGCGCTCTCGCTGCTGGACGAGTACCAGATCGACACCGTGATCCAAGCCGCGCCAGGCACCCAGATCAGCCCGTGGGACTGGATCCTGGAGCACATCGAGCCCATCGCCCCGGTGCGGCTGGTGTCCAGCGTCTACGGGCACTACCTCGCGCCGCGGCCAGCGACGGCGACGGCTGCAGACGCCGAGGTGCACCTGGACGCGGACGCAGGGCAGGCCGAGCTCGCGTCACCCGTGACCTACGCTGGCCCTGAGCCTGCGTCGGACGTGGTGCTGTCCTACGGGTCAGACCCGAGGGCGGGGACCTACACGGAGCAAATCGTCGCGTCGGGCGACCCGGACGCGGCGGACGGCGTGCGGTCCTCGCTGTACCTGCGGCGGGCGTGGAGCAAGTACCGGGACCACCGCGGGGAGCCCGTCTCCCGGGTCGTGGCGGTGCAGTCGGACGTGATCGAGGACGCCGGGACGGCTGCGGCGGTGCTCGCGCTGCTCTGCCAGCTGCACGCCGGGCCGACGCGGCGGGTCATGTACGAGGCCGACGCCGACCTGGCCGGGCGGCTGGAGCGCGGCTCGGTCATCACGCTGACCCACAGCGCGATGGGCTGGTCGAGCAAGGTGTGGATCGTGGACGCTGCGACGCTGCGGCTGGACGGGACAGTCCTGCTCGACCTGCGCGAGCCGGTGTAGGATGCGGCCATGATCGCCCAGGCCATCCTCACCAGCGCGGACATCCTCTCCTACTGGCCGATCATCGGCGGGCTCGTGACCATCGTTGGGATCAGCGCCGTCACGCTG
>Ga0099846_1000685_pt1 | contig 13815 bp, 10 predicted proteins | sample CB_VirMetaG_FD_78180 | JGI IMG/M metagenome (GOLD analysis project Ga0099846, IMG submission 78180) | Freshwater to marine saline gradient viral communities from Chesapeake Bay - CB_1504_1 Viral MetaG | ecosystem: Environmental > Aquatic > Marine > Coastal | place: USA: Chesapeake Bay... | reverse complement strand
GCTGAAGACACAGCGAGAGCTATAATAAAAATTATAGAGTCTGGTCAGACAAACGAGATCTTCAATATCTCTGGAAATTTTGAACAAGCAAATAATGATACAGTTTTGAAAATTATAAATTCATATTTTAACGATTCTTATAAGATCTTATATGAAGATGTAGAGAACCTTCTCGACCTTTCTTATGTTAGGAAAGGTCAAGATGTGAGATATTCTGTAGATGATTCCAAGCTAAGAGAGCTTGGCTGGGAACCAAAGAAAGATTTTGATAAAGAGATCGACTTGATTGTCGAGCATTATAAAAACTATTTTAGATGGTAAGGAGAAAAAAATGAGTAATCTTGTAGCAGATAAGAAGCTTTCAAAGCAGGCAATGGCTGCTTTGATGATGGCATTACAGAAGTCACTTTTAGAGCAGAGTGACATTGTTCCAGTTTTGGAAAATTTTGATTTTATAGTCAATGGACAAGAGATTTTCATAAAGAATCCGCCTATTGTTAAGTTTGGAGCAGACGGAGAGTGGCTAGGAGATCCCGAGGAGCAAGATGCCTAGATATTCTTACAGGTGTGTTGAGTGCTTAGGGCAGTTCAATGCTTTCCACGGCTTCAGTGAGACTGCTAACTGTCCTAAGTGTGATTCCACTTTGTGTGAGCGAATACCTTCTATTGGTTTTTCTGTTTCTGGTACAAATGATCCCAGTACTAAGAAGCAAAAAGTTGGCCAGAAGGTAAACGACTTTATCAGAGAGGCAAAAGAAGAGTTGAAAGAGCAGAGAAAAACGCTTGAGGAGGGTAGATGAACTATATTCATGTATTATTAATTGCATTTCCTATTTCTTTTTTGTTAAATATATTTGTAATTTGGTATATAGTTCGCCTTATGAGAGAATTGTTAGAGATTACTTCATCTCTAGAGGAGCTTTATCTAGAAATACAAAGCTTTTCTAAACACATTGAAAATGTCTACAACTTAGAGATGTTCTATGGTGATGAAACTCTACAAAATTTACTACTCCACTCTAGAGCACTTACTGAGGAGTTTGCCAGATACGATTATCTGTTTTCCTTAGTTGACAACGAAGGAGAACCAAGAGAAGATGAACGAGCCATTCCCACGCAAGAGACGCCGCCGCAAGAAGCAGAGTAGAGATTATTTTACTCAAGTACATGAAGATGCAATAATAAAATTTTGTAACTCTAGAGACCAAAAAGAAAGGTTAGATTTATATATTCAGTATATACAACCAGCTTTTAGCGAGATGGTTGATAAAATTGTTTTTACCTATAAGTTTACAACGTTACCCAATATAGATGACTTGAGGGAAGAGTGTAAAGTATGGCTAACAACAATATTGGAGAAGTACGATCCAGATAGAGGTTCGAAAGCGTTTTCTTATTTTAGTGTGATTACCAAAAATTGGTTCATTCATCAAGTAAAAGTAAATTCAAAAAAAGTAAAGAGAGAAATAGAATACGAATCCTTAACAAACGAGACAAAACTAAAACATCTCGCAACATACAATCAGTATGATTTTAAAAGAGAAAAAGAAGAATTTTGGGCTTCACTGTGGGATGAAATAGAAAATTGGGATCATCCCAATATGAAGCCAAATGAGAGAAAGGTTTTAGATGCGATCAAAATATTACTAAGCAACAGTGAAAACATTGAAATTTTTAATAAAAAAGCTATTTACTTATACATGCGTGAGATAACTGGCTTGAACACAAAGCAGATAGTCAACAATCTCAATAAGATGAGAACAAGATACAAAACTTTTAAGGTTAAGTGGGATGAGGGATCTCAAACATGAGCAAGACTAGCGAATACCTTGAAATGGCCATAGACAATATACAAAGTGATAGAGAAATCACTAGAGAACTTCTCGATGATATTGTCCAGTACATGAGTAAAGATGAAAATAGACATAGAGAGGTTGGCATAACAGCCGCAAAATATGTTGAGACATTGCAAAGATCTAATGAACAATTAGTGAAAATAGCTGGCCTACTGCAAAAGAAAGAATCAGCCAGTAATTCACTTTCAGATTTAGATAAGAATGATCTTTTCGATATGATTAAGGGAGATTCTTGATTGTCTAGTTTGGATCCGAGAGTAAATCCAATAGTTGGCGCTATGAATGGCGACCAGCCAGATCACTTTGGTCCTTACTTGACAGATGATACAATTAGGGATCCAAGCTACGTTTTTGAGTTGGCCATGGATAAAGCCACGTCAAATGACGTAAATCTAAAATTTCCAAGATTCATGATATGTCTGCAGGCAGAAGAATGGAATGCAGACAAGAATGATTATACTCCAATTCCAAATACCCTTCAATATGCTTTTGGCCATGATATGCAGAAGAGAATTAGAATAAAAGCATATGATGATTTTATAGATGCCTTTCTTGGTTTGCCAAGAGGGAACGGATCGTTCGATAACTGGAGTCCAGAACAGATAGCAAAGATTAATACTTTGGAATGGTGTTATCTTGATAATTCTTCCGGCGAAGACGTTCCAATGCCATCTATTGGTGATAAAGTAATTGTAGACTTTTACGACAGGGAAAACTTAACAGGCAGAAGATTTTTAGGTATTCAAGAAAGAATTGCTATGGCTCCAATCACAAATACCTTATCTTTACCACTTAAAGCATTTCAAACTGGTTTGGGTCTCTTGACTACTTTAGGCTCTCTAGACTCAGGTCCAGAAGCAACTACTCCTGCGTTTGCCTCTATCGATGATTTGTGTGAAGGCCCTGTAATGACTAAGGGCTCAAAATTCGGAGGAGGTCAGGTAGAAACAGTTATAATAGATGGTTGTCCAGTTAGCAAAGATGTGGCTGGTTATTATATAGAGATGCGAAATGAAGCAGAGAGAAGCGGTGTAACCCTAAAGCTTAATTCGGCATTTAGAGGTTATGAAGACGTTGTAGTTCCAGACGAATGTGGGAATGGAACAAAGTCTGGACAAAACAGTCTTTACAATAAATATTTAGCCGGAACTGGAAATCCTGCAGCTAGCCCCGGAACATCACAGCATCAAAACGGGATAGCTTTTGATATTCAAACAGGAATGCCAAAAGATCCAAACACACCATTCCCAGAAAGTATCACAAAAGAATACAAGTGGCTAATGGAAAGAGCACACGAGTTTGGTTTTATAAGGCCGCTTACGAGCGAGAGATGGCATTGGGAATATCAGCCCGGTCAAGGTCGCTTTAGTAGGGTACCAAAGAGCCATCCATCTTGGGATCTGTATTTTTCATAGGAGTTTTTAAAAATGGGCTTGGGTGGTAGTAAAAAACCAATAAAAAATCAAAAAGAGCTTCCTGAAGAATCCAAGGAACAGATTGGAAACAACGAAGTGCAGTCGGTAGGAGTGCAAGATTCTGGTCTTAATGGTCAAAATCTTGCTGAGCCGGTTCCTTTCCATAATCAAGCAGACTGTGAAACAGTTATTAGAGGAGCCAATAACTCTTGGATTGTATTGGGTAGAGATAGACCGGGGCCTAAAAATAGTGGTTATTCGGGAAGGGGTTCGACTGGTGCAGGCTCTATTGACCTTGTTGTTGGTAAAATGGGAGCTACAAAAGGTGGTGTAAAGTCTAATATCTATGCAGATCCAAACTTCGCAGGTGACGCGGCAAGAATACATATTAGCCAAAAGACCGATATTGATAAAAACTTTGGACTCGTTAGAGGAAACGTTGGTTTAAGCCAAGCAAAATCTGGTATTGGAATAAAGGCTGACGCCGTTAGAATAGTCGCTAGAGAGGGGATAAAACTAGTAACAGGAGTTGGACCCAAAGAAAGGAATAGCGGCGGAGAAAAAGTAAAAACAACATATGGAATTGACTTAATCGCTGGAAATGATGATGAAACGCTTACTTTGGAGCCTATACCTAAAGGTCTGAGATTGGTTGAGACTTTAAGAGACTTAAACGCTAGAATCGATGAGCTTAATGGCCTTTATACTACTATAGTCTTGGCGCTGATGGCGCACACTCATGTGACAACATTACCCGGCGCATTAACAACTCCATCGCCAGATTTTATTGTGAATGGACTAGTTAATGGTCTAATACCTGCTTTTGGACATAAAGTGAAAGTCTTTATTGACGAACAGAACAATCTACAGCCTTATGGTGGGAATTGGATATGCAGTAGGCATAATAGGGTAAATTAATGGCGGTTTTATTAGATCCAGAAGAGATTGAAAAATTAGAAGAAATACAAGTTCGTGTAGATCGACTAGTTGAAATTATTTTCAATGACTGCATTGATAATGGTAATTCACTTCCTCCGTCTCCAGACGGACGATTTGATACTAATTTTGGAGCCTTTTATGATCGTGCAAGTCCAGATAATCTCTTCTCTCCATCTTACGAATATCAAAGCGAAGGATTTCCAATCCGCGCAGCAACAGATTTTGAACTTTTACGAGATTGGTCATTAGAACTAAATGAAGCTGCTAATTTAAATCCAGATTTTTATTTTGATTTACCAACGGGTTTGGGCGCTCTTGGAAGTTTTTTGGTAGAGACTTCTTTACTATCATCTTTGGCTCAAGAATGGATTGATGACCACACAACTCCAAGTTTATCTTCTGGTTCAATAGATCTAGACGAAATAGATAGCGATGCCGCAGAGCCAGTTGTTGGCGGGCTACCTTCCGATCCTCCAGATTATGAAGGGGCAGCTGCAGGCTCCATTGCGGCCCCAGCTGTTGACTGTAGAGATCCAGAGGTAGACGAAGAGATAGAGCAGTGCCCACCCCCGTGTCAGGGTGACCCTAGGGCATCAAGCCCCAATTGGACGCGCTTAACAGATAAAGAGCCTTTTATCAATTCTAAAACATGTGAATATTCTATTACATTGAGAACAGAATACGATGCTGCTCCAATAAGTGATCTATATTCTGACCCTGATTACCTTAGAGAGGGGGTTATCAAGCTTCTTGATTTTTATGGAAAAAAACAAGAACCATATAATAGGACGCTACAAGATGGCTCGGAAGGAGAGTTGGTCGATCCTATAGAAGTATGTATGTCTGCTGGAACGATTAAAGATACTTTTGTTTCAACCAGACCTTATGTTAAGATGAAGGCTCTTGTTGTTGTTCCGTATGACGTGTTCAACTCTATAGAAGAGCTTGAACAACCAGAAGAGCTTCCAGAAAGAAAAGATCAGCCTGCCTACACAATAATAAAAGGTGATGACTTCTTCCTGATGTTAAGGCAAGTAGCAAGAGCCATGGATATTATGGCAGTTAGACAAGCAGCTTGGTTTTTTAACGAAGGTGGACAGTTAAGTGAGCCAACTTTCAATCCAAAGGAAGAGGCAGACAGAATAAGACTCTTCAGTAAAACATTAAGAGATCTTTGTCTTGAAAATGATTTCCTGATCGAAAGAAGAGGCGTTTCAAGAATAAGTTTTGGCAAAAGAATAGTAGAAGAAATAGAAATAGGCTTTAATGAAAACATGGGCGTGGATTACGTCAAGGCTCTAGAGAGAAGTTGTGAGAAGCCGGTGCTTTTCACTAAGGGAATGAGTTCATTTAAAAGTTCTGAGCCGCAAACCCTTCCAAGGACAATGTATTTTATTCATAAAATTGCAGAGATGCAAAATGATTTTACTTCTTCTGATTCTATTTTGTTTGCAGATTTTATATCTAAATATGTTGCTTTTCCTCCGGTAGAAATAGTCACTGATGCAGCTGGCCTCTATTCATCCCAGCCCATTTGGTGCCCTCCAGTATCAGAAGATGGGCAAAACGATAACTTCAATTTTGGCGACGAAATGAGGGAACTTAGCAAGTCTATTATGGATGAGATTCTTTCATTACCCGACGCTTTTGTTGATAGGTTTGCAAATGATTTATGTGCGACACTTGAAGGCAAAAGGAAAGCGGACGTAAAGTTAAATGATTTGGATGATTTAGCACTTAGAGCAGCAGACACAGCTTTGAGAGAGTTTTTTGCTGGTGATCGCTTCTTAGAGCAGATACCTGAATTGCTAGATAGAATCTCTTCTGGAGACCCAGAAGAGCTTTGGTCGGAAATACTTGATCAATTAGGTTTATGTGGTCTTCTTTCTCTTATAAGTGCGGCTATGGAATGTTTATTAGCAGGCCTTGAGTTAGACGATGCCTTATCGACAATGCTTAACGCCGTCATTGGAGGTATGGCAACTCCTGTTTTTGAAGTGTTTATGCTCGCACTTCCACCGGAAGCGAAAGAGCAGATAAGGTTAAATCTAGTAACATCTGAAAGTCTTGGAGCTTTTAAAGATTTGCCTGCTCCATGGGATGCTGATTATAGAGAGGGAAGCTACAGCGGACAAGGAACTAAGTTTTCTATAACAAATACATCTGCTCCGACTGGCTATCAAGGAGAGCAAGTCACAGAAGAAATGGAGATCACTCTGGAAGATGGCACTACAGCTATGGCAGAAGTTATAGTTGTTGATTCAGAACTGGAGCCTGCTTGGAAAGCTCAGAAAGAAGTTACCTATTCTGGAGTCCCAACAACAGTCGGGAATACGACTGGAGTTGTTATTAATGAGGCCGCAATAGGACAGTTTTATGGAAGTACAGGAACAATCGGTACAGCCGCCGACAAAATAGGCGATCAGATCCTTAAAGCTTATAAAGACTCTCTTTTAGATCTTATAGACAACAACTTGATTGATCTTGATATGTTGAAAGAACAGCTAACAAAAATACCCGGCGCACAGTTGTTCGCAGACATTTTTCAGGAGCTTGATTGCCCGCCTTTCCCATTATTTTCGCCACCATTGGGGAACATCCTTACAACGTTAGAGCTAAATCTTTGTCCTGCTCACTTTGCGATCACACTCCCTAGGTTGTCAATAGATGTTTCGATTGGCGATATCTTTAAGTTGATACTTGACATTGCAAAAGAACTAATAAAAGAACTTGTTGTAAGATTAATAATTCTTATCTTAAAGAAAATACTTGAAATTATATTTGAAGCGCTGTGTGCGCTTCTTGGGCTCGTCGGCGGCGCTCTTGTTAATGCGATTACAGGTGGCAATGAGCTTAAAAATGCTCTCGGAGGTGCATTGTGCGATGATGCTACAGAAGAAGATATTAATGAAGCAATGCGTCAGATGCTTGAGGCAACGGGGGCTGCTAACTGTTCTGGACTTGAGGAAGCTCCAACAGCAGAGGACGCAGCAGCATTTACTGAAGTAGCAGCTTCTGTCCTGACAAATCAGGAGATGCTTGACCTCCTCGATGGGACAGCCACAACTCAAGTTAAGCAACTTTTATCTGATGCTGTCGGCTCTCAAGTCCCCGCCTTGTCTTGCATGGGGCCTTCCGATGTTGGAAATCTATTCAACTCTTTGGGCAAGCTTATCAATCCAGAACTCATACAAAAGGCTCTGCTAATCGACAACCTTGATACGCCAATCTGTGATAACATCTGCGCCTCCCCAGAGCAACTTAGAAGTTTTAACGATATTCGTTGTTCTATCATGCAGCAAAAAGGTTTATCACCAGAGGAATGCGAAAGTCAACTGGCCTCGCTGCGAGATAGAGCTAAGGAAGATTTAGCAGATCTTGCCAATATACTTAACGGCGGCCCTTTCCATAACTTCCCCGACATTGTTGGCAGCGATCCAAACTGCCCAGATGATGGACAACCAAGGGATCCACTAGCCCCCGGTGGCTTTATAATACCAGAAGTGCCAAAAGCGCTTAACGATGCTGCAAACCAAGCAACACGCAGACTATTTGACACAATTGCGGAGCAACACATCGATGATTTAGTTGGTCGACGTGGTTTCTTAGACATGGTTTTGTGTGATTCAAATGGTAGAGGCCTTAAGTCTCATCAAGCAATAGTTAGTGGACCTTTTGGGCAGAATCTAACAGAAGATCTTACTGTTTTTCAAAATTATACTGATAACTGGATTGATGAAACTGGTGTTAACACTTCAATTGAGGTAGGCACCAACAGTGATAACGGCAGAGGAGAAGCTGGCAGTTGGGGTAGGCTTGTTAGTGGCGATATTGGAACAGGTGGTTTTCCTTTTACGGTTGCTTCGCTCTTGCAGCGTTATTTTGTCTGTTATAACCAAGTAACAGACAATTTTGAAAACATAGTTAAAATAAAAGCAGACGTTTACGAAGGTCCAAATAACTCAATGAGAGGTCAGGTAATTTCAGGGGACAGCAAGGGAGTACCTTGGGAAGATTCTGAATTTGATCTTTATTATAGAGATTACGCAGTAAGTGATGATGAAAGTTATGCTATGCATATGAACATGCAGACTGCAGATCAAGAGCTAAATGAACTTGGCTTACCGACTGGTAGATGGTCAAGAAGAGATACAACTGTAACAACTATTTATGAAAATATAGAAAATAATGGTGAAGAGGAAATACTTTCTCTCAGAGTTACTTCTGATATTTCACAAGAAGCACAAGATGTTATTGATTCTTTAGGTCTCGAAGAAACTACTGCATTGCCTAAGGCAATTTTTTCAAATCTAATTATTCAAAAGCTAGGAGAATATGGAACTCTAGGCACAACATCATTACTTAAAGACACACTAGAGCGGCAGCATGAGTATCTAGTTGACGTATATACAAGAAAGTTTGCTCTTCTTATGGCAAGTAACAAAGATAGGAAAAGGCATCCTGCTCCAAATTCTTTTCAATTCGGTTATGATACATCGCAAGTTGAAAAAACTGTTTACCTTGGAGGCAAAGAACTAGATCTAAATTTCTTTAATAACAATACAGAGTATTATAAGAACTTAGATGGTACACAGGCCACTTATGGGGAAGCAATCGACGAAGAAACAGGCCCGTTTATACAGCAAATAATATTTGATAGATTTGGTGGCTCCTTCAAAAATCCTCCATTCTACATACTTGAGCCAGAAGGCTTTGGTTGGCTTGGTATGACAAATCGACTTGTGCCTCCGGTGGACGCATGCGATCCTTTGGACGGGTCAGAGCCCAGAGAGCCGATTTGTAAATTTGATGATCTAAAAGATAAGTATACAGATCTGTTAAACAAATATAAAGATGATAAAAGGCTGTTTGTAAAGCCCGGTTCTGATTGTGGAGGGCCTCAAATCTTTAATGCCGTATTCAGCAAGGGCGCAGCAGCTGGTGTAGATTCTATGATTATGACAATGATCAGAATCTATGTTGTGGAAGCAATGCTGAGAGGTACAGCTATTTTCTCCGTATTCGGAAAAGATTGTTACGATGAAATTCTTTCTTCTTATATCATAAAATACATGGAAGATGAATTGCCTACGATTGGAATTTGGGGCCTTCCAAGCAGAAAGTTCTATTACTTTTTTATGGAGCAGATAGTACAAATGTATGGCCGACAAGTTGATCTTGGACTTATCGAGCCTAGTGAGATAGAGAGGGAAGCTCTTAAAAACTTAAACAGATACCAGTTAGATAACCCTATCAATAAAAAGATTAAGGCAGCCTATAATTCTGAATTGTTTGACCTTATAGAGCAAAGACTAGAAAACGAAAAACTTACTGGTGAGCCGGGCATTAGAACATTACTAAGTCACTTTGTACTTGAAGAAATAAGAAGTACGTTTGATCAATTTGGTTCTAATGTATATCCTGATGGAGCGCCCATACAGAATACACATTCTATCTTCTTTAATTCTGATGCTTTCATTAGGGGCTCAACTAGCGTTGGGATACCTGACGTTTGGAATGGTGAGGAGGGTTCTGACTCTAATGTTTATGATGCAGAGTATACTGGACCTGTCGGCCCAAGCTTAGCTTTACAGACAGGTGACACAGCATATCAAGGCGTTGGTCACCACCCTTTCAGATTAGAAAAGTTTATAAGATTTTCAGAATTACCAGACTCTTTAGTATTGTCGAGAGAAGACAAACTAAAGGGCGTTGTTGGTTTAGATGCATTTAAAGAGTGGGCGTCTACCCAGACAAGCTTGTTAGATACAGAATTATCAGAACTTTTCCTAAATGTTTCTTATGGTATAAGGCTCACATTTGCTTCTGCGCCATCTGTCAAAGAGAACACAGAATGGGGCGGCGGCTCTGATATCCCGATTAATTTTAATAACGGATTTCAAGAGGCAATATCTCCTTTTGAGTACAATGTCACGGAAAAGGTTGGTAGAATCCCTATTACAAAAGATCCGTATACCTATAGAGAAGAACCAACCTCTAATTTCTTCTATATTGTGCCAATTGTGGGAGAAGAACTACAGCTTGATATGGGACAAACATTGCAAGATATGATTGATGGGATTGATGACTTTGCAGAACAAAATGAGGAATGCATTTTGGATGGAATTGCGAACTCTGGTGAATATCAAGCTATGTTTGGTGTTTCTATTCCGTTTAAAAAGATGCTTTCGTGGTTAGCTATCTATACAATAAACAACTTCCTACCTTCTGTTGGGTGGGTTAGAGATGGCTGGGTAAAAGACGGTGGCAAGTGGATTAGTGGTGCAGGCGGCTTTAGATCTTGGGATCAAAGAAGTTTTGAAAAATCAAAAAGAGAAACAAAAAGATCTTTTATGCGTTTTTATCATTCAAGCGATCCTACTTATGAAGATGACGAAAGTAAACAAAGAAAGAAAGAGATAACTAGAAGACAAAAGCCAAACCTAGGCAGAGATCCGGGGTGGAGATGGTTTAGGTGGAAGAGAAAGATAGATAAACCAACTGATAAAAATGAAAAACTTTGTCCCTAAAGGAGTATAATTATGGCAATTGGATATGGAGCAGAACTACCATTAAGATCTGATAACCAAGATGGTTCTATTGCATTATTAAAAACAATGGAAAAAGTTGCATCTCAAAATCTAAAAATGCTTATTCTAACTTCACCCGGCGAAAGAATTATGGACAATGAGTTTGGAGTAGGTATAAGAAACTATCTTTTTTGGCAGTATGTTCCTTCAACATTGTCCGATATTGAAACTAGAATTCGGCAGCAAACTGCTAGGTATATTCCTTATATACAAATACAAGAAATAACCTTCAACAATAGAGCTAACGTATCCGTGGGTGCCTCGTTAGCAGATAATTTTTTATCAATAACAATTAGGTTTAATGTTTCTTCCTTGAACATTGGGGATGTTTTAACAATACCTTTATCTGTGGGTACGTCAAATAGTGAAGGCTCAACTACTTATCTGTAGAGGTATTTTAGATGGCTAAACGCATAACGCCCATTAATTACACGGCTCGTGACTTTGATTCTATAAAAAATGAATTGGTGCAGTACGCCAAAGTATATTATCCAGAAACTTTTCGTGATTTTAATCAAGCATCTTTCGGTGCCTTAATGTTAGATATGATCTCCTATGTCGGAGATAATTTATCATTTTACTTAGACTATCAAGCAAATGAGTCTTTTTTTGATACAGCAACCGAAAGAAATAATGTCATTCGTCACTCAAAACAGATGGGTTATAAGTTTAGAGGAACGCCTGCCTCTACAGGCATGTGTGACTTCTATATAACGGTACCTGCAAACACTACTGGCCTTGGACCAAACACAAATTATTTACCATTATTGAAAGTTGGCACTGAGGTTGTTTCAAACGATGGCGGAGTTTTTCTCTTAACAGAGAATATTGACTTTTCAGACAGCTCAAATCCTGTTGTTGCTGCACGCATTAATGAAACAACTGGTAATCCTACTAGCTATGCTGTTAAAGCTTCTGGAAAAATTGTGTCCGGTCGCTTTATCACAGAAGCAAAGACAATAGGCAGCTTCCAGAGATTTAGAAGAGTTTATTTGAACTCTAGAAGAATTTCTGAGATTGTCTCTGTTGTGGATAGCCAAGGGCATGAATATCTTGAGGTTGACTATCTTTCCCAGAATGTTGTATACAAAGAGATCGGCAACCATAAGGCATCCAGCGAGCCAGTTCCATCTATTATAAAGCCGGTTTCTGCTCCAAGAAGATTTGTTGTAAATCAAGAAGGAACAAGGGTTTATTTACAGTTTGGTTATGGATCTGACAACGAAATAACATCTAACTCGGTTGCTGAGCCAACAAATCTTGTGTTGAACATGACTGGACGAGACTACATTGAAGATAGCTCTTTCGATCCTTCAAGGCTGCTAGATACTGATAAGTTTGGCGTATCGCCATCTAATACAACTTTGACTATTACTTACAGAGTAAATACTGTCGACAATGTTAACGCAGCATCAAAAACTGTAAGAACTGTTACAAGGCCAATTGTTGAATTTAAGGATTTATCTAAAATTTCTCCTAATGTAAGAAACTCTGTTGTTTCTTCTATTGAGTGTGATAACGAAGAACCAATTGTTGGCGGGATTACTGATCCAAGTTTGGAAGAGATACGTACCAGAGCTATCGACTTTTTTGCAACACAAAACAGAGCAGTAACAAAGCTGGATTATGAAAGTGTTGCATATGCTATGCCGCCGCAGTTTGGAGCAATAAAGCGCTGCAATGTAGTTAGAGACAATGACTCGTTCAAGAGAAACATAAACATGTATGTCCTTGCAGAGAACAGAAATGGTACTCTGACTCAAGCTTCGGCTCCATTAAAGGATAATCTTAAAACTTGGCTTGGTAGATACAAGATGATTCATGATACCATCGATATTTTGGATGGTAGAGTGGTAAATTTTGGAATCAGATTTTCAGTTATATCCGATCCAGATTTTAATAAATATGATGTATTAGAAAGATGTGTTCAATCGCTTGCAACCTTTTACGCAGAGCCAAGATATTTTGGTGAGCCACTTTACATTACAGATGTGTATGATGTATTGAACAAGTTGGATGAAGTCATTGACACATATAATGTAGAATTTTTTGCAAAAGACGGAGGCTTATACTCCGACACAACTTATTCATTCGATTCGAATATGTCTGCAGATGGAAGGTTTCTTCATGTGCCGGAGAACGTCTGCATGGAACTCAGATTCCCAAGAATAGATATTAAGGGAGTTATTAAGTAATGGCAATTAAAAGATATGTTGCTAATGCAGACAACACAATCACTAACGCATTCAAGGCAGATCTTTCCACCAGAGGAACAGGCGCGAATATGGGTGCAGCAGATGTTTTAGAGGTATTCTCTATAAGAGGACAGGCATCTGGTTCTGTTGCTGGGCTTTCAAGCGAGCTTACTAGAACATTAGTAAAATTTCCAATTAATGAAATACAAACTGATCGCAGCGCCAGCGTGTTGCCTCTTAGTGGAAATGTAAGTTTCTATCTAAAAATGTATAATGCTCCTCACTCCCAAACAGTACCGAGACAAATGTATCTAATGGCACACGCTCTTACTCGAAGCTGGGAAGAAGGAACTGGTCTTGATATGGAGCAGTACACAGATCTTACTTATGGGAAAGAGGGTTCAACTTGGGTCGGTGGTGGCCTAACAGGTTCTTGGCAACATATCGGCGGTGACTTTGTAGAGGACAATGATGGCGGCGTGCTCGATAAAAATATGTTTAAGATTTATTTCGAAAAGGGAACGGAGGATCTTGAGGCAGATATTACTCCACTAGTTGAAATGTGGGCCAACGATGTTGGTAACATCTTGGGAACATTAGAAAACTATGGTCTAATTTTAAAGCTAACTGGCACACAAGAAGCATTTAACGAAGACTATTCTGTCTATAGTACGCCAAACCCAAGTGGGTCTTTAGAGTCATATTATACTAAAAAGTTCTTTTCAAGAAGTTCAGAATTCTTCTTCAAAAGGCCTGTAATTGAAGCAAGATGGGACTCTTCAACGAGAGATGATCGAGGCAATTTCTTATATAGTAGCTC
>Ga0099846_1000683_pt1 | contig 13870 bp, 10 predicted proteins | sample CB_VirMetaG_FD_78180 | JGI IMG/M metagenome (GOLD analysis project Ga0099846, IMG submission 78180) | Freshwater to marine saline gradient viral communities from Chesapeake Bay - CB_1504_1 Viral MetaG | ecosystem: Environmental > Aquatic > Marine > Coastal | place: USA: Chesapeake Bay... | reverse complement strand
TACCTTCAGGAAGGAGATAAAAACAAATGGCATTAACAAAAGTTACAAGAAATTTATTATCGACAGGTATAGACGACCAGTCTACTTCTACAGCTATTACTATAGACTCATCAGGCAATGTTGGAATTAGCACGACTCCTCATAGCAATAGTAAACTACATATTTTAGATGCTAGTTCTTCTCTTGATGATTACACCATTCATATTGAAGCATATCAACCTGCTGTAGTTTGGCAAGATATATCAGGCGGTCCTTCTACAGATTTTGCATTACAAGCAGATGGTTCTGCATTAATGTTCCGTTATGGAGATGCTGCAACTGAGACACAATTAGCTTCAGAAGCCATGCGTATCGACTCATCAGGCAGATTGATTGTTGGTAATACTAGTGCATTTACTGCTGATTCAGTAACAATAGACCAAGGCGGTTTTCTTGCTGTTAGAAACACCAGCGGTGCAGCTATGGAAATCCGTAGAGATACTTCTCATGGGAATATTCTTGATTTACAAATAGATGGTCAAACAATTGGCAACCTCGGAAGTGCTGGTGGCTATTTAACAGTTCTTGGAAGTACGAACCAAGTAGGCTTAAAATTTTATTCTGCAGCAGCCAATACAGGAATTATTCACCCTGTATCAGGAACAGCCGATTTAGATGCCGCTGTTGATTTAGGTTACTCAGGTGGACGCTTCAAAGACCTCTACCTTTCAGGCGGTGTTGTATTTGATGCTGTTACAGGTAATGCTACTAGTAACACACTTGACGATTACGAGGAAGGGACGTGGACTCCTGCAGTCAGAGGCGCAGGTGTTGCTGGAAGTTACACATATTCAGGGGGATATGGTGTTTACACAAAAATAGGAAGGCAAGTAACGATTAGTTTTTTCCTTCAAGACATTACTGAAGTATCGGCTGGGACTGCCTATCTGCAAATAACAGGCTGTCCGTTTACAAAAGCAAGTGGTCAGTTTTCTAACGGCGTTGTTAATCTACAAAGCATTGATTGGTTCAACTCCAGCACCTACGGAACTTTGCAATTTACTAGTGTAGGTGCTAGTTCTGTTATATATGTGCGGATGAACGGAGATAACTATGCTGGTGCGGATTTACAGTTAACCGAACTTGTTAGCGGCGCTTCAGACATAGGCGGCACAATTACATTCTTTACTTAATAACTTTTATCTCAAGTGGATTCTTGAGACGGATTAACTAATATACCTAGTGGATTCTAGGTAAGGAGAAAAAAATAAAATGGCAATAACAAAAGAAATAATAGAAGATAAAATAGAAATCGTAGGCGATTACAAGTTTGTACAGGTAAGAACTGCTACAGTCATTAAAGAAGATGGCGTAGAACTTAACAGGTCTTTCCACAGACATACTTTAAGTTGCTTAGATGATATAAGCGAACAATCAGCAGAAGTCCAAGCAATCTGCAACGCAGTATGGACTGACGAACTGAAAGCAGCTTATCAAGCATTTTTAGATAGCCAAAACACAGGAGAATAACAAATGAGCATATCTTATGAATGGAATGTAAACACAGTTGATGTGTACCCATCCGAAGAAGGTCACAGCAATGTGATTTACAATGTACACTGGCGTTTGAACGCTACCGATACTGAAGTCGATGCAGAAGGCAATCCTTATGTTGCTTCAGTCTATGGTACTCAAAGCCTTGATACTTCAGACCTATCTAACTTCACAGACTTTGACAGCGTGACAAGTTCACAAGTACAAGGTTGGGTTGAAGCTGCTATGGGTGAAGAAGCTGTACAAGGTTTGAAAGATGGATTAGATGCTAATATCGCAGACCAAAAGAATCCAACTTCTGTTACCAAAACTTTGGTAGCGTAACATGGAACTGTCAGCGTATATCGTTTGGAACGTTTTTATAACGCTTGTTCTTGCTCCACTGCTTTATAGCATTAGACAGAACAGTAACGAGATACAAAGAATCGGTATACTGCTGAACAGGACCCGTGAAGAACTTGCAAAAGAATATGTAACTAAACAAGAGCTTAAAGACGATTTTGAAATGCTTATGGAGCGTGTAACAAAAATTGATGAAAAGCTTGACAAATTGTTTGAAAGATAGTAAAATAAATTAGTAGATATATAATAAATGGCAATACTTGATACATTAAAAAAACGTGCAGGAGCTGTAACTAAGCCAACACCAAGTGTTCCAGTAAAACCAACTCCTACAACTTCTTCAACAAAAAACCCTCCTGTTACACCAAAGCCAACAGGTCCAAGTCAAGCACAATTAGAAGCAGCTCGTAAAGCTGAAGAAGCTCGTAAAGCTGAAGAAGCTAGGAAAGCTGAAGAAGCTAGAAAAGCTGAAGAAGCTCGTAAAGCTGAAGCAGCTAGAAAAGCTGAAGAAGCTCGTAAAGCTGAAGAAGCTAGAAAAGCTGAAGCAGCTCGTAAAGCTGAAGAAGCTAGAAAAGCTGCTGAAAGTAAAGCAAAAGCTGAACAAGATAGAAGAGATGCTGAAGCTAAAAGATTACAAGAACAACGAAGAAAACTAGAAGAAGCTGAAAAAAATCGTAAAGCTGCTGAAGCTAAAGCACAAGCTGAAGCTAAACGTAAAGCTGACGAAGCTAGAAAAGCTCAAGAAGCTGCTGAGAAAGCTAGAAAAGAAGCTGAAGCTAAAGCAGCTGCTGAAGCAAAACGAAAAGCTGATGAAGCTGTAAGAGCTAAAGCAGCAGCAGCAGAAGCTGCAAGAAAAGCTGTTGAAGCTAAAAAAGCTAAAGATGCTGAAGCTGCTAGAAAAGCAGCAGCAGAAGCTAAACGTAAAGCTGAGTTAGCCCGTCAAGCTGAAGAAGCTAAAAAGAAAGCTCAAGCAGAAGCTAAACGTAAAGCTGATGAAGCTGCTAAAAAAGCAGCAGAGGATGCAAGACGAAGAGAAGAAGCAGCTAAAAAAGCTGAAGAAGCTCGTAAAGCAGCAGAGGCTAAAGCTAAAGCTGAAGCAGAAAGACAAGCAAGAGAGAAACAAAAATTAGCAGAAATGCAACGTAAAGCTGAAGAAGCTCGTAAAGCTGCTGAAGCTAAGGCTAAAGCAGATGCTGCTAAAAGAGCTGCCGAAGCTAAGGCTAAAGCTGAAGAAGCTAGAAAAGCTGCTGAGGCTAAACGCAAAGCTGAAGAAGCTAGAAAAGCTGAAGAAGATAGACGTAAAGCTGAAGAAGCTAGAAAACAAAAAGAAAGAGATAGATTAGCAGAAATGCAACGTAAAGCTGAAGAAGCTAGGAAAGCTGAGGAAGCTAGAAAACAAAGAGAAAAAGATATGGCAACTAAACCTAAACCTACACCTAGACCTAATCAAGAACCTGAGCCTAGACCTACTCCTCCTAAGTCAACGCCTCAGCCACAACCTGCACCTGCACCTCAGCCAAAGCCTACTCCTGCTCCTGCTCCTGCACCTTATAAACCACAACCAACAGGACCAGAAGATGGAAGACCTGTACCTACGCCTCCAACAACACCGAGACCAGAGCCTACACCACAACCTGCTCCTACACCACAACCTGCTCCTACACCACAACCTGCACCTCAGCCACAACCTGCACCTGCACCTCAGCCACAACCTGCACCATATCAACCACCAACAGCTTATCAGCCACCTACAAGACCACCTGAGCCTTATCAACCACCGGTTACTACACCTCCACCAAGCGAAGGTCAACCTCCTGTAACACCACCTACTACACCTAAACCAGCTCCAACTCCGGGTGAGCCAGAGCCGGGCTATGGTAGACCACCCTATGATGATGGTTACACACCTCCGGGCTATACACCTCCGGGCTATACACCTCCGGGCTATACACCTCCGGGCTATACACCTCCGGGGTACACACCCCCAACTACTCCTCCTCCTGCGGAACCAACTTTTCAAGAAACAAGAGAAGAAAGAGTAGCACAAACAGGAGAACAAGCTCAACAAATGGCTCAAGGTATTTTACCAGAAACTATTCCACAAATACCTGACCCAGAAAAAATAAGCACAGAAGGTACAGAAATAACTCCAGAAGAAGCTGCTAACTTACAAATGAAAACTACAGAAGAAGCTAAGGCAGCTACTGTAGGTGCTGTATCTCCTGAACAAGTATCGGTTATTGATGATGTTGCTAAAGCTTCACAAGTAGAACCTTTTGAAGCTGCAACAATTGGAGCAGAAGATGTTGCTAAAGTTCCTGAAGATGCTGTAGTAGAAGCTGCTACAGGAACAGTATCTCCAGAAGTTTCTGAAACTTTAGCTGCTGCTGCTGGTGTAGCTGCTGTACCACCTATTGAAGCTGCACAAGTAGAGATAGTTCCCGGTGCACTTCAAGAAAGAGTAGTAGGAACTATTAGTCCTGAAGCTAAAGCTGAAGCTGCTAAAGTAGCTGGAACAAGTTTAGCTAGAGTTACTAGAGCTAAAAAACAATTACGTAATGCTGGTTTATCTGAAGAAGATATTCAAGAACTTGGAAACGACCCAGAAGCTTTAGAATTAAGATTAACAGATTTTACAGAAGAACAAAGAGGAATTGTCGAGGGCTTACCCGAAGAAGCTTTAGTATCTAATCAAATAGATAGTTTATTATCTGGTATTGAAGAAGGTAAGATTCCAACATGGGCAGCTCCTGCTGTTGCTTCAGTAGAAGCTATGTTAGCTCAAAGAGGATTAAGTGCTTCAACAATTGGTAGAGATGCTTTACTTAATTCAATTATTACTTCTGCACTTCCTATAGCTCAAGCAAATGCTCAGGCTATTCAACAAAGTGTAGGACAACAAAAAGCTATAGAAGCTACTGCTGCTTTAAAAGATGCAGAGATGGCTCAACAAACAGCTTTGTTTAATGCTCAGAATGTATTTAGTATGGACATGGCTCAGTTTAGTGCTGACCAACAAATGGCTATTAATAATTCTAAGTTCTTACAAACTGTATCTTTAACCAATGCAAATAACGAACAACAAGCAGCTATTCAAGATGCTGTATTAATGTCTCAAAGAAACTTAGCAGAAGCTGATCAAAATACAAAACTAGCTATACAGAATGCTCAAGCTTTCTTAGCTATGGATTTAAAAAATCTTGACAACCAACAGCAGTCTAATGTTATTAAAGCTAATTTAATTCAACAAAGATTATTAAGTAATCAATCTGCTGAGAATGCTGCATTACAATTTAATGCTACGAGTGAAAACCAAGTCAATCAATTTATGGCTGGTTTAAAAGTTCAGACTGATCAATTTAATACTACTCAAGTAAATGCAATGGCTCAGTTTAATACAACACAAAAGAATGCTGCTGAAGCAAGACGTGTTGCTAATGAATTTGAAGCTGCTAAATTAGATGCTCAGTTAGCTACAGACATTGATAAGTTTAATGCAGCACAAGCAGCTGCTAGAGAACAATTTAATGTAACCAATGCTACAGCTATAGCTCAATCTAATGTGGCTTGGAGAAGACAAATGAACACAGCTAACACAGCAGCGTTCAATGCAGTTAATCAACAAAATGCTCAAAATGCTTTTGCTTTAACAGCTTCAGCACAAAACTTCTTATGGCAAGAACTTAGAGATGAAGCAGACTTTATTTTTAGAAGATGGGATAACGATGAACAACGTAAAGCATCTTTAATGATTGCAGCATTAGGTAACGAAGGTGCAACTGCAAAAGATAGTACATGGAGTTCAAACTTAACAGCTATAACCAGATTAATTGAAGGCTGGTTAGACTAGGAGAAACAATGGGATTTATAAGAAAAGTAGGTAAAAAAATAGCTGGAGGAATCAGAAAGATAGGTCGTAAGCTAAAAAAAGGTTTAGGTAAAATAGCCAGAGCTTTTGGTAAACTTGGACCACTTGGAAGTCTTGCATTATCTTTTATCCTTCCCGGTATAGGAAGTGCTATCGGAGGTTGGATAAGTAATAATACTTTTTTAGGACCAATTTTTGAGACAATTAAAGGAGCAGCTTCTTGGGTTAAAGAAGGAGTGGGTACTGTCTTTAATAAAGTAACTGATGCTATTGAATACGGTATGAATGCTGTTAGCAAACCTTTTATGCAAACAGAAGGAGCTAGAGGAGCAGGAAGTGCTTTTAGAGATTTTGTAAGTAATGCAACTGGAGGTTTTATTGAAAAATCTACTGTAGGTGTTGAAGATGCTGCTAAAAAATTAGGATTAAATCCAGCAGATACTTTAAAAGCTATTGAAGAGGGATTAACTACAGCAGATGATATACGTAAACAAGCATACCCAGAACTATTTAAAGATTCTAAAGTTGTAGATGTTGCTAAAGATAAAACATTAAAAGAAACAATTAAAGAAAGTGAGACTTATCAAACTTATAAAAAAGTAGAACCTTTTCGTAAGTTTGGTCAAGCAATAAACGAGCAAGAAGAAGCTGTTGCAAACTATAACGCAAATATTTTAGCAAGAAAAAGAGATTACTTTTCAGACTTTGGTCAAGATATTCTAGGTGCCGGAGGTGGTCAAACTATTTCAACACCTATGAACTTTATTAATGTAGCAGATATTTTTTCAAGTGATGATGTTGCTAAAAATTACAACAGAGCTATATACGGAGACTTAATGCCAGACGATAGTTTTGTTAATCACAATGCTATTGCAATGGGAGCTATTAACTACGGTACATCTATGTACGATATAATGGGAAGAGATTAATGATACATAAAGATGCAGTTGAACATATATTTGATGGTCCTATTCCGGGTCAGTCTTTAACTAATCCAAAAGATAAACCTTATCCTTGGGAACAACCACCACAATTTACTTCTGGAAAACAATTAACAGAAAAAATATTTTTTGATTTATTAAAAGAAGATAACTTAGAAACCGTTACAACTTTAATGGCTCAAGGAACTCCTGTAATGGACATAGCACAAATGCTACTTATGACAGGTTTTCAAAAAGGTAAGATGAATCCTGATATGATGCTTATGCAACTTGAGCCTACAGCTTATATGTTATTAGCTATTGCAGAAAAAGCAGGTATTGACCCTGTGCTTTCTAGAGATGATGAGGTTGCAGTTATTGAAGATGATGATGTTGAAGAAGATTTAAAAACATCAAAGCAAGTAACAAACTTCATAGGCTCTGGTGGACGATTTAAAGATGCTAAAGTTGCAAAGATTAGCCCAACTTCTGTAGGACCAGACATTGAAAAACAATTACAAACTTTAGATACAAGTAAATTAAAAGCAAGTATATTAGCAAAACAACCACAAAAAGAAAGTTTATTAGAAAAACAAGGATAATCAAATGGCAGATAATTTTAGTGACATAATGAGTAAATATAAGGATATGTCAGTTTCTGAACTGGGTTCATCTTTATTACAACGTAAGGAAGAAAAAGATAGACAGGCTGCCAAGTCTATTAAAAAAAGTGAACGAATGCAACAAGCATTGGGAGTTTTATTAGCAGGACAAGCAGTCTTCAAAGGAGCTTTTAATAGACGTTCTAAAGAACTTGAGTCAGCATACCAGTTTCAATTAGCAGATAATGAAAGTCAAGCAAGAGAAATTAATTTAGTTTCTAAACTTACTCAACCTATGTATCAATGGGCACAAACAACTAAAGATCAAACATTTAAAAATGAAGAAGAAAAATTAAATGCTTTTGTTGAAAGTCCTTACTTTGATTCATTTAGAATTGCAATCAATGGGTATACTGAACCAGCTTTTAAAAGTATGCTTGGAGATAAATACGAAACTTTTAGTAGACAAGCTGGATATTCTAATGCCCAAGTAGAAGCAGCTAAAGCTTACGCTAGTGAATATTTAAAAGATAATAAATATGAAACAGTCGTATCAGAATTGCAAAATATATTTGATATGCCAGAAAAAGATTTTGATGCAATTGATTTATTTAAAAGAGGTAATGGTTTAAAACTACATGAATTAAATGAAATAGAACGTAGAAACTATCAACGTATTTTAAATACTTATAAAGATGATAGTAATTTATTTAGTGGCATTAAGCAAGTTTTTAAACTATTTAATGATAAAGAAGCTAGAAAAGGTGGTATACCTTTATTCAAAACTATAGATGAAAAAGTATTACTAGGTCCCAGCATTAATAGTGTTTTAGACTCATTAGACTTTCAAGGTCTTACAAACAAAATTGTAAACGATCAATTGGTTAAAATGAATAAGTCTCCATTAAGAGCAGAAGCATTATTTGAATTACCTAAAAATAAAACATTAAGAGATTCTCTACCAGCAAGAATGGACGAGCTATCTAGATTAGTTGATAGTAAAAAGTTTTCGTTATATAATGATTTATCTAAAGATGGTAAAGCAAATATTATAAGCCAATCAGATTTAGATGATTTATTTGATAACATGAGTGAAATAGACAAACAAGAACTTCAAAGAGATGGAGGATTGTTATCTATTTTATTAGACCCAAAACAACTTGAGAATCAACAATTTTTAAAAGCTCTTTATAAATCAAATCATACAGGTGATGTTAATATAACTTTTGATCAGTTTAAAAATAAACTACAGAACGAAACATTTAGAGTTCAATATGCTATGACATTAGCAGCTAGTGAAGGTTATAAAAATTATGGTTTTGGTTTATCTACGGGTATGAAAACTTCACGATACGACCCAGAAAGCGGTAATGTTTTAAACGTAGTTTACGATAGATACTCAGGGTCTATTCCATCATTATTGGGTGAGACAATTAACTTACCTACTAAAAATAATCCTAACTATAGGGTTGGAGATGGTTGGAGAAAACTAACTACTGAAAACAAATTAGACGATATCAATGCTGCGGTATTTGCAATTCAAAGAAAACCAATTAGTGATAAATTAAAACAAGTAGAATTAGATAACTTATTTGCTAACGTTCCACATCCTTTAAAATTAACTTCTGATGAACATATTCAAAGTGATCAATATTTAAAATTTGTTAATAAAGTCATGGGTGTATCTACTAAAACTTCAGATGAAGAATCAAAAGAAGAAGTAGAAGGCGTTGATAAAGATATGCAAAATTTAAAATTCAAGCCAAAGTTAAAAGGAATTGAAGAATTAAAACAAGTAGCTTCTTGGTCTCAGAAAAAACAAAAACAAAGCGATATTGAAAAGCTTGAAAAGATTATACAAGACCCTACAGCTTTTGTAAGTAATAAAAAAGCAATATTTAAAAAGTATGGTTTATCTGAAGACCCAACAACAGCAGATCTAAGAGAAGTTATTTTAAGACTTAAACAAATTTAATTTTACATTATGGCAAATCCTTTAGAAGAGTTAATCCAACAACTCCAACTTGAAGATGAACAAGAACAAGTAAGAGTTCCTCCTGTTCCTCTTGCCAATATCGAAGCAGCTGAAAGACAAAAGTATCCTGAAGGATATAAAGAAATTGTCTATGAAGCTTTTCCTGAAAGAACTTTTACTGGTAAGTCAAGCCTAACAGACTTAGCAAACGATGAAGAGTTTTCTACTAGAGCTGCTAGATTTTTAGAAGGTATTGGAAGCAACGATAATATATTTGAATACTTACGAGATGCTGATTACAGCTTATCGTCTGCTATTACTCGTTCTTTTCAAACAGGTAAATGGACTCCAGAACAAATTGAAGATTATAATTATTTAAAAAATGCTTTTGATAATACAGAGCTTAGTGGCTTTAAAGAAAGATTTGGAGCTTTTAAAGATATAGCTGTTGATATACTAGCAGACCCGTTAAATATTGTTAGTGCTTTATTTGCTTTACCAAGCGGAGGTTCTTCTCTTGCATTAAGTACTGCTGCAAAAGCAGGTGTTTCAAAAGTAGCTAAAGCAGCAGCTCAAGATAAATTAAAAGGATTAGCAAAAGATCAAGCATTAAAACAAGGATTACTTTACGGTGCTACAGAGGGTGCAGCTTGGGGAGGGCTACACAATTATTTTTTACAAGACATAGATATTGATTTAGGTCTTAAAGAAGATATGGATTTAAGTGATATTGGAGCTTCTACATTAGTAGGTGCTGCTTTTACTGGTGCGTTAGCTGGTGGAACACGATACATGTCTACTCGTTTTACTAAAGCTCCAGAAACAAACGAGAATATGTCACAACCTTTAAAGGATAAAGAGTTCGTTTATAGTAATGAAGATGCTATCAATAAAGCAGGAGATGCTGAACCAAGAGCTAAAGTAGTTAAAGATACTGAATTAGATGAAGCTATTGAAGCTGGTGATGATTTAACAAACGAAAAAGATTTTATAGAAGAATCTAAAAATAAATTAAACTGGTGGTTAGCAAGAACTATAGGTAAGCCTGTAACTGAATTTATTGAATACATTAAAAAAGCACCAAGTTTAGAAAACATACTAGCTTCTATTAGATATGATTACGGTACATCTTTGACAAAAGGTCAGAAAGGTGTAACTAAAGTTCTACTTACAGATGGAACAGAAAGTACTAGAACATATGGTGAAAGTTTAGGATTAACAAACGGATACTTTCAATTTGGTTTAGCAAAAGCTTTTAATGTTTTATACAGAGTAGGCTGGAGAGCTAGAATATTTAAAGAGCAAAACGATCAACTTGCATATTTATTAAGAGATGGAGAACTCCAAGTAAGAACTAAAGATGGTAAGAATGTTACTGGTGCTTTTATTGAAGATTTTGTTCCTAGTGAATATACAATTACTACCAGAGCTGGACAAAATATTTTAGGCACAAATTATAAAGGCTTTGATATTGATGAAGATGTTGTTCAGTCTTATTTACAAATCAAACAACTTTTAAATAAAGCTTTTATAGATGGTAAGTCTGCTGATATTTTTAAGAAAGGTACAGGAAGAGTTACTAATTATTTACCAAGAATATTTAAACATAGTGTACTATCTAACCCACAAAAACGAGCTGTCTTTGAGCAAAAGTTAATTGAGTCAGGACATGCAGACCCTATTAACGATAAACAATTTTTAACCATTTTGGATACCGATGGTAAAAAAGTTAGAGGTATAAAAGAAGATGCTCTTGGTTTAGATGAAGAAGTCTTTGGAGTAAACTTTTTAGAAGAAGCTGGTGGAGATCAAGAGTTAGCTAAAAAATTAAAAGCCAGTAAGATTGTCCAAGATATGTTGGATTATAGATATACTCCATTAGAACTAAGAATGGCTGGTAAAAAACGTAGCGATGCTACGGGCTTTTTACAATCAAGAAGATTTACAAATATTGCCGATAATGAAATAGAAGAATTTTTGGAAAACGATGTTCAAGTTTTATTAGAAAACTATTTTACTAATTTTTCTCAAACATTAACAAGAGCTAAGTACTTTGGAAAAACTATTGCTGAAGTAGAAAAAAATAAAATAGCTCCTATAGTTAGAGAACTTATTGATTCTGGTATGAATCCCGATGAAGCTTATAAAGTTGGAAGAAATGTAAGTGATATGATTAAACGTGTTACTGGTTTAGAAACTTATTCTGATTCATTTTGGAAAAAAAATGCTTGGGGTAGAAACTTTTCAGACTGGGGTAAACTATCACAGCAAATGGCTCACCTTCCTTTTGCAACTTTATCAAGTGTTACCGAACCTTTACTACTTTTAAGCCGAGCAGGTAAAAGAGATGCTCCTGTTGTTATTGCAGATATAGGTAAAGCTTTGGTTAAAGAGGGACAAAGTGTTATAGATAGAACTCTTAAAGGAATACAGCGTGGAGTTTTCAGACAAAAAGTAAAAGGCATTAAAGATATTGATGATGAAGTCTGGTCTGAACTTTATAAAACTGGATTAGCTTTAGAGCAATCTGTACAAGAAAGATTAGAAGGTTTAGTTGGTGAAGGCATTCACGGAGAGTTTGTAAAAAATTTACAACAAGGATTCTTTAAAGTTAATTTATTAACTCAATGGACAAAAGCTGTACAACTTGCTTCCTTTACAACTGGTAAAAGATTAATAACTAGAAATGCTGAACTGTTATCAAAAGGTGGTCTTGGTAAAGGGAAAGATAAATATCTAAGACAACAATTGAATGACTTAGGTATTGACGATATTCAAGCAGCTGAGTGGTATGGTAAATATGTTGAAGATGGAAAGTTTAATTTTAACTTAGCTAAAGAAGATGCTTTTTATAAAAACGATTTAACTATTGGAGCTAACAGATTTGTAAAAGAAATTATTTTAAATCCAAGCACAGCAGAGGCTAATAGACCTTTATGGTTTTCAACTCCTGCTGCACAAATGTTAGTTCAGTTTGCGGGGTATCCTACCGTGTTTAATAATACTATTCTAAAAAGATTTGCATATGAAGGTAAAAGTAGTTTTATGCAAGTCATGCCTAAAGCAGTCCCAACAATTTTATTAATGACAGCAGTAGCTCACGTTGGTAATATTATAAGAAGCAATGGTCAAAGCGTGTATGATTATGAAACTAAAGCACCTAAACCTGATGGTGAAATAATTATGGATGCTGTTAGAAGATGGGGAGGTATGGGACCTTTTGATTATGCTTATAGATATGGTAGTGAAGCAGATAGAAATGTTGGAGGCTTTACCTCTTTAACAAAAACTTTTGCAGGTCCTTTACCACAAGATGCGATTGATGCTATTTTATATCGTAAAGGATTGGCTGAAATTGTTTTTACTAATTTACCCGGCTATGCTGCTTACGATATGGTTTTTGGTGATGGCACTAAAAAAGAATTACGAAGAATGGCTAGAGGTACACCAGCTGATAAACCTAAAAAGCCTGTGTTGTATGCTAAAGGCGGTTTAGTTTATGATGTTCCTAATGTTACTGACGAACCTGATGAAATGAAAAGCAGGGTAACTGGTATTCCTTTTAATGCTACTGCTGAATTTGTTCAAGATGAAGAAGACAGAGCATTGAAAGGACAAATGAGTAGGCTAGGTTTTGAAGATGGTGGTTTTGTGGAAGAAGCTTTAGATACTTTACTTGAAGAAGCAAGAGCAAGAAAACAACAAGTATATGATTATTTAAAAAGCAGACAAAAAGAATTTGGTTATTCTGACGAAGCTATCTTTGGTTTAATGGGAAACATAGATAAAGAAACTGGTATAGAAAAATTAGGTTATAAAGGTTCTTTTGATTATAAACAGCAGCAAGAAGATGGTCCCGGATATGGTTTGTTTCAGTTAGACCCCGGTGGCTCACATGTTTCAGAATACAATAAATTTAGAAAACTTAATAATCGAGAAGATTCTATGGAAGCTCAATTAGATTATATGTTAGACAGTGTTTATAATTTAAAAAGCTCTGCTGCTGAAAAAAATGGAATAGGTAATTCACAAAAACTACAAGAGATTTTTAAAACAGGTTCAGCTGAAGACATTGCGGTATCTTTTACTGAAAGATGGGAAAGACCTAGGGCTTGGGTAGATAGAAATACACTTCCAGATAAATGGATAGAAAACAAAAAAGATAGGATGTATCGTTCTAAAACATTAAAAAATGAATTTGGATATTAATGCTATTATACACAGAAAAACAACTTGATCAAGCTTATCGTATAGATTGTAAAGCCCGTACAAAGTCTGGACTAGCTTGGATATTACGTGAAGAGTTTAGACCACTATATGAAACTTTAGTAGAGGCATTCATGGTTGCATACAGTGAAGACTATCCATTAGCAGATGATGTTCCTGATTATTTATTAGATGCGGTAAACGATTTATTGGAAGGTACTATAACAACAGAGGAGTTGAAATGAAATTTGGAAATGTTTTAAAACAAGTAGTAGGTGCTGTAGCTCCAACACTTGGTACTGCTTTAGGCGGTCCTATGGGTGGTATGGCAGCTAACGTTATCTCTGAAGTGTTGGGTGTGCCTAATACACCTAAAGCAATTGAAAAGGCTGTACAAGAAGCTACACCTGAACAAATGCTAGAG
>Ga0099846_1000681_pt1 | contig 13872 bp, 19 predicted proteins | sample CB_VirMetaG_FD_78180 | JGI IMG/M metagenome (GOLD analysis project Ga0099846, IMG submission 78180) | Freshwater to marine saline gradient viral communities from Chesapeake Bay - CB_1504_1 Viral MetaG | ecosystem: Environmental > Aquatic > Marine > Coastal | place: USA: Chesapeake Bay... | reverse complement strand
TAGGGTTAGGGTTACCGGTTTAGTTATTTACAGTTCTACGCCACAACAGCAATTCATGCACATGCCTCGATGACACTCCAACACCCGGCTAGGGTTAGGGTTAGGGTTCGATACGTTTGGGGGCAACACCATCCACCTGGGTTCCGGATTACGCATGTACCGCTCGACTAAGGGGTACTTTCTCCAGTAGGGTCCAAGGTCATGTTTAAGATTATAGCACGACCGGCACCGACTCCCCTCTGTAGCCTTTATCACACGACCACAACAAACACAAACGGCCTTTGCCATACATTCAACAGCTTTCATTATTTATGACACGTTGACGTTTACGACATCCAATAGACATTTTTCTCTTGCGTCTATAATACTTCAACACATCCTCCTCGGAACCAGTCAAATCGACCACTGTCACAACACCCTCTAACAACTCCGCGACCACCAGATCCATTTGGCGCTTCCAGGTAGCCGTTTCAGCCGCCACACGTAACACCTCCGCAAACCCCCATGCCTCACTCTCCTCGATCATATTGTCAAACCACTCCGCGTCCTGGGCGTACATTTCTTCCAGGGCAAGAGCGTCCATATTCTTTTATTTGTGTTGATGTGTCACCGATACGCACCCACCAGACTCCCAGCACTCCCAGCACTCCCAGCGCTCCCAGCACTCCCAGCACTCCCAGCACTCCCAGCACTCCCAGCACTCCCAGCACTCCTACCCACTAAAGTCGACTGGGTGTCCCGCCTCATTATTTCAACACCAACATGGAAATCATCGACCTGGTTAGCGACGACGAAGCGACCCTTGACGGCAACGACAGTGACGACGGTTACTCCGAGGGGGAGCCGGAACTACCTCGTCGCACCTACACCCCTGTCGGGCCTGTGGCGCGCCTCCTTCACCGCCGCTCTACTGCGTTTGGACGATCCCTTGAACGGCGCTGGCACATCGACTTCCTTTCCCCCCACAAACTCCGCGACACTATCAGGGCGGTGTCTCTCCAGCTCGAGAAACAGAAAGCCCTCGTAGCCCAAACAATCAGGACTGTCCGCACCCAGCCCATGAACAAGATAAAGCAGATTCTCAACTACTATCTCCAAATAGAGCGCCTAAGGGAGCGCCTTCTACAAGACGAGGGTGCCCGCTACTCTCAACTCCGGGAGTGGCACCGCTCTAGTAAGGAGGGCATGAAGGGGGCTTTCAAGCGCGCTAGAGAAGCTAACCTGTGGGGCGCCCGAAAGAGGGTTGAGGAGAGTGCCGAGCACCAAATATTAGAGCTAGAAAACAAAATACTAGCTGAGACAAACTGGAATAGTCCGGTAGCATCTGCGTTTCTTCAACTTGTTTAAGCGCATTACTTCAACAAATGGCTGCGCGTAAACTTCCTTAGTCTTGCACGCTGTTCCTCAGCATATCTCCAACTGAGGGATTTATATTTCATAGACTTGAAGACGTCCAATGCGGGGACATGCCATAACACCCCCTCCTCCAAAGTTTCAGCCTCCCTTAGAGTAGCACGATACTCTTTCCACAACTCGTCGACGTCTCGAGTGAACGCCTTACCCAAAGCCCACTCCCACTTCACTATACCGTCCCTGTAATTCAACTTCAGGATTGTCTTGTCCCATTCAGGTACATCTGCAAGGGATATAGCTACCAGTGCATCGATCGCGTCACGACTGTGCTTCTCCCAACGACTGAGCATGTCCTGTTGAAGGGTCGCCAATCTATCCAACAGTTGTTGCAACGCCGGAACGTAATACGTCACCAACATCTGTCTTGCGACTACAACATTCTTGTCCACCCGGACATTAAACGAACCCATCATCCGTCTTGCTTCAGCCGCCTCCTCGTCCAAGTCCATGTTAAAAAAGTGTGGAGCGAGGGGCGCGAACCTCTGACCCTCGTAGGGAGGACTCTCTCAGGAGCGGAGTTGCGTGCACATCGCTTTCTAGAATGGGTCAGTGCAGGGCCCACCCACTCGGACAGTCGTGTACTCAGGCTGTTGAAAACCCCAACCCTCACTTTTTAACATGCGTTTGCGATCAGGCAGACGATACGCGAGGTGCACGCTCTGCAATCGGGCACTAACAAGCAGGGTTAACGTTGGCGAAACGATGGGGAGACGATGGGAAGGGGGTCACGTGTTTTGGGATAGGGGCTATTGTAGCGAGTGTGTCAAGTGTTGGTATGACATGTTCGATTAATTCTTAACATAGCACATAACCTGGGCGTTCACAGAGTTGCCCATATCTCTAGCAACTTTCTCCATTCGACGCAATGAGGGTGTGTCTTTGTGCATATCAGACAGAAAGATTGACCTCAGCATGTCCACCCCGAACCCGTAAATTGACATCAGCCGGGCGTGCAGACTCGCGCTCGTGAACTTCTCGCCAAGATCGTTCAGCAACAGGAACTCTCTGCCCTCACGACTCATCTTCCGCACGAGGGCAGCCAGACCCTTCGGAATCGGCAACAGCGATGCATTCTTACCGCCCTTGCTAGTCTTGTGTCTGAACAAAACCATCAAAATACGCCCTCTTGGTCCCTCCACCAAATAGTTGAACATCGGTCTTGGTGCGCCTCTTGCAAGAGGGGGGGGAGGGGTCGTCTTCAGCTCGGTGTACTCCATCAAACGGCGAGGTGGGAGCTCAGGGAAAACGCCTGACATCAACCCCGTGATCAGCAAGTCCGTGGCGTTGCGAGCCGTTGGGGATTCGGCGTACTTCTCCACATACGCTCTGTAAATCGCCTCCACCTCCTTCTTTGTCAGCACCACCTCCTTGCGCTTCTCCGTCATGTCCTGGTCCTTGTAGTTCTCCTTGATCGTTCCTGAAATCGAATGCATTTGCGCGTGGTATGCTGAAAGTTTAGTCAAGCTGAATGCGGCCGCAAGAATGGTCGCCTGTGTATTAAGCGGGCGCACCCTCAGGGATTCGATGCACACTTCGGGGGTACCATAGAACTCAAGAATGTCTGTGCATTCGCCCCTTCTGTGTTTCAAGTAGTGGTTAACTAGAAGAGAACGGTAGGTTTTGCGAGTGCTGGGATTAAGATCCGGCAACGCCTCGTCGATTTGCAAAAACAGTTCAGTCTTGTCCATGTTTGATTAATTATGGCTCATCGAAATCAAACACGAAGTCTGCGTTTTCGCAGTACGTTTTCCTGCACAACTGCCTAGGATTGCACGCACCCATGTCCACAAAACAAACAGTGCAATAATTGGTGGACGCGGCCTTGCGCTTGCGAGAAACGCTTGCGTCTGCTTGACGCTGAAGAAATTCGCTCAAGAACTCCTCCTCGGTCACCTCCAGGGGGGACCAAGTGACGGTGGGGCGGGGGACGGTGTCGGGGGTAATGCGGCGGCGAGTGTTCATTGTGTCGATTGAAATTGTGTCTGGTGTGTCGCGACAAATGTGTAGCGCCAGGAAGTCTGGGAGGCTGTGATTGGGAAGTCTGGGAATCTTTACAGGAGCCAGGAGGGCGTTCCCACCACAATAAAATGTCTGAAACCAATCGCGAAAAAGCTCTACGCTTCGTGGCTTCCAACTGGGTGGGTTACACCCATCTGGAGAGCAGGCTGCAAGCAGCCATCAGAGGCTCCAACAGTGAATGGGGCGACTTCATGCGTCAAGCATCCATCGTACGCGAGCATTTGAACGGCCCTGCCAATCAATGGGACTCGTTCCGTCAACTAGAAGACGATTTTTTTTCCCTGACCGTAATGCAAGAGGAGCTGTTTGAAGACCCGAAAAACCAGCTTCGCGAAGCTGAGAATTTACACGTTACATTGTACCAGGACCTATCCAACCAACCCGTCCCGTTCGACGCCATGGTCACCATTGATCTTGCCTACGCCACCCTCATGTTTCGCGAAGCAGAGGCTGTGCGAATTGTCGAGGAACTACGCCCCCTTGTAGCCTCCGTTCTCAACATGCAGGATGGTGACAGTGGTGACGAGGTAGAGGAGGACGAGGAGGGCTCGGATGAGGACAGCGATGTTGATGGGACCTTCTAAGCAAAAATAAACACAACATACTCCCATAACGCTTGAACAAGTTCTTCCAAATCGGCAGTGTCTTCCATTTTAAATGTCGACTCAAGATAGATATGACCAAACCGTTGCTGCGGCAATGAAGTTGTTGACCAAACGCCAGGGCATTCTTCGAGACAGCGGCGAATACATCGCGACCATGCGGACAAGCGCTTCGGAATACCGGGAACTCTTGAACGTTTACGAAGACAGCCCCGACATTTCGATTCAACTCAGGCAAGAGATTCAGCGTATCAAATCCAAAACCTTCAACACCATCAACGAGGGTGTTGCTTCGCTGCAACGATCGGAGGCGCTGTTCAACCTGATGATGCACGAAATAGAGTTTTTGGCTGAGCATGTTGACAACAGACACGCCGACAAACTCGCCACTCTCAGGGCCGTGGCCGAACACTGGTTTCCCCAGGCTGTTGCAGACAAATGGGAGCTTGTGCAAGCTGCGTCATTGACGTCGTTTTAATTAAAATACAATGTCAGTGCATTCTCTAACTAAAACAATCTTTGCTAAACACCCGTCGCTACTTCGTTTGTACGACCCACACCAACTAACAATACGCGTCCCATTGCATTCAAGCAGTGGGACTGGCGCCTTTAAATCGAGGGGCGGAAAGGGGGTGTTGTCGACTGAACACAACAACACCACCAATGTCGCCTCCGAATAATTGGTGGTGATGAGATACCGACTATTGTTGCTCGTGATCCTGGCAATTTCCCGGAGAGCGTGGCCGCGGACGTAGTCTTCCTCCGACATGTTTGAAATTGTGTTGTGGCCTCCCGTCTTCGCACCCAGGGTTCCTAATTTTCCCAGACATCCTAGCGATGCCTCCTAGCAATCCTGCTCCACTCGAGTGTGGCCAGTGAGCGTCTTTCGAGCACCCTTTTCCCAGCACTCCCCCTCTTCGCCAATAACCGGGCGCTGCAAACAGCTTTTCCGGGGCACTCTTGCCAATCCACTCGATTGGTCTAGGAGTTTGTGGCCAACGCTGACGATCAAACCGCACAAATAAATGATCCCGTTCCTGTCAGTGGACTGGGAAAGGGTTCCGGACCACACCGAGCCCGATCTCACCGCCCGGGACATAGATGGGGTCTTGATGCAAATACGCATTCGGATCAAACAGGCAGACATTCCAGCCTACCCGATTTTGCGTGAGCCGGTCGTCGAGTGCGTTGCAACGGAAACTGCGCGGCGCTTGCTCTATTTCCTTGACGACCCATCAAGACCCCTGCCCAACGGCAAACGAATCCACAAGGAAGCCATTCATCAGTTGAAGAGCATTCTCACTTCGTGCAACCACCGCACCGAAGAGCTCCGGGTTTCTTTTGCTGACAGGCATGGACTTGGCCGTTGGTACGCTAACGACGACAAAGAAGACGTCCCACGTCTTGGCTCCAACGTTGGAAGCACGCTGCGGTTACCCCGTCTTCTTAAATCAACTTTGCTGACAGCCAAGGGGTACTCTGACATTGACCAGGTCAAGAGCCACCCAACGCTTCTTTGTGCGCTGGGAACAATTTGCGGAATCCAATGCCCGGGCCTCGAGGCGTACGTATTCGATCACCAGGCCACAGTGGCGACCATGGTTGCTCATTGGACCCAGGATGCCGCTAACCCCATCAGCCCGGATGACATCAAGGCGCTGATCAATCGCACCGTGTACGGGGGTGGGTTGAACCAATGGATGACCGACGTTCAAGCGGGTGAGTCCACCCTTGACTTTGACGGACTCCCCGCCTTCAGCACGAAGCCAAAGCCGGTACGACACACGAACAACCCCAACTTCATCCCCGTGGCGTTCAGGCGGATCAGGGACGAAAGTCGTGGCATTTCGGATGTTCTGTTTCGCTCCAACCCCGATATAGCGGCTTTAATTTGCACACCCGCTGAACTCACCGCCGACGCTCACAAGTGCCAGAGAAGAGTGGTGTCGTATGTGCTGCAAACGGTCGAGCACTTCATCACATACACTGCTCTGCACCACTGCGTGGAGAGAGGGTACATTCCTACCAATGCTCAAGGGGAGAGGGCTTTCATCTGGGGATACGACGGATTCAGCTGGATTCTTCCAGACCAAAGCCCTCCAATCGCGATCATTGTCGACGAGATCAATGCGAGGGTGCACGAAGCTTGTGGGTTTGCGGGCGCATTCGATCGTCTTCGTTTCATCAACAAGGACATTGGGGAAGCTGTCCCTGAAGCTCTCGATGACAACGACCCTCTTTGGGACTCCAACGACTATGCCATGTATAGTGGCACTCTGGAGGCGGCAAATGAGGACATTCTGAAGGTGTATCGGGCGATCGCGGCCAAGGACTATCGCAACTTCAAGCTGTATTTCGAGCGCAACCATTTCAAGGTGTTGAACAAGCCGAGCCTCCACTACGCGAGAGAAACGAGGAACACGCGTGGCTACTTGGAGTGCGTCACGTGGTTCTCGCAGACGTCGATGAAGGAGTGCTACAGCAACCTTGTTTACACCGGCCAAGAGGAGATTCGTGGGAAAACCAAGGAGGTGGTGAAAGTTGGCGTCACGACATGGTACAACGACCCTTCAATGCGCATGTACACCCACGCCGGCATCTACCCACCCCCGATGCAATGTCCCGGGGGCCACTTCAACCTTTGGACTGAATCGCCGTTTCACGACATCCCGTTAAGACCGGGTCAGCAAGAGAACACGCGCGCAATCGACGCTTTTCGCCACATCGCCCGAGTCATGTGTGGTGGCCGCGAGGACGAGTCCTTTGCGTACGTGATGTATTGGATTGCGCAAATGATCCAACGTCCTGGGCAGAAAATCGGTACTGCCTTGGCGCTGGGCGGTTCGGAGGGCGTGGGTAAAACCCTGTTCTGTTACTACGTCGAGCGCATGGTTGGACGGGGCCGCTTCATCGACACCAAGATCGACAACGTCACAGGTCAGTTCAATCATCTATTGGATAACCGCATCCTTGTTGTCATCAACGAACTGGGCAAGAAGTTGACCGAGGAGCAGAGCAATGCCCTCAAGGCTCTGATCACAGACAGCGAGCTTTCTCTGCAGCAGAAGGGCGTGGACCAGCGAGAGACAATTTCGTTCCACCGAGTCATCGTCACCACCAACAACCCCGGTGCCATTGATTCGAGTCGCCGGCCATTCTATGTCAAGGCGTCGTGTGAAATCAAGCTGGCTGAGCACGAGGTCAAGAAGGAGCTGTGGGACATCTGTCTGTATGACGACGAGGCCATTGCCTCTCTCTACCGATACTTCCAGCACATGGTCATTCCTGCGACGATGGATCCGCCCAACAACGACATGAACAGGGAGTTCCGCGCCAGCCGCGACCCCTTTGCGTCGTTCACCCTCTACCTCTGCAACATTGCGTTTGCTGGTCAAGATCGCGTGGCACTGTCATCGTCTGACCTGCATGTGCACTACATTGCGTGGTGCGGGATGGAATCCATGGGTCCTGAGTGGGAGACCAAGTCTGCGGTGTCGGTTGCAAAAGACTTGGTGCACAAGTATTCGTGGTCGAGCGAGGCTATAGGGGAGGTGTTTTTGGCGCCTGGGGGGAGAGTGCAGAAGCGCATGTACAATTTCGAACGCATTCGTGTTGAAATTAACCATGTCTTTTAAATCATTAATAATCCATGAGGAGGGAATATCTTCGGAGGCGAAGGGTTTATCGCGGGGGCGCTTCCGCGTATCAGAAGGGCGTGGCCGCCGAATTGCGGACATATAGGACGAATAATCCGATCAAAAAGCTTCTCAACGCGGTTGTTCACTCCGGCGACGCAACATATGAAACGCCGTGGTTTCTGGACGAAACTAACACTTACAAACCAGAAGTGGACCAAGTGATAGTTCCCGCCCTGCGACACTTGGGCGTGGACGAATCTAACATCAGCACATACTTGAAGAGGGCTGTTGATGGAGAAGGATTTTTCAAACCGGTCGCTGGGCAGCAGAAAGCTAAACCCCTGGCATTCCCAGCTTCCTGGCCAAATGTTACAAGGGGGTACCAGACATTGGCAAACGTCACTCCACGAGTTTTCCCCGACATCCCCGACGAAAATTGGAGTTCGACTCTGGCTAAGCCCGACAATTACACGGACCGTGTCTTGAAGGCCTTCAACCTCAACCCCGATTCGTACGCCAGATGGCGAAGCAACTTTGACAATAAGATCGGTAAAGCACAAAGCGCGGAGCCCGCCGAAACCGCTTGGCCTCGGAATCTTGGCCCCAACAAACACACAGTCCCGAAACAGAGAGGCAGGCAGACGGGCCCTCCACCCATCCCGCGGGTTTTTGAAACGGCGGACATCAGCGCCACTGGGAACAACCCATTGGCGCTGGTTGGGAAACAGTTCGCCCCCCCCTCCGGTACCACAACAGGGGGGGTTTTCGACAAGTTTTGGAGGACGGACCCTGCTGGCAAGTACCGCCTATTTTACCCAGATGGTACACCATTCCCAGACAGAAATGATGTGGCGGGATTTGTTGCGCAGGACGGTTCGGTTATTTACAGACGGGCAAACCCAAAACCAAGGCCAACCGCGGGCATCAGTCTCCCTACCTAAGCCCTAGCGAAACCGGCCCAGCCCTTTGACCGCGCGACCGCGTGATCGTACTTTGCCAGGACGAACGTTGTTGTTGGTGAGTCCAGCAGGGGAGGGTCTAAGAGGTCCCACTTACAACCATCTATAACGAGCACTTGTCGCGTTTTCCTGTCCACCCTGAACCATCCCATGTAAAAAGAATTGCGTGTCAACATTGGCTTATTAAATGTGTCTCAAAGCATATCCCAGAAAGTCGCCCACTAGTCTATTCAACTCTGGGAGCAAAAGCACCTCCGCCAACGGGGTGCGCATGAGCAGCTGCTTGGCGCCAGGTTGCACAATGGCCATGCGGGCGCCGCGCCTCTCTTGCAACGTCCGGCCAATGGTCCTCCAGTACCTTCTTGTCTTGACGGCGTTGCGCCACGCCCGTTGAATCACGCGAACGTAAATGAACAACCTGTTCTCCACAGACATTCCTCTGCGGCACGTGCGCGTGAAGTGCTTGAACTGTGCGGTCTGGCAGCGCAAAAGGCCTCTTGAGTGTCGGTACATGGCCAGGTAGAGAGACTCAACGGCCGCCCGGGATGGGAGCCATTTCAACCCCAAATAATTGACACTGAAGGCCACGTTCGCATGCTCGAAGTCAGAACGGTGCCCTCCCTCACCGAGAAACGCCTGAGGGTTTGCAAATAGCTTGTACACTTCGGCAGCAATGTATTGAATGGTTATGGGCGGTTGTTCGATTTCGTTGTAAATGAACCGCGCCAGATCGTCAAACGACTCGATCCCTATTTCTCCCTCTCCGTCAGTGACAGAGAGGTTCTCCAGGCAATCCTGCTCGTCGAGAACACGCCGGAACATGCTGTTGGAAAAAATGTGAGCAACGCCAAGCACATACGGGCACTGTGTTTCCCAGACATCCCAAAGCTCTCAGCACTCCCAGCTCCCAATTCTCCCAGCGCTCCCAGCACCCAGGGTTTCCCACAGACACTCACTCACAATTTCAAACAAATGGCCTGCCCCCTTTGCCTCTGTCGGGGGAATTTGGTCACGCCCTATGAGTGCACGCACCAGTTTTGTCTAACATGCACTACCAACTGCTTGATGAGGGGGTCGTGTCTCCCTGTGTGCGGCATGTGCAGCGCGCCCCTCACGAAGCAGTGGTCGTGGGGTAAGCGCTGGGACGACGTTGTGCGTGATGCCGCAGGCATGCCAGACTACTGGGACGAACCCGACTTCCACATGACATGGGGGAGAAGTGGTGTTAGCGTGTCAGAGCACAACACAATTGGATATCTTCGAGGCATCATGTACCAGCGTTACGCCCAGCACTGGTTCATCACCCCCCGCGGGGACCAATTCGTTCGCTACATCAGGGCTCTGCACTACAGTGCTGCCGATCGGATGAAGGAGCTCAGGGAACAAGACGACCCCTTCCCCGGTACGGATACGTTCGCCGATTTCCTCGACGAGTTCTCAGACTGGGATATACCAGCCATGGACGATCGCACAGTCATGGCCGTGTACATGATCACCGTCCAGTGCTACACCGACGACCGCGACACGGAGGAGGGGATCGCGGGGACGCAGCGCGTGTGGAACGCCGTTGATTGCGCTGTGCCGTTGGCTTGGTTTGACCATTTCATAAATAACTAGACTAGCATGCTTGCCGACCCACCTTCCGTTTACTCCCCGGTGTTCGATCCAAACAACTATGGGAGCGGGAGCGGTGCCCTAGGCAACTACGCGCTTTTGTCAGGGAACACGTTCACAGGGGCCAACACGTTCACAGCACCCAGCACTTTCAACGCCGCCACAACATTCAACACTGCCACAACGCTGGAACAGGGTGGTTTTGTCAACAACAACTTGGTTTGGAAGGGTGGGAAGACCGTGAGTTTCCGCAACGCGGCGGGGGGCAGTGGGGCTTCGATGTCATACGACGAGTCCAAGGGGTTGTGGTTAAACGCGGTTGGTTCGTCGAGGACCACTTTAGCGATTGGACAGGTAGATAAACTCGTAGTCACCTCGGCAGGGGTAACGGTGGAGGCACCGGCCACGTTCAACGATACGGTCACCGGCCTGCACGCGCCCTCCATAGGCAGTGGTGCGGTCACAGACACGGAGTTCGGCTACCTGGACGGCGTGACGTCGGGCATCCAAGGACAGATTGACGCGAAACAGTCTTCGCTCTCAGCCAGCAACCGCCTTGACGCGGCGTTTGTTGGCGGAGGTACAGTGTCCAGCACTGAGTTCGGCTACCTGGACGGCGTTACGTCGGGCATCCAGAACCAAATTGATTTGCACAACGCCAAATTTTACAACAACCCCGACACGGACCAGACAGTGGTGAGGGGAGATGCAATAGACATTGGAGACCCAATCAGTCCCGCGGACCAGGTGAATCTTTTCGTCAACGGTGGTGGTCAGTTTTTGATCAGCAATGCCAACACCACCCTCTTTCAAGGTTCTCTCAGATTTGCAACTTTGGGAAGAGGGCCCTCGAATTGGATAGTAGCCCCTGACCACCGGTACAACATTGTTCACCTATTGAACACTGGTAGTGGTCCATACTCCCATACACTGTACGACCCAGACGGGAACAGCGGCAGATGGCTGCAAGTTTACAACGGCTCCACCAACAGCTCCACATGCACGTTTTACTCAGATGGTCCGATGATGCGCGGTCAGCTGAATAAGGGTCAGGTAGGGAGCGTGGGTTTTTTTGGAGCTGTGGGGGACGGCACAGGGGTCACCCTAACAAGGGGACAGATGCGCACATTCACTATCATGAACAACATATGGGTGGTATCCAACGACATAGGGGAGGGATGACACAAAGAATGCAAGCCGACCCGCCGTCTCTCTACGCAGACCCGTTCGACCCGGCCAACTTCGCGCCCGACGACTCCAACACCGCCCGGCTGTCGGGCAACACTCTTACGGGGGTGAACACGTTCAACCGGACGACGAATCTGGGCGTGCTCAGGTCACCGCTCTACTCACCAGGCTCAGGTGCCACGCTACTTGCGTCGCAGCTCACGGCGTGTTTGTGGATGGGCAGCTCGATTTTTGTCATACCAAACCCTGATTTGTTACCTAACGGGACATTCTTCTTTGTCGGTGCCCGCCAAACCGTTACGCGAATCAGATGCGTTGACAACGGCACAGATGGCGGGCGGTTCTGGTTCAACGAGCTCGCACCAAGAATAGAAATAGCGACCATGCCAATTGGCGGGCCTGTTGTGTTTCAATCAGAACTTCGAACGGTTGGAACGTCTCGTTGGAGAGTAGCAAGATAATTCGCACAATAAATCGCAATGTTAGCCAACCCGCCTCTTTTGTTTTCGTCTACATACAACCCAGATAACTATGATAGCAGTTTCGACCCTGACGTCGCTATGCGATCGGGAAATAACGTGTTCACAGGGGTTAACACATTCACTGCACAAACGGGATTGATGGGCGCGCCCAACGTATCACCATTCACAGAATTTGCGCCTGGCATAGGGGAGGTTAAACAATATTCCCTGTCTGAACTGGTGTTCATTGTATGGATGGGCGTGGGGACCCATGAAATCCCCGACCCCGAGACAGTGCCATTGGGCACTGTGTTCATTGCTTGCATAACCGAAAGCACTGCCGATACCCTAATCACCTGCCCTACACCGGCAAAGTTCCGATACAACACGAACATCACTTTAACCAACGGCATCCAGGACCCCGGAGTGGGGCCCATCATTTTGCAAGCATTCCCAACATTTTGGAGAGGCGGTAAAACTTAGTTACGGAACGAATTCAACACTGCTATCATCACTGCTAAAGTCGTCTAACGCCGGGTTGTCCACAACATACCCCTCCGCATCGATCTCCACTTCATCATCGTCGACAACGGGGACTTGGGCAACACGGGCGGCTATCGTGGGATACAGCGGTTCCCGGCAGAGAGGGCATCCCTGGCCTCTGGCCGCGATATCTCTGCAGCAGGTGTTGCAGAACCCGTGGCCACAGAGGAAGAAGTAGCGGAAAGCGGGCTCAGGGTTGAACACCAGGCACACAGAACATTCCTCAACGCACACCACCTCCTCCATCGTGTTCTCCTGACCCTCCTCCTCCTCGCTCCACTCGCTGTCGCTGTCGGCGGTTAGGTCCACAAAGTTCATGTTGTAAAAATAATGAGCCAGATACACATTGCAAACAAGCGCTTGTGGGATGTCTGGGAAATGTTTGCAGGATGTCTAGGAACTCGTGGGATTGCTGGGAGAACTGGTGGCCCACCCGCCCTCCCTGGCCCACTCTCTTTCGTGCATAAACTCCTTGAACAGGGTGTTGAGGAGCGCCGTTCTGTCAGCCGGGGGAGGGGACTCAGGGCGCCACAGCATCATGCGAATCAGGTCCCGCAGAAGGTCGTCGCGGGCCAGGACGACGCGCCCCTCGTAACGGCCGTCCCTCATGTCGTTGATGTGTTCCTGGAGTTCCCAGCACTTGTCTAGGAATGTGTCGACATCAGTCGTCTCAGGGACGACCCTGTTCGACCGTGAGCAGACAAATGGATTACAATTCATTATGAGGTGCGACGTGTGTGGCAAGATAGTTGTGAAGAAGTGGAAAGAGGGGGCGCCACGGCCCTGCATGTGCGGCATGCACTGCTACTGCGGCATGCTGTTGTGCAAGCAACCCCTCGGGCACTACCGCGTGTGGGCATGCCCTATGCACAAGTCGGCCGAGTACGAGGCTGGAATATGCGCTGGTGAGCTGTACTTGGATATCGTGGATGTCAGCATCGATGGAAGGCTGGAGACTAGGGCCGTTGTGAAGCACTGCGACCCCACGCGCCTGCTCCCGCAATCGCGCTACTGCCTTGACATCCGGCACAAAGAATCCAATGAGAATATTCAGCCTACGAAACTTCCGTCCACGCGATTTCTGGAGTGCCTACGCCGGAAGTTCCAAGCAAGAGCCCGAGCCCACACCATCGCCACTGGAAGCCTTGAAGCCGAAGGAGGACACTCCGGAACCGACGACGAAGAGAACGATGGAGGAGATGGTGGAGCCGGCCAAGAAGAAGAAGCGGGGGAATATTAAACTCCCGTGGTAGTAGTTTGTTCATTTTTAATCCCACCTAAGCAGATGTCTGCCAGCAGTTGCTATGATTCCCTCCGCATGACGGAGTCCGTAAAGCCGGAAACCCCCGGTTTCACCGCAAAGGACCGCCAGTTTGTCGATCTGTACGACAACAACAACGGCAGCTACACCGGAGGTCAGATCACGTTTGACGGG
>Ga0099846_1000677_pt1 | contig 13909 bp, 18 predicted proteins | sample CB_VirMetaG_FD_78180 | JGI IMG/M metagenome (GOLD analysis project Ga0099846, IMG submission 78180) | Freshwater to marine saline gradient viral communities from Chesapeake Bay - CB_1504_1 Viral MetaG | ecosystem: Environmental > Aquatic > Marine > Coastal | place: USA: Chesapeake Bay... | reverse complement strand
TATACTGTGGCTAACGTAGGTCTGGTAATGGTAGTAAAATAAATCGAGGTATTTATATGAACGAGATATACATAGCAATGGCTCGAACTCTTGCCGAGAATAGTCTACAGTTGGCGGAACCTAAAAAAGAGTTGGAATACTGCATCAAATATATAGATAATACTTTTCAATTGTCAAACCATGAACGCACTTGTATGATTCAAGTGTGCTCAGACCACATAAACAAATCGAGGTATAACAAAGATGAAGGATAGAGTTGAACAGTGGAACGATGAATACCAACAGCAATTTTTAACAGCGCACGAGGAAAGAATGATGCAGGATAGTATCAATGAGACATTAGAAGAAGAATTTCAGATGTGGTTGCAGGAAGCACTAGATCCACAAGAAGGTTACAACATACGCTCAGAACGCCTGAGAGAACTTGTAATCGACGTTCACAAGCAAGGGCATACCAAGGTATCCTATGCAGGATTAGGAGAGTATCTGTACCTTCTAGTGCATGATGCTCTGACTGCCACCGCTGACTACAATCTATCAAGATTAGAGAGGGACTGATGACTAAAGAGGATATAATAGTAAAGCCCAGCCACTATGAAAGGTGGTCTATAGAACCAGTGACATTCATTATGCTCAATGGAATGGAGTTCTGGAGAGGTAACATAATCAAATACGCAAGTCGTGCAGGTTTCAAACAGTATGGGGAATTGAGTAGTGAAGATTCTGAAATCATTGATTTACAAAAGGTTATACGATATGCTGAAATGCGTATCAATCAATTACAACAAAAGGAGATCACACATGCAAGATGATTACGGGGACGAGATAACAGTAGAAGAGCAGCATCTTGAGGAATACCAGTTGCAATGGTGTTTAGCTGAAGCTGAAGACTATATCAATAAATACGGAGTAGAAAAATTCCTAAATGAACTACGAAAGAGGTTAGAACAATGAATCAAGACAACGAAATAAAAATGATTGATGATGAAATAATATTTCTATATAACCAGTACCTTGAATACTTGGAAATGGTGGATAGAGAAGAGTTAGAACTACAGAAACAACATCAAATGGAAATGGACTATGCGCTGTTCAGTATGTGATGTTGAATTGACGGATGCTGAGGCTTGCAGAAAGCACCCAGAGACTAGGAAATATTTAGATACTTGTAACAAATGCTTACAGGAAATATTTAACTATGACCCAGACGATGAACTGAGCGACTTGGAGATAATGATTGAGTGCATACATACCGAAAGAGATATATATTAAAATAGTAAAAAATATGCTAAACTAAATAGTAGTTATTACTGCTGTTTTTTCTACTACTACTTATCTTAAGGAGATTAAGCAGATGATTAAATACAAACAAGGAGAAAGAGGGACACCACTGAGGAAAGAATCGTGTTCTAAATGCGGAAGCAGTGATGCCAAACAAATCTTCTTGAAATCAAATGGGGAAACAGACGCCTTCTGTTTTTCGTGCGAAACATACTTTCCAAGGCGTCGTATTCAACAGGAAGCCGTCAAATCGTTTCTAAGGAGACATAAGAGTAAGCCAATGTTTGACATTAATAATGTAGGAAGTCTTCCCACACGCGAAATAAGGGGCGTTAGAGAGGAAATATGCAAGGGTTTTGGAGTCAAAGTTTTATTGTCAGAAACAGATGGTCAAACAATAACCCATCATATATTCCCTGACCGCGCTAATGGGGAAGTAGTAGGCTATGAAGTAAAAGGTATAGATAAAAAGATTACATCTATCGGTGACCGCAAGGGAAATCTGGAATTATGGGGTCAACATATCGCCATGAAGAATGGTGGTAAAAAGTTATTTATTACTGAAGGTAGGCTGGACGCTATGTCGTTATACCAGTCGTTATTTGACCATAAACCAAGGGGGTACAGTGGCAAACCATCCGTCGTATCAGTAACAAAAGGGGCTACGAGTGCAGTAAAGGACTTGATGAATAACAGGAACTTTGTAGATAGGTACGAAGAAGTTATCCTTGTACTCGACTCTGACGATGCAGGACAGAAGGCAGTTAGGGACGTTCTAAAAGTTTTCCCTCGGTTCAAAGTAGCTAGACTTCCAATGAAGGATGCTAATGAAATGCTACAAGCAGGACAGTCCAGAGAGTTATACGAAAATGTAATGTACAAATCTGAGCACGTAAGGCAAGGTGAGCTAGTCGATATTGATGATGACCTAATTCAGAGAGCACTAGTTAAACCTGAGATGGGCATACCCTTTCCATGGGAAACAGTAAACAGAGCTACGTTTGGTATTCGCCCGCACACTATCCATGTTTGTGGTGCAGCACCTAAGATTGGCAAGTCACACCATGAGTATCAGTTAATTCAACACCTAATAAAACTAAATCAAAAAGTTGGGGTGTTTGATTTGGAAAATGCACCAGTCAAAACCGCAGTTCGTATTGCGAGTAAGGAAGCAAAGACTGACTTTTCCAGACCAGATAAGGAATTTAATCCGCAGTTACTGCACGATACTTTATTAAAACTACAAGGCAAGGTTAGATTCTATGACAGAGGTGCAAGCCGAGACTGGTCGGACATAAGGATATGTATTGAAGAGATGCACTTACTAGACGGCATCAATATATTCTTCATTGACCCACTAACTGCACTCATTTCTCGTTACAATTCTACTGATGCTAACGACAAGCTGAACGAGATATGTACTGACATGGCTGACTTGGTAAACCTGTATCCAATTACTCTGTTCTGTTACTCTCATGTAAACCCTAAGCAAAAAGGCAGTAAGCCACATGAGGCTGGAGCTAGAGTCCTATCATCCGAGTTTACCGGCAGTCGTGCTATGGAAAAGTGGTTTCACTATGGACACGGAATCAGTAGGGACAGGACTGAAGAATGTCCTATCGAACGTAAAAACGTCAGTGAATTTTATATGTTGTTTGACAGGGAGTACGGACAGACGTATAAATGTGACGTTTATTACGATGAAAACACAGTACAATATCAAGAGGTGAACAAATGGTGATAAATACAGGTAAACAGGCTTTACTTACTCAAGAGCTTTTAAAGGAAAAACTACATTACGATAAAGACACAGGTATATTTACTTGGACGGATAGTAAATTAAATTCTGCTAGTATGCGTAATAAAGAAGCTGGTTGTATTAGTAAGAGTGGGTATAGAAGTATCGCTATGAGATTTGATGGGAAATTTACAAATTTTTACGCACACAGACTGGCTTGGTTGTATGAGTATGGTGAGTTTCCTAAGCTACAAGTAGACCACATTAACCAAAATAAACTTGATAACAGAATAAATAATTTGAGAGAGGTTACACACAGGGAAAATCGTAGAAATCTGCCAATGCTGAAAACTAATAAAACTGGATTTTGTGGCGTATCGTTTCATAAAACAAGAAAGAAATATCAAGCTAATATCATGGTCGATAATCGACAAAAACATTTAGGTTATTTTGAAAACCCAGAAGACGCAGCTAAAGCAGTAAAAGAAGCTAAAGAACATTACGGATTCCACAAGAACCACGGAGCTGTTAGGTGACTGATTACATCGTAGACATTGAAACAGATGGGGTGAACCCTAGCAAGATACACTGCATGTCTATACATGATGGTGATACTGTCAATACTTTGACTACCTATGCTGACATGCAAGTCTTTCTTTCTACCCTTAACAATCAGGACAGAATCATTGGGCATAACTTTATTCGCTACGATGCACCCGTTATCGAACGTATCTTAAATACTAAGATACCATGTCAGTTAGTGGACACTCTTGCCTTGTCATGGTACTTGTTTCCTGAAGAGAACCGTCACGGGTTAGAGCAATGGGGAGAGAAGCTAGGGGTAGCTAAGCCACAGGTAGATGACTGGGAGAACGCAGACTTGTGTACTTACATTCATCGCTGTGAAGAAGACGTAAAGATAAACAATCTACTTTGGCAAAGACAAAAGCAAATCTTGTCTGACCTGTATGATGGTGAATACGATAATCTACTGCGTTACCTTACACACAAGATGAACTGCGCTAGACTACAAGAGAAGTCACGTTGGAAACTGGATCTTGATAAAGCATATAAACTTCTGCACGACTTGGAAACTGAGTACGATAAGTCAGTAATAGAACTAAAAGAAGTTATGCCTCAAGTGCCAAAAACTGTAAAGCGTAAGCGACCAGCCAAGCCATACAAACAGGACGGCACACTATCTGAACAAGGTAAGAAGTGGCAAGAGTTGTGTAATATGAATGAGCTAGACTTTGATGATATTCAGGAGATAGAAGTAATTATTGGCTTTGAAGAACCTAATCCTACTTCAACTGTACAGATTAAAGACTGGCTATTTGATATGGGATGGAAGCCAAAGACATTCAAATACACGAAAGACCAACGCAGAATACCACAGATAAAATCAGGGGACGGTGAGTTGTGTGAGTCAATCGAGAAGCTAGTTCCTGACATTCCATCCCTTGCCAAGCTATCAAATATGACTGTGATTAAGCACCGCATAGGGCTAGTTCAAGGTTTGATTGAGAATCATGACAATGGATACGTCAAAGCAGAGATACAAGGGCTGACCAATACACTAAGATTTAAGCACAAGATATGTGTAAACATTCCTTCTGTTCGTAAACCATACGGCAAAGAAATACGCGCCCTACTTAGTTGCAATGAAGGCAACATACTGTGTGGTAGTGATATGTCTTCCCTTGAGGATAGAACTAAGCAGCACTTCATGTGGCAATACGACCCTGAGTACGTGAAGGAGATGCAGGTAGATGGCTTTGATCCTCATCTTGACTTGGCTTTATCTGCTGGTGCTGTTACTCCTGAGCAGGTAGAAGCATATAAGGACGGTAGTGACACATCAATCAGTACAACTAGACACGCCTACAAAGGCGGTAACTACGCCTGTACGTATGGTTGTGGTGTTGTAACACTATCTCGCCAGCTAGGTATCACACAGAACCAAGCAGAACAAATACACACAGCCTATTGGAAACGCAACTGGTCTATCAAAGAGATTAGTAAATCAGTTAAGACCAAGCAGGACTGGTTGTTTAATCCAGTAAGTAAGTTATGGTACAAACTACGTAGTGAGAAGGATATATTCTCTACACTCAATCAAGGTACTGGTGTTTATTGCTTTGATTTGTGGATAGGGTTCATAATACAGCGTAGACCACAGCTCACTGCACAGTTTCACGATGAGATAATACTGGAAATAAAAAGAGGAGACGAACCAAAAGCAGAGAAACTTTTAAAGGACTCAATAGCAAAAGTAAATAAGCTATTGAATCTAAACAGAGATTTGGATTGTGATGTACAATTCGGAGAAAACTATTCACAAATCCATTAAAACGTGGTATACTATTACGGTAACATTAACAAAAGGAACTACAATGGCATTAAATAGAAAAAGTTCTGTATCTACTACAGCTACTTCGAGCGAAGTAGAATACACTAACTTAAAAGAAGGTGAGTACGAAGGCAGATTAGTCTATGTAGCTGACTTAGGTTTACAGGAACGCGAATACATGGGCGAGTCAAAACCACCTGCACAGCAAATCTCATTAGGTATAGAGATACTTGGTGAATATGTTATGGTTGACGGCAAGAAGCAACCTCGACTGCTATGGACACGGCCATTCAATATCTTTTACGAGATGAATGAGAAGGGCAATGAGTACAAATACTACAAAGTGTTTGAACCAACTGCCAAAGAAGGTCAGGTAGCGGATTGGGAATCAGTCCTAGGTAGACCATGCAACGTACTCGTAGTGAACGTAGCTGGTAAGGGAGAAAATGCAAATAAAATCTATGATAATATTGATTCTATTTCACCTATCCCTACTAAGTATCAGGGAGACGTGCCAGCATCTGTAATTACTGACCAAGCTGTTGGTGATGCAGATGACGAAAACAGTCCTGCTCAACGTGCTATGTTCGGCTTACCTCGTTACATCTTTGACCGCAGAATCAAAGGTGGTAATAACAACGTTGAAGCCAAAGCTATAGAAAGTTCTGAGCAGCTGTCGTTAGACTTTGACGACGCCATTCCATTCTAATGAAACTACTCATTGATGGTGACCCTATTGTTTATCGCATAGGCTTCGCTAGTCAGAAGAAACAGGAGGACGGGTCGGTGAAAGCTGACCCAGAATCCCATGCACTACATTCCTGCAAACTGTATATGTCAAACTTGATTAATGACACAGGATGCAAAAGCTACAAAGTTTTTCTATCTGGTAAAACAAACTTCCGACATAAATTAAGAGCTGACTACAAGGGCAATCGGTCAAAAGACGATAAGCCTATTCACTATCAACTCATTCGTGATTATTTGGAAGCAAGGTACAAAGCACAGGTTGTAGATGGAATGGAAGCAGATGACGCACTTGGTTTATCACAAGACGACACTACTGCTATCGCTACTATTGATAAAGACTTACTTATGGTGGAAGGTAAACACTACAACTATAACAAGAAGGAATGGAAAACTGTTACAGCTGAGGAAGGTAGACGTTTCTTTTACAAGCAGATGTTGACTGGCGACAGGGTAGATAATATAACAGGTATCAAAGGTATTGGTGACAAGAAGGCTGACAAATTGTTAGATGAACACGACAACTGGGATAAGCTAATTGTTGATATGTACCTTGATGAATTTGAACAGGGTTTTCAACGTGCAGTAGAAAACTCTTACTTACTTTGGATACTACAGAGGGGTAAGGAAATGCCTATAGATTTTTATGAACAAGCCAAAATATAGAAGTGGATTAGAGGAAGCATTTGGCATTAAGCACAAGGACTTCGAGTTTGAGCCGTTTGATATTCCGTATGTTATCAAGCGAAAGTACAAGCCTGATTTTGTTAGTGGTGATGTATTGATTGAGTGTAAGGGGTTCTTTCGGTCTGGAGATACAGCTAAGTACAAGGCAATCAAACAACAGATAGAAGGAAGCTACGAACTTATTTTTATTTTATCCAACCCAACCAAGAAACTTAGGAAGGGCAGTAAAATGAACATGGGTGAATGGTGTGATAAGGAGGGTATAAAATATTTTACTGTAAACCAAACTTCTGAACTAAATAATTATTTGAAGGAGCGTTGATGTGAAGATATGTGTAATACCTGACTGTCAAGTAAAGCCTAATGTGTCAGTAAATCATTTAGAATGGGCGGCTAAGTACATCATAGATAAAAAGCCTGATGTGATTGTAAATTTGGGTGACTTCTGGGATATGCCTAGCCTATCAATATACGACAAGGGTAAGAAAGACTTTGAAGGTAGACGTTACAGAGCAGATGTTAATGCAGGTAACGAAGCTATGGAGTTGTTTATGACTCCTATTAGGAAAGAGATTGCTAGACTTAAGAAAGGTAGACGCAAGCAATGGAAGCCTAAGTTAATTTATACTATGGGCAACCACGAGGAGCGTATTGGAAGAGCCGTTGAAGCTGATGCAATACTTGAGGATGTTATTAGTTATAACGATCTTAATTTAAAGGACTGGGAAGTCTATGACTACCTAGAGCCAGTAGTAATAGAGGGTGTTTGTTTCGCACACTACTTTACATCTGGTGTTATGGGCAGACCTGTATCGAGTGCAAGAGCTTTGCTTTCTAAGAGAATGATGTCCTGCGTTATGGGGCATGTGCAGGACAGAGACATAGCATTTGGTCGTAGAGCTGACGGCAAACATCTGACAGGTTTGTTCGCTGGTATTTTTTATGACCATGATGAGAAGTATCTTGGCCCACAAAACAATGGTAGTTGGTCTGGTATATGGATGTTAAATGAAGTTAATAATGGGCAATTCGATGAGCTACCTATTTCTATAAATTATCTGAGGGAAAAATATGCTAACACTAGACGAGCTTGCTGATCGTCTCAGACATATAGATGAAATCTCCTTGATGGAAGTCTTGGAGATTACGTCTGATCAACTTGTCGATAGATTTATGGACAAAATTGAGTATAAGATGGACGATCTGCAAGAAGACTTTGAAGAAGACTTTGAAGAAGAATTAGAGGAGGATTAGAATGAAATTTCAATTTGAATTAACACCCTTCCGTATCCACGAAGGTGACGGCTGTATATTAATGTTTGGCTACCCGCTGTTCGGTGGTTGGATACCGTTCATAGGTTTCGTTACTTTTGAACATAATGATAATGAATTTAAATCATTCCTGATTGAATGGTTGTTACATGGTCTTATCATTACTAGTTCCAAAATGGAACTTGAAGAGCTAGATGATGAGTAATGCTCAGATACTAAAGCCAAAGTCTACTTATACGTATGATTATCCACAGGCTCTAGCTTACACAGAGAAGCAACAGTCTATATTCTGGACTGCGGATGAGATTGAGATGGAGAAGGACATCCATGACCTAAAGACTAATCTTACTGAAGCAGAACTGCATGGTGTAACTACTGTACTCAAGTTGTTTACGCTGTACGAGTTGCACGTAGGTAACGAATACTGGCTAGACTATGTTCGTAAGACATTCCCACGCCCTGAGATACAGCGTATGGCTAGTTTGTTTGGTATGTTTGAGTTAAATGTTCATGCTCCATTCTATGACAAACTAAATGAAGTCATGGGCTTAAAGACTGACGAGTTCTATTCGTCCTACACTAAGGACAAGACACTCGCTGACCGCATGGCATGGGTTGAGAGACAGTTTAAAGTTGATGACCCACTACTGATTACTGCTATGGGTAGTATCACAGAAGGTGCTATACTGTATTCTAACTTTGCTTTCCTTAAGCATTTCCAAGCGGAGGGTAAGAACAAATTAATGAATATGACTGCTGGTATTAACTTCTCTGTACGAGATGAGAACTTACACAGTGAAGCAGGTGCATGGCTATACAAGCAGTTGTTAAAGGAAGAACAACCAGACGCTGATAGAATGGGTAAAGTATTGACTAAGATTAAACGTACCTGCCGTCAGATATATGAGCATGAGTCACGCATAATTGATATGATATTTGAGAAGGGTAACATAAAGGGTATCACTGACATACAGATGAAGAACTTTATTCAATCCCGTCTTAACTTATGCTTAGAGCAATTAAACATTCCAACAATGTTTAGTGTAGAGTATGACCCAATTAGTAGTTGGTTTTACAAGAACATTAATAGTGGTTCGTTACATGACTTCTTTGCAAAGCAGGGTAACAACTATAGTAGGGATTGGACGGAGAGTAAGTTCACATGGTAAAAGAAAGATCAATATATGAAGAACTTGGAGAGGAGCGTAAAAAGCTACAAGCTGAAGGTAAGTTACCTAACTGGGTAACGACAGCTGCATGGCAGATACTTAAGAACAAGTACACAACACCTGAGTACCCTGATCTGTATTCAATCTACAAGCGTATATCAACTACTGCTGCACGTCACATGGAAGATTCTGAACATTGGCAGAAGATGTTTTTTAATCTGATGTGGAATGGTTGGTTAGCTTGTTCAACACCTGTGTTAGCAAACATGGGTACTAATAGAGGCTGCTCTGTTTCATGCAGCGGTGGATATGTAGGAGACAGTGTTTATGACTTTTATGATGCACAGAGAGAAGTTGCGGTTCTTAGCAAAAATGGTTTCGGCACTTCAAGTTACATTGGACATATCAGAGAGCGAGGAAGTGTTATATCAAGCGGAGGATTGGCAAGCGGAGTATTGCCGGTGCTTAGAGACTTTGTCCAGCTTAGTCGCGATGTATCACAAGGAAATACTAGACGAGGTGCATGGGCGGGATATGTCGAACTAGCGCATGGTGATTTCTGGGAGATATGTGACCACATAATTAACCATCCTGACGACTGCAACGTAGGTTGGAATGTCACTAAAGATTTTATGGACAGGCTGGATAATGGTGACAAGGATGCCATTGCTCGCTATCAGCGTGCTATGAAAGTTAAGATGGTAACGGGTAAAGGTTACTTCTTTTTCGTAGATAAAGTTAATGAAGCTAACCCGATTATGTATGCGGAGCATGGCTTGAAGGTTAAGGCTAGTAACTTATGTACAGAAATTACACTACACTCTGATGAATTTCATACTTTTACTTGTGTTCTTTCTTCTATGAATCTAGCTAAGTATGACGAGTGGAAAGATACGGACGCAGTACAGACTGCTATCGTATTCCTAGACTGTGTAGCTGAGGAATTTATAAAGCAGGGTAGAGGTATCAAAGGATTAGAGAGAGCAGTAAGATTTACTGAGTCTGGTCGTGCATTAGGTTTAGGTACTCTAGGTTTTCATACCTACCTACAACAGAACATGATTGACATCGAGTCATTTGAGGCGCATAACCTTAACCAGCTTATCTTCAAGGGTATTAAGCAGGAAGCAGTGAAGGCTAGTAAGTGGTTAGCTAAAGAGAAGGGTGAGCCTAAATGGTGCAAAGGACATGGTGTACGCAATACACACTTGTTAGCAATAGCACCAAATAGCTCAAGTGCGTTGATATGTGGTTCAGTTTCACAAGGCATTGAGCCAGTCTATAAGAACGTATTTGTGCAGGGGTCACCTGCTGGTGAGATAAACAGAATTAATCCTGTTCTGGTTGATCTGATGAAGTCTAGGGGGGTATATAGTGACGAGACAATCAATGCAATCATCAAGGACAATGGTTCTGTGCAGCTTGTTGACTGGTTGACTGATCAGGAGAAGGCAGTATTTAAAACTAGCTTCGAGATTAATCAGGAAGTTCTTGTTCGTTTAGCTAGTGCAAGGCAGCGTTATATCTGCCAAGCACAATCACTAAACTTGTTCTTCCCTAGTGATACTCCGGAGGAGGAGATTAGTAGAATACACAAGCTCGCATTCAAAGATAAATACATAAAATCTTTATACTATCTTCGTAGCGAGGCAGGTGTAAGAGGAAGTAGTGGTGAATGTATAGCATGTGAAGGTTAGTCTTGTCTCTCTTGCCATTTCTCTAGCCCACCACCGAAAAAGTTGTACCAGATTCTACCAAAGAGAGGTAGTTCTTTGACTAAATCGACTGGTGGGTCACCTTCCGCTATGTTCTGAATACCCTTACCTACGGCATCTATTACATTCAGAGGTGGCGCAATGGTGTTTATTACAGCACCAGAGAAATCACCACGACTTAAATATTTGTCTCTAATGTATTCAGATGCACCAAAAGTTTTCATTATCATCTCTGGTGCGTTCTTAGTTAAAATATCTTCAGGGTTGAAGCCACGACCTAACATAAAGTCTCGTACTTCTTCTACTGTAGCACCCATTGTAGGTACGATAAGAGAGAAAGCAATAGCATTTCTTAGCGCAGCTTTAGGGTCAGTCTTAGCCTGTATCAATATATCATTACGCAATATATCTAACTGCTTAATTGACCAAGTTTTAAGCATGTATAGTATTCTGCCATTAGGACTGTTCAAGTATGCTTGTGGTGTGCCTGAAGCAAAGATAGGTTGTATATCAGCAAGTTCATTCAAGGCGTACATCTTTACTCGCTCACTCATAGTGCCTGATGCTAGATCATTTATTAGTAAATCAGTATCAGCCTTGCCCAAACCCTTTTGGTACTTAGCTCTAAGTTTAGCTTGACCTTTTGCAGTTTTAGCCAGCCTAGCACCTTTAGATAAAGAACCATTGATAGCTGTATTCTTACCTAGATTATCAATAGCTCTGAAGCCAGAGAAAGTAAACAAGTCAAACAACAATCTACTTGTGTCACCAACTGATGTTAATTCCTGTGCAATAACACTATCACCACCTAGTTCTTTCCAAGTTAGTCGTCTATTAAAACCTTTTGGTGTTGCACCAATCATAGCCATAATACTATTTTTCATACCATTAGCGTATGCAGATACACCTATATCACCAATCTGAACTAAAGCAGATATAGGGTTAGCAAGTGTAAATGCGTAGCCAGTATTTCTTATTGCTCTTGATGCACCACCTGCATTTTTTTCACCCAGTACAAAACGAGAATATAATAGACTTCTTAGCTCGTCTTGTTGTGATGCACTAAGATTAGGTAATGATTTAGAAATATAACTACCAATTGATTCGTCAATGTTTAAACCTATACCGGCTTCATCAATTACTGTATTACCTTTACCAAAGAATTTACCCTTGTGTATCTGTGCATTTGAACGTAAAATATAATCAGTAAGAGAAGCATTTGCCTCATCATAAAACTGTGCAGTCTTCTCGGTAAGTACAGGTAGTGTTCTTTGTTTTAAGAACTGTAGAGTTTGTTTGCTTTTGGGATTCAAGTCAAAACCAGCAGTTACTTTATTTATAATCTGCTCTTTAATCTCTTGAGGTAAGGCATTAGGATCATTAATACCCATCTCTTTTGCTTTAATCTTTAACGCTTTCTCGTACACACCTTTTTGTGTTTGATTAAGTGCTTCCTGTAAACCAGCTAGGTCGTTTACTTTACGAGGAAAATAGAAAGATTCAATCTGCTCGTCAGTTAGTTTATATCCCTGCTGTTGTAACTCTCTACCAGTTTCTTTTAATACTTTCTGTGTTTGACCTATGATACTACCAGCGTTTTTAAAGCCAACATTTTGAAGTATTTTAACTGCAGCACTAGCATTGTGATTTAGCAAGTGTGTAGATACTTGACTTTTTAAATTCTTAGGTAGCTTTTTAAACATATTGTTGAAGTCTTTAATAGCAGACAACTTCTTCTGATTTGCTTGCATAACACCTGCTTCAAACTTCCTTACACCAAAAGCAGTCGGCTCACTTAAATTTTTTATTCGTGTAAATGTAACACCTAAGAAGTGGTCAAGACCTTGAAATAAACCCCTAGCCATTTCAGTATTACCACCAGTCTTTTTCAAAGCCTTGTTTGACTCGTTAATAATTACAGCGGCATCTTTGTTTGTTGGTAAACTTGGGGCAGTACCACCAGAGTTAATATGCTTACTTACGGAGCGTATTGGTACACCAGTATAGTTTGACACAGCAATAGGTACGTTTTCTACAGGGACTTCTTCAGCGACAACCTTAGCTACGGAATCATCTAAGTCACTGCCAATAGATTCCATTATATATTTTTGTTTTGCTTGTTGAACTTGTTGAAGTTTAGATACACCCTTGAATACAACACCACCAAGAGCAGCACCACCTCCTGCATACAAACCAGCTTTACTTAAGTCCACCTCACCCTTTTGAGCTATGTCTTCAAAAACTGAATACTGTGCAGCTAAACCACCAGATATTAAAGTAGCAGCCTTAACAGACTGACCAATGGGTACTAAGGTAGTTGGAGTAAACAAAGCACCAGCAAAATCACCAAAGTTAGTAGCTAAACTAACATTACCTTGCTGTGCTCGTTCGTATAGGTCGGGAAAGTTTTTCTTTAGATTAGCTTCTCTTTCTATAAGCAACAGCTTTCTTCTCTCATCAAAACTTAATGAGTCAAACTCTTCTTCAGAAATTCCTTCAGGTGGAAAAAAACCAGATATAGCCCTAGAAATCAAACCAAGATTTTCTATATCTGAATTAGTACGAGCCATGCCAAAGGCAAACTGATCGACTACGGAATCTTTGACATCTATACTACTGTACTCTCGCCCTTCATTCAACCATTTAAGGGCTTCTTCTCTACTGTTCTCTCGTTCTTCATTCAACCATTTAAGGGCTTCTTCTCTACTAGTTGCCATATGTTTCTTCAATACTTTGATCTATAACTTCTCTCTGTGCATCTCTTGTTTGTTCGTCAATTGCTTTTTGTTCAGCTAACCTCTCATTATAAAATGGGTTATCAACGCCTTGTTTATAACCTTTAAATTCTGTCCACCTACCATTTTTATTTATTTCAAAATCGTATATCTGATTGACGTTTTTGCTTCCGTCTGTTAAATACGGGCTTGTAAATTTATTAATAGCTGCT
>Ga0099846_1000671_pt1 | contig 13989 bp, 14 predicted proteins | sample CB_VirMetaG_FD_78180 | JGI IMG/M metagenome (GOLD analysis project Ga0099846, IMG submission 78180) | Freshwater to marine saline gradient viral communities from Chesapeake Bay - CB_1504_1 Viral MetaG | ecosystem: Environmental > Aquatic > Marine > Coastal | place: USA: Chesapeake Bay... | reverse complement strand
TGATGGATTTGTATAGCACATATGTTCAAAATGGTGGAAACCTTTACTAATGCCAAAAGACCCCCGCCTCGCCCGCGCTGGAGTATCGGGTTATAATAAACCCAAGCGCACTCCAAGCCATAAAACAAAGTCACACGTAGTTGTGGCGAAAGAGGGCGATAAGGTTAAAACAATTCGCTTTGGTCAGCAGGGTAAGACGGGCGATAAGACTATGACAAAGCGTGCTAAGTCGTTTAAGGCAAGGCACGCTAAAAACATTGCCAAGGGCAAGATGAGCGCCGCATATTGGGCAGATAAGGTTAAGTGGTAATGGCTATTACAACCTACGCAGAACTAAAGACCGCAATCGCCAACTGGCTAAACCGCGATGATCTTACGAGTGTTATCCCTGATTTCATCAGTCTTGCAGAGGCTGACATGGATCGCAAAGTGCGCCATTGGCGTATGGAAGAGCGCAGCACAGCGGCAATTGATGCAAGATACACTCAGTTGCCCAGTGGCTTTATGGAAGCTGTACGCTTTCACCTAGATGTAGATGAGCGCCCCATTGAGCTAGTCACGCCATTAGCGCTGCAGTCTTATCGCAGAGGCGGTGCGGATACGACAGGTAGGCCAAAGTATTATTCTGTGATTGCAGGTCAGCTTGAGGTTTGGCCTACGCCAGACAGCGCTTACACAGGTGAGCTTTATTACTACGCACGAACAACGCCACTGGATGACAGCAACACCTCAAACTGGATTTTGCAATACTTCCCAGATGCGTATTTGTATGGTGCATTGATGCATTCAGCGCCTTACCTTGTTGACGATCAGCGCACAACAGTTTGGGCATCGTTGTACCAAAGTGCGATTGATGGTATCAATAGTAACAACGAAAAAGCCAAGTTTGGCGGCTCAGGCTTGCGCATGCAGGTCAACACATTCTAGGAGAAAGACATGGCAACCATTTCAGATTATGTGCTAGACGCCGCACTGTCCAAGCTGGACTTAGAGGCAGATCGCATAGACATTTGCTCACAGGAGCCTACGACTTACACAGAGGCGACAAGCACCTACACGCTAGGCAACAGCACCTCAGTATCGTTTGGTGCGCCAGAGGACGGTGATACGTCAGGCCGCAAGACAGCCTGCGCAGCGATCTCAGATGGCTCAGTGACAGGCTCAGGTACTGCAACGCATTACGCGATTACAGACGTATCTGAGAGCCGTCTGCTTTGCACAGGTTCGCTAACAACATCTCAGGCGGTTGTATCTGGCAACACATTCACAGTTGCTACGTTTGACGTAGAAATCCCTGATCCAGCATAAGGTGCAGCATGGTCGTACTAGCCAATCGCGTTAAAGTCTCAACAGCGACAACAGGCACAGGCACAATAACGCTTGGGTCTGCTGAGACAGGTTATCAGTCTTTTGCAGATGGTGGCATAGCTGACGCAGAAGTCGTGCGCTACACCATTGAAGATGGTGACGATTGGGAGATTGGCACTGGAACCTACACAGCGACAGGCACAACGCTATCACGCACATTGACAGAAAGTTCCACGGGCGCATTGCTTAATTTGTCTGGCAGCGCGGTTGTGTTTATTACGGCTGCAGCAGATGACTTAGTTACGCAAGCCACTGACGATACTGTTACAATAGACTTTGGAACAGACGACAGCACGACGAAACTCTTTTTGACTGGAAGTGATGTACTTGTCCAGTTGGGGAATTTTGGTTCTAATAATGGCCCTCATGGTTTTCATTTTGGTTACGATGTTGCTTCATCTGATGGCATGTCTATATTGTACCGAACTGCTAGTGATGCAATTACCTTTGAAGATAGCTCAGGGCTTTCTGGTAACAGGGTTATGTCTGTTCAACAGGATGGTGATGTTCTATTTGCAGGCGATCTTATCTTTGAAGGTGTAACAGCAGACGACTTTGAGACCACTGTAACCGTTACTGACCCCACCGCTGACCGCACTATTACATTGCCTGATCAAACTGGCACGGCGATGCTTTGGCGAAGCGCGTGGCCTGAAGATGGATCAACAACTTTATCAGGAATTGCTATTGGTGAAAACTCTTTACCTACATCCTCAACTGGCAATGATAATATAGCGATAGGTAAGAATGCGTTAGCAAACAATACAATTGGCTATAGAGGGATTGCCATTGGCAGGGACGCTCTGAATTCCAATTTAGGAGGTTTTCAAAACATAGCAATCGGTGCAGATGCATTGCTTGATAATACTATAGGTGATGATAATATTGCGATTGGCTATCAAACTTGTGAAAACGTAACAGGAAATTATAACACCACTGTCGGCAGCAGAAGTTTAAATCAATGCACCACTGGTCAGTATAATACTGTGGTTGGGTTTCGCTCTGCCAACAGTATGCAGACATCATCATTCAACACCTTTTTAGGGACATATGGAGCATATTTTGCAAATTTTACGGGCTCGGGACAAACGGGTGTTGGATATAATACCTTAGATGCCCTTACAAGCGGCGCCCACAATACAGCCGTGGGTTATCAAGCGGGCCGAACCACAACTACAGGTAGCTATAATACAAGTGTAGGCTATCGGGCACGTCCCCATACAAATACCTACAGTGATTGTATCGCAATAGGCCGCGATGCGAGGGCTGGCGGTAGTTACACTATTGGCATAGGCTATGGGGCTGCGGGCGTTCAGAATACCATTAATGCTGATTACGGGGTAAACATCGGGTATCAAGCTGGCTACGGCCAAAGTGGCGGTGATTATAACGTAAACATCGGGTACCAAACAGCAACCAACTATTATTCGACAGCCTCAATGAACGTAAACATTGGCTATCGTGCTGGCTACCAAATGGACAACGCAAGCAGTCGTCACAATATTGGGCGGGAAGCTGGCTACAGGGGGCGATATGCAGATGGATCAGTCAACATGGGGTATCGTGCGGGTTACGGTGACTATACGGCTGATTACTGCACGAACATAGGCCATTCTGCGGGCGGGACAACAAGTAGAACGGGCAGTTACTGCACAAATATAGGCGCAAACGCTACACCAAGTAGCACTTCTGCTTCTGGTGAGTTCACTTTAGGTGACAGTAATGTAACCAGTTTGCGCTGCAATGACACTTCTATTTCTACCCTATCAGACCGTAGAGATAAAACAAACATTCAGGATAGCATATATGGCCTCGCGTTTATTAATGACGTAAGGCCAGTGACCTTTGATTGGAACCGCCGCGACGGAACGATGCAGGGTCGCAAAGAGGTAGGCTTTATCGCGCAAGAACTTGCTGATGTTGAAATTGAATACTCGTCACACGCTCACACGCGATTGGTAAGCTACGAAAATCCTGCAAAACTTGAAGCAAGGCCACATGCACTTTTGCCTGTTTTAGTAAAAGCTGTGCAAGAGTTGTCGGCTAAAAACGATGCGCTAGAAGCGCGAATAGCTGCATTAGAAGGAAACTAAATATGGCTGTAAATGAACTAGATCGTGAATATTTGGACTTATTGCATGCTTGCGATCAAATTGAAAACATTATTGCTGGATTAAAGCAAATAAGTGGGTCTGACGAAGAGAAAAAATCAAGCGTTGGCAATATTGTTATGTACTTAGAGACAGAAATCCTAGACGATAAGTACACAACCGCTGGCAAGGATATGACGCGCATCAATGATGTGATTGCGGCGGGTCGCACTTACTGGAAGTCATAACACATGCTAGGCTTTACACCATTAGCGGCGGCACCACTCGCCGATAGTGGTAAGGTCGTATATGCACTAAGTTTTTCAGACATAACAACAACGCCTGTCGTTGATAGTGCGAATGTTATTGTCGTCTATAACTTTAGCGCGGATAGCATAAGCACAACGCCAGTTGTTGATAGTGTTAGCGCGTCAATCATTAGCAACTTTGCGCCGCAAGAGATCACGTCTGGCGCACCTGTTGTTGACGACATCGCAACTGCGATAACGTCAAACTTTGACGCAGACGAAATCACGCTTGGCGCACCTACAGTAGACAGCGCAACTGTCGCGGTTATCTCTAACTTTGCCCCTGTTAGCATAGAGACAACGCCTGTCGTTGTCACACTGCCATTCTTCCAAGAATACGCGCTGACAATGGTAGAGATTACTGCGGGCGTACCAACGCTGCCTGCTCGCTTTACTTGGGACTATCAGGAGCCACCCACCGATAGTTGGACAGATCAGGCCGATGATGATAGTGTATGGACAACGCAGGCTGATAGTAGCGACACTTGGACGGAAGCTACAGAGCCGACAGATATATGGACTGATGTTACTGACCCAACCGACACATGGTCAGAAGCTGCATAGGAGACTTAGATGGCTGATACAACGACAACAACGTATGGTCCAACCAAGCCAGAAGTGGGAGCTTCTGCTGATAGTTGGGGTACAAAGCTCAACACAAACCTAGACACCATTGACGATCTTCTTGATGGCACAACGCCTATTGCCCCAAACCTTACTGAAGGGTCGTGGAAAATTGGCGGCGTTGCCGTGACTGCTACTGCCGCTGACTTAAACGCTGGCGGTGGGCCGACAACGCCAAGCACAACAACATTTACTGAAATAGCAACATATGGCGACACAACAGGTTCGTCTTTAGCTGGCTCAAATATACTTCTTACTCAGAATAGCCAAAAACTTTTCTTTAAGAGAGATGGAGAAAGTACCGATATTGGCGTTGGGTTTGGAGTTGATAACTTCAACAATTCCTCAGTTGGCGATACTGACATTGTGTCTATTGGTAGGGATATTGTAACGGAAAACTGGGCATCTTACACAGGCGGCACAATTAGCACTGGTATATTTTTGGGTAGGCAGCTTGTTGATTGGGTTCAAGTTACTGGTTCACCTACATTAGATGACCTTCCAGATATCTGCATAGGTCATAGAAACATTTACTTTAACAATAACATAACTACTGGTGTCACTGTTGACGCTGATCAAGCTATTATTGTGGGAAGGGAAAATTGCATAACCCAAGGCTCATCATGCCCAACCTCAATTAGCTTTAGCGGCTCCTATATTTTTGGCAGAGGCAACGCCAATATAGATACTTCCGCGACAGGGACTTATACAGCAGGCGCTGCCACGGTATTTGGTGAAGGCAATATAGAAAGTGGGTATGGAAGTAGCTTTATATCATCAAATGATTTTGCCTTTGGCACGGGGAACTTTAAACATGGAACATCTGCGGAGGGCGATTGGTACACACAACACAACATTGCAGTCGGCGAGTATAACATATGCGGCACCCCTGCAAGCAACTATACATTAACGGCAAGCTATAACGTTGCTGTCGGCAAGGGTGTTCTTGACGGGCCGAACTCGTCATCTAATGCTACAGTCACTAACTGTGTGGGTATTGGTCGTGACGCATTGGGTGATAATGGTGGTGGAACAACATCAAACATCGTTTCAATAGGATATCAGGCTGGAACCTCAAGTTCTCCATCTGGTAATCTGGTGGGCAACAGTAATAAAATCTGTTTAGGCAACAACAGCATTACGCATGCTTATATTAAGGCAAGCTGGACTGTCACATCTGACGAAAGAGATAAGGCTGACCGTACTTCATTTACGCTTGGCCTAGATCAGATCAATCAGATAAACCCAATTTCCTATAAGTGGGATATGCGCTCTGATTATTTCGTTTACGACAACGAAGAGCGTGAGGTAATTAGTAAGCCAACGCCAGACGGAACCCATAAGGTAGATCAAACATTCTTAGGGTTTTCTGCGCAGGAACTAAAGTCTGTCTTTGATGCGGCGGGTGCGCCAGATAAGGCAATTATTGACGACAATGACCCAGAAAACCTGAAACTCAAAGAAAGCGCGTTGCTGCCAGTTATGGTGAACGCAATCAAGGAACTCTCAGCAAAATGCGACAGCTTACAGGCTCAAATTGATGCAATGGGAGCATAAATATGCCACTCATACCTCTAAAGATACCAGCGGGGTTCTACAGAACAGGCACTGACCTTGATGCCTCTGGACGCTGGCGCGATGGCTCGCTTGTGCGCTGGCGCAATAATTCGCTCAGACCGATTGGCGGCTGGACTGAAAACACGCTATTCGGGACAGATGGCGACTTAGGTATGACCAATGTGCCGCGCGGGATGCATACTTGGCAGGCCATTGATGGAACGCGCTACATTGCAGCGGGATCACATAATGAGCTTTATGCGGCACTTGCGTCAAATACAACGTATGACATCACCCCATCTGGGCTGACAGCGGGTCAAACAGATGCCACGTTTGAGGATGGGTATGGATACGGCGCATATGGACGCGAGACATACGGCACTGCGCGTACCACTGGGACACTCATTGAAGCCACAACGTGGAGCTTGGATAACTGGGGTGAATACCTCGTTGCCTGTTCGTCTGCTGACGGCAAGTTGTACGAGTGGCAGCTAAATGGCGCAGTCGCAGCCGCGCAAATCTCAAATGCGCCAATAGATAACCTTGGCCTAATCGTTACAGAGGAGCGCTTCCTGTTTGCACTTGGCGCGGGCGGCAACCCTCGCAAGGTGCAGTGGAGTGACCGCGAGGACAACACAACATGGACACCAGCATCCACAAACGAGGCTGGCGACATTGAGTTGCAATCGGCGGGCGAAATCCAAACAGCGATCCGAACACGCGGTCAAACGCTAATCCTAACCACAACATCAGCACATACGGCGCGATACATCGGCCCACCCTACGTTTACTCTTTTGAGCGTGTCGGAACGTCATGCGGTGTTATTTCGCGCCAAGCTGTGGCAGATGTTGATGTAGGTACATTCTGGATGGGCCAGCGTGGCTTCTTTGGCTTCAACGGCAACACTGTGACAGAGATACCGTGCGATGTTCACGATTACGTCTTTGGCGACATCAATACGGGTCAGGTAAGCAAGACATGGGCCTTGGCAAATGGTCAGTTTGGCGAAATCTGGTGGTTCTACTGTTCATCAGGCTCTAACGAGATTGATCGCTATGTGGCATACGATTACAAAGAGGGTCATTGGCTAATTGGCAATCTATCCCGCACATGCGGTGTGGAGCGCGGCGTGTTTACCTATCCCATGCTGATTGATAGCGGTGCGGTAGTTTATGACCATGAGCGCGGCTTGGCGCACAGCGGTGGAACAGTCTACGCTGAAAGCGGGCCAATCAGCATTGGCAACGGCGACAACATCATGCAGGTTACTGACCTCATCACTGACGAGCAGACGCAGGGCGATGTCAGCGTGACGTTCAAAAGCCGCTTTTACCCGAATGACACTGAGTACACGCACGGGCCATACACCCCCTCAGACCCAACGTCTGTGCGGTTCTCAGGCCGTCAGGTGCGCATGAAAGTGGAGGGTCAGACATTGGCAAACTGGAAGGTTGGCACAATGCGCGTTGATGCTAAAGCGGGTGGGCGCAGATAATGGCAGCACCTGTATTACCGCCAATCACGGACAACCTCAAAACTTGGGGGCGTGAGCTTACAACGTATTTGCAGCGTCAATTGCCGCGTTTGTACTTCAAAACGTCTACAGACAGCCCAGCGGAGAACGGGATCATTCTGTGGGATGAGACAAACAAGTATCCTGTCGTGTCCAAGGATGGCGCGTTTGTGCAGATCGTCTTAGAGGATGGTCAATACGCTGGCGCAGTCACGACAGACCAGACAGCGGCATCCACAAACACAGCGTATGCTTTAACGTACACCTCTAGCATTGCTGAGGGCGTAACAAATGGAACGCCTGCAAGCCGCATTGTGTTCGCTGAAGCTGGTCAATACATGATTAGCTTTTCTGCGCAAATTGCATCAACGTCCAGCAGCACAGTGAACTTCTGGTTTTGGCCTCGTATCAACGGGGCAGATGTCACGGGATCAACGATGAAAAACGCATTGCACCAAAACGGTTCGGTGCTGGTTGTGTCACGCTCTGCAATTTTTGATGTAAGTGCCAATGATTATTTAGAAGCTATGTGGGCAGTAGATAGCACAAGCGGATTTTTAGATGCCACGGTTGCAACTGCATTTGCGCCTGCCGCGCCTGCGTCCACGATTGCAATTACGAGGTTGCACGGATGAATGCGTACGCGCCTATAGACGTATTGTTTAAATGCAAGTCTTGGATAGAGGCTGCTTTAGAGCGCTCTGGTGGTCACAATACGTGGGATGAGGTATGCGAAGGCATACGCTCTGGCAAGATGCAGTTATGGCCTGCAGAGCGTGGGTGCATTATTACAGAAATCGTGGTATATCCTAATACAAAAGCCTTGCATGTGTTCCTTGCAGGTGGTGAATTGGATGAAATTTTACAAATGACTGAAAATGTGAAAGAATGGGCAAAATTGCAAGGCTGTTCGTTTGCCTCATTTGATGGTCGTTTTGGATGGCAGAAACCTTTGGAGAAAATAGGCTGGAAGCCTCACTCCATAACAATGCATTTGGAGTTTTAAGATGGGTAGCAGAAGCACTCAATCAACCAAAATCCCAGAGTATATAGAAGAGGCAGGTAAACTGGCTCTTCAGCGCGCTCAGGAAGTTCAGGCGATGGGCTATGTACCCTACATGGGTCCAGAGGTTGCGACAATAAATCCATACGAGCAAGCTGCGGCAGCAAATGTCGGCGGCATGGCTTCTGCTTTTGGAATGCAAGCGCCTACTGGGTTGGACATGGGCGGCATGCCAACGGTCACTCAGGGCGGTATAACAGGTTATAGTTCATATCCAGCGTATCTGTCCGCAATGGAGCGTTTGCGTGAGCAGCGCCCAGACCAGTATGAATACCTCTCAGGCATGGGTCGCTTTGACCCAATCACTGGTGCGGTTAATCCAAACTACAACATGCCTGTCATGGAAGGCGAAACTGCAAGCAATATGCCAGTGGTGTCACCATCCTCAGGTGGCGGGAATGATGACGCGCCAAGTCATGCTGAGATCATGCAGATGCATTATGGAAATCCAAATGGACCAAGCCCCCAAAAGACATCAGGCGGCTTTGACCCACTAGGGCCAAGCGGTAATTACTCTTTGGACCTGAGCGAGACGCCAGTTGGCAAGCTGTTCGGTGGCCTTAACAAAGCGATAGGAAATTAAGACATGGGTGCATCAGGCAATCAGCAAAAAGCCATTCCTGCGGGCGGGGATGTGTACACAAATTCAGCATTCCCGATTAAAAACGAATTTACAACAGGAGGCCCAAGACCCACGCCAACGCCTGCGCCAACGCCTGCGCCAATGGTGCAGCCTACTGGGCCGAATGCGTTTCAGCAGGCTCAGGGCTATCAGACGCAAGCAGGTCAGGCTTACGGTGGCCTAGCTGGGTTCCAGCCTGAAACCGCGCAAGCTGCGCAAATATCACCCGCATCAACTATGCAGGGCGTGGGTCAGGCGGGTCAGCCAATCCAAGCGGGTCAGATTGCTCAAACTAATATCGGTCAATACATGTCACCTTATACGCAGCAAGTTATTGAGCGCGGTGAGGCAGATATTGCAAGACAGCGTGAGCAAGCTCTAAACCAGCTAGGCGCATCTGCTACCGCGGCAGGTGCATTCGGTGGTTCTCGCCAAGGTCTAGCTGAAGGCGAAACATACGGTCAGTATGGTCGCATGGCGGCTGATTTTGCAGCGCAGCAGCGTGAAAAGGCGTTCCAGCAAGCGCAGCAGGCTGCTCAGTTTGACATCGGCACAGGTATGCAGGCGCAGCAGCTTAATCAGCAAGCGGCAGAAGCTGCGGCGGCGCGTGAGCAGGCAGCACGCTCAGGAAATATGGCAGCGGCTAATCAGTTTGCGATGCAGCAAGCTCAGCTTGAACAGCAAGCAAATCTTGCAAATCAGCAAGCAGGGATATCTGGCGCGGGCATTCGTCAAGCAGGCGCAGCAGGTCTTGGTGGGCTTGGTCAGCAGCTATTCGGGCAAGGCATGGGCGTTCAGCAGCAAATCTCGCAACAAGCCGCTCAGCAGCGTGCATTGCAGCAGCAAATGATCGAAGCTCAGCGCAGGCAGGTCATGGGTGCCTATGGCGCACCTCTAGCTGGTCTTGGTGCGCTAAGTCAGATTTTGGGTGGAGTTCCTGCGCCGCAGACAACAACCAAAAGCACACCGTTTAACCCTGCAACTTTACTTTATGCGTTCCTCTAATATGGCACTAACTTGGCAGCAGCATCAGCAAAACATTTTCGCAGGCGAAAGCGGTGGCGATTATGATGCTTTGTTTGGTTATCAAAACAGGCCAGACGGCATCTTCTCTGGCATCAAAGTCTCTGAGATGCCTATTGCTGACGTTATCAAGTTTACAAGCCCATCTGGCGCATATGGTCAGTACGTCAAGGGTCAGGTTGGTCGTGTAGCTACGCCAGTTGGCGCATATCAAGTTGTTGGCTCTACGCTGCGTGGCGCTGTTGAGGCGCTTGGCCTTGACCCAAGCCAAAAGTTTGACAAGGCAACGCAGGATAAGATTGGTCAATATATTCTAAAAACCCAAGGCACAGGCGCTTGGGAAGGTTACGGAAAAGGTGGTGCAGCAATGGCTCAAGAACCTCAACAACCTCAAGGTTTGCTAGGTGGCCTGCTTGGCGGGCAGGGCATAGGTGGCGCTCTGGGAATGAGCGATGACTTCCGCGACAAGCTGAAAATGGCTATTCTAGCTGGCACTGGCGATGCGCGTATGGACCCGCTTATTCGCGCTACTGCAGCGCGTATGGAAGAGCGTAGAGGTGAGGCTAAGCTGGAGAAAGGCATCAACAAGACTGTTGAGTGGCTAAAAAGCAAGAACAGGGAAGATTTGGTTGGGGCCGTTATGACTGGCGTCATTGACCCAGCAAGCGCGATACAAGCTGCTCTAGCTAAGCCAAAAGAAAAAACCTATCAATATCAATCACTTGTTAAAGATTTAATGGCGGCAAACCCAAATCTAAGCTACAAGGATGCACTTGATATGGCACTCAGCCAGACCAAGTCTGGGACTACAGTGAACGTAGGCCCAACTGGTATAGACTATGGCAAGCCACCTAACAACATGGCATGGCGCAGAGATAGCGCTGGTAATGTCATGACTGATGAGAGAGGCGCTCCTATAGCGGTGCCGATCAGTGGCACTGAACTTGCAGAGAAACTGTCAGCGGCAGAGAAGGCAGAAGAAAAGGCAGCGTCCGCTAAAGAAGTCGCGCAGACAACAGTGAGCAGAGGTGTTAAAGATGCCTTAGCAATAATGGACAACAAAGGGCTTTCTGACATACTTCCAGAGGCAGGAACAATCGGTAAGTTTCTTGCCGACTACACTTGGAACCAAGATGCAAGAAATCTACGCAGAACTCTTCAGTCGTTACAAGCGAACACTGCGTTCACTAGACTTCAAGAGATGCGTGACGCAAGTAAAACTGGTGGCGCACTTGGTAACGTAAGTAACGTTGAGCTAGAACTTCTTATGTCATCATATGGATCATTGTCTCAAGACCTTAGCCCTGACATGCTTCGCACCAATCTCAAGAATATTGAGAAGGTAATGGGCATGATCGAGGAAGACCCAGTTGCGCGTGCGTTCTATGAGGATGGAGTTGACCTACGCGGCAGCGAGGTTGATGCACAGGTAAAAGCGGGCAATGGCTCAAATACTGTTATAGAGTATGATGCTCAGGGCAATAGGGTGAGTAAATGATTGAAGCCAAGCTACCAGATGGCACAACTCTTAGATTTCCAGATGGAACGCAAGACGCTGTTATAGACAGAGTTGTTAGGCAGCATCTATCTGAGAAAGCGGAAACGGGCGAAGTCGACACTGCGCTTGAATATGCTGCTGACATCGGCGGCGCAGCCTTGGCTGGTGCTGGTAGAGGTATAATTGGCGCACTTGCTTTGCCAGAGATGGCGGGCCGCGGTATTACTCGCGCAGGCCAAGAGGCGCTGCAATACTTTGGCTATGATGTTGGCGAAGATATACCCGTATTAGATACAGCAACAGAGCGCACATTAAGAAGGGGTGTTGAGGCTGCTGGACTTGGTGAGGAGCTTGAGTTTCGTGGGGAAACACTGCCTGCAAGATTTGCAGGAACTATAGGCGAGTTCGGTGCGGGCGGCGGTGCGCTAGGTGTTCTTGGAAAGGGCGTAAGGGCCGCTGCAGGAGCCACTAAGGTGGGTCGCGCTGGAGAGCAAGTAGCTCGCGCAGGATTAAGTCGTGCAGGTCAAGTGGCAACAGGCGTTTCCGCAGTGGGAAGTGAAGCTGCTGGTCAGCTGGCAGAAGGAACCGCTTGGGAGCCTGCGGCTAGAATTGCTGGCGCATTCATTGCGCCCGCTGGGGCAGCAAAGGCGATTAATACTGGCAATAAGACTTGGAACGCATTACGCGCCAAGAATGAAGCTAGGCCAACGGTTGATATGCTAAAAGCTGAGAAAAACACAGCTTACAACGCAGTTAAAAAGTCAACTCAAGGATTTACTGTTGGAGAAACTCAAGACATGGTAAATCGTGCGGTTAAGAGTGCGTTTGAGCAAGGTGCCTACGAGCTTACCGACGATGCCACTATGGCTGCAGTTGAGTTACTAGAGGGGCTTCGTGGCCAGCAGGTCGGACTAAAAGAGTTCGATAAGCTGCAGCGCAAGTTAGGCAAGATTTACAAAAAAGCGCCAGACCAGCCAGAAATCCTCACAATGATAAAGTCTTTGGACGATAGTTTGGCGGTAAAAGCAGGTAAGGATAACCTTGTAAAGGCTGCACGCTCAGCTAACTCAAAATACGCAAAGGCGCAACTTTTGCAGAAAGAATTTGCAAAACACCAGCGCCAAGCAAAAGCAACCGGCTCTGGGGGTAACGTAGTCAATAAATACCGTCAATCCTTGCAGAAGATATTAGACAACCCAAATAAGGTTAAATTCTTTAGTGATGATGAAATTCAAGCCATGACACGCATCGTTGATGGTACTGTTTCTGAGAACACGCTAAGACTTGCGGGCAAAATGGCTCCTAGCGGGAATGGCTTAATGACGTACCTTAATCTAATATCGGCCACAATTAATCCTGCGTTCCTTGGTGTAACCGCAGTATCTGGCGCTGCGAAAAAGTTGTCTGAGGCGCAAATAAGAAGCACTACAAGCAAGCTGCAAGACTTGGTAGCGGCTGGTGGAATTAAGCCAGAAGAGGCTAAGCAGCTTATTACTAGGGATTATGTACTTGAACTTTTAGCGCCGTTTGTCGGCCTAGCTCCACAAATACCACAAGGACAATAACATGCAGCCACAAGCAAAAGACAGACGCGAGATTGAAGGTATCGTTCAAGACGCTATGGCGCAGGCTGTAGACTTTGTTGAGAGCGAAATCACAGATGAGCGCATCAAGGCTCAGCGCTACTTTGACGGTCAAGTTGACATAGGCTACGAAGATGGACGCAGCAGGGTTGTGGCGACTAAAGTGCGCGACACCATTCGCTCAGTTAAGCCAAGCATTATGCGCGTATTTATGTCTACGTCTAAGCCTGTTGAGTTCCTGCCAAAAGGCCCAGAGGACGTTGCTGCAGCAGAGCAAGCTACGCAGTACATTCACTATGCATTCACCAAGAATGACGGGTATCGCGTGCTAAACGATGCGATCCACGATGCGCTGATTAAGAAAACAGGTATCGTCAAAGCATATTACGAGAACAGCTACAAAGCTGAGATATTTACGTATGACAATCTGACAGACGAAGAATACACCTTGCTGGCCTCAGATGATGATGTGGAAATCCTTGAGCATGGCATGGAAATGTCTATGAGCATGGATGAGTTTGGCATGGAAGTAGCATCGCCAATCCATTCGCTGAAGATCAGCAGACAAATACCTAACGGGCAGCTGCGCCTAGAAAGCGTACCGCCTGAAGAGTTCTTCATTAACTCACAAGCGCGCAACATAGATGATGCGTATATCGTAGCGCACCGCACAGAGATGCGCGTAGGTGAGCTTGTAGAGATGGGGTATGACTTTGAGGACGTATACAAGCTAGATGGC
>Ga0099846_1000665_pt1 | contig 14048 bp, 16 predicted proteins | sample CB_VirMetaG_FD_78180 | JGI IMG/M metagenome (GOLD analysis project Ga0099846, IMG submission 78180) | Freshwater to marine saline gradient viral communities from Chesapeake Bay - CB_1504_1 Viral MetaG | ecosystem: Environmental > Aquatic > Marine > Coastal | place: USA: Chesapeake Bay... | reverse complement strand
CTGCGTGGCGTGAAGTTTTAGGCACCTATTGGGGGTTCTTGAAAGGCAATCCGCTCAACACCCCACGATCATTCCAACGTGTTTACTCCGGTGCTTTAGGTGCCGACCCAGACAACGACGGTCGAGGATTCTTTTACAAAGACCCAACAACAGGGCAAGTCATGTTCACGTTCCCAGGTTCGGGTACGCTCGCTAAAATTTTGACTGGGGTAAACGCACCACTTGAAGCACCAGTCAAACGGTTCTCGCAAGGCATTAACGCATACCCGTCACTTGGACCTATGGTGCAGGTTGCTTATTCACAGCTAGTACCCGACATACCACAGTTGGATGGGGTTAAAGATTTCTTGTTGCCGTACGGTGAAAAAACTATCGGCACAGCTTTCAACCCGACACCACAATGGTTAGATAAATTTGTTCAAGCAATCAAAGCCGACACCGGCAAACTAGACAACGTTTACGGCAACACTTATGCTGAAACTTTGCGAGCATTATCGGCGTCAGGTGACTACAACATTGACGACCCTAACTCGGTTAACGAACTGTTGGCTGACGCCAAAGGCAAAGCCCGCATTTTGACTTTGTTACGTGCAGCATCACAATTCATCGGACCAACATCCGGTGCGACAGAGTTCAAAATCCCTACAGCGCAAGGCGACCAGTTTGTTTCTTCGCTCGTAAAAGAGTTTTATGATCTGCAAGCTAAAGATTACGATACTGCTGTACCAAAATTTTTGGAACTATACGGCGACGAAGTAACCCTATACACGGCATCTAAAACCCGTTCACTACAGGAAGGTTTGGAAGCAACCCAAGAGTTCTCCGATTGGGAACGCCGAAACGGTGATCTGCTGTCACAGTACGCTGACACAGCCGCCTATCTCGCCCCTGCCGGTTCAGAGTTCAATTTCGCGGTGTGGCAACGCCAGTTGTCGACAGGTAAACGTGAACGTTTATCGGACCGAGAAATCATTGAGATAGCCCAACAACGTATCGGTTCAGCTAAATATCGTGCTGCTCGACGGCTGATCGGCCCATACCCGAACGAGGCACAGAAATCGATTCTTGCCCAATATCGTGAAGTTTTACACAGTCAATACCCTGGTTTCCCGTTACGTGCCGAATTTACTGTAGGCAAATTCGATAACGATGTTGAACAACTAAAAAACCTTGTTGATGATCCTCGTGTTTCAAACAATGCTTCAGCAAAAGTTATCGCAGAATACCTTCAATACAGGGATCAAGCCATTGCACAGTATGTGGCAACTGGCGGTAAGCCGTCAGGGTTCGGTCAGGCAAAGTCCGCTGTCGGCCTTCGTGACGCTTTGGCTAGTATTGGGGAATCGTTGTCGCAACGAGAGCCAGGGTTTGCTCGTGTGTGGCAAAGATTGTTAGCACAGGAAGTAGAGGACTAATGGCAGGCGAAGGCACAAACAATACGGCGACAGATCAAACTGCAACAGATCAAGCGTTCCAAAATGCCCTTATCCAAGCTACTGCCAACACACAAACAGGCGCAGGTTTAGGTCAAGATTTCCCGTATCCTGTAAGAAAAATTAAAGGCATCAAACCCGAACTGCAAAGTTTGGCTTTAGCCGACACTAAACGGACATCGTTTTATGCACCACAAACCTACGGTGGACATCTTCTTGTTGACGAAAACAATATCGTTGCACGAACCCCATACGACCCGTACAAAGAACGCCGCATAGAACTAACCGCATTAAACCAAACAGATCGCACCGAACTATTAAATTTGTTGGCGTCACGAGGTTTTTACGGTAACTCCAAACCATCAAGAACCGCTTACACCGGTGAACGGTTCGAAGAAAAAGATTTGCAAGCTATGGAAGATTTGTTGTATTACGCTAATTCGCGTGGCGCAACATGGAAACCTTTATACGCCGAACTTAGAACAATGCCACAAGTCGCCCCTGTTGGTGGCGGTACTAACGTGCGGGTTACTTCACCCGAAGATTTGGGTGTCTATCTCCGTGAAGAATCTTTTCGGCAGTTGGGCCGCAATTTGACTAAACAAGAATTACAAGCAGCGATATTGGGTATTCAAAATCAGCAACGTCAACGCGCCGGATTGAAACAGGATGCACCATCTATCGCTACAGCCGCACAGATGCAGGTCGGCCAAATTGACCCTGATCGTGCTTCAGCGATGAAACTTGGTCGTGCTTTACAGTTGATGTTTAGTGGGCAATGATGAACGACCTTGAAAAAGCAGAAGCGGCCCTAAGAGACCCGAAAGTTAAATCGTATGTTTACAAGGGTAAAACCTATTCTTTGACTGAACTTCGTGATGTTTTAATTCCGAAACTTAAAAAAGAACAAAAAGCGATTGACGAACAAAAAAGATTAGAAGAACAGCAGAAAAAAGCAGCGACACTTGAAGCCGAAGTGGTTGTTTCTGGCGCACAAAAATCTGTTGCTGACGCCGAATATCGGTTGGGTATCGCTAAAACAAAGTTTGAAGATGCAAGAAAACGGTTTGTTAAAGGCGGAATTTCTGAAGAAGATTTGAATACAGCCGAAAAAGAATTTAATGCCGCACAACTAGCGTTAGATACTTTGAAAGGCAAAACAACTGTAACAGAACCCGCCGCACCTACTCTTGGGCGGCCGCCGATTGTTAAACGTTCAAAACTTTCGGATGCACAAAAACGAACCATTGTTGAAGAAACGTCAGGTAAAACAATTACGTCAACAGAAGAAACTGTTACAGACGATACAGACGGCACAGGTGCCGGTGCTGGTAATGGTGGCGCTGGTGGTGGTGCTGGTAAAACGAAGAAAGACAAAACTGTAACTGTTGCCGGTGTCGGACCAATGAACTTGACCCCTAATGTTCGAGCAGAGTTCGTGAAACTGTTCCCACAGTTCGCCGCAAGTTTTGATGGCGGAGAAAAAGAACAAGCATTTGTTGATTCTTTTGGGCGTGATCTGGTTGATGTTTGGATTAAAGTAACAAAAGGCGATTACGGCAATCTTGAAACCGACGCCGAAAAATCGGCATATCAAGCTGACATTGAACGCACCGCATACGGTCAACGAACCTCGCAAGCCGAACAAGATTTTGATTTCAACCCTGCCGGCCAGAACGAACTTATTCGCATTAAAAAGAATGACATAACAAAACAGTACGCAGACCTACAGTTGGATGCAAGTCAGTTGGATCAGATTGCCCGTGAAGCGGCACGAAAAAACTATGTCGGTGACGACCTTAAGTTTGCTGTGTATTCGTTTGCTTACGGGGCTAAACCTGCGACTGTTATGGAATCAGAGTTGGCTGACACTATCCGTAACGCCGGTCGAGCCTACGGGTACAATGTTTCTGACGCCGAACTTAAAGCCGCTTTAACTAACACGCCATACAACGGGGCTATGGTCACAGAGGACTCGATTCGGCAGAAAGCTCAACGGGCAGCGAAAGGCCAGTACGGTCATTTAGCGGATCAGATTGATGCCGGTTTGTCTTTGGATGATATTTTCTACAACTACAAAGCCTATGCTGCACGTACTTTGGGTGTTGACCCTGGTGAGATTGATTATGTGAATGACCCTAAATGGGCTGAGGCTTTCGGTAGCAAAGATCAAGGTCAACTGTCGTTAAATGATTGGTTGTATAAGATTAAGTCTGATCGTCGTTACGGTTATCAGTACACTCCGCAAGCTGAGAAAGAAGTTGCGGATGTTGTTATGTCGTTGGAGAAAGCGTTCGGGTTACGTAAATGAGTGACATGAGTTTTAGTGGCGATTTCATTGCCGAAAATCTAGGTATCAGGCCACTTACGCCTGAAGAATTAGGGCAAATTGCGCCTGAAGCTTTGGCTGCGGCTGGCACACCTGGGTCGGTTCAAGAAACACAACCTGTTAGCCTTACAGAAGAAGAATTTGTAGAACCAACTGAAACCGAAGCTGAACGTATCGCTCGTTTAGACAGGGAACAACGAGCCAGAGAATTTGCGGCAATACAAGCCGGCGATGCTGCCGCCGCCCAAGCACGACGAGTAGATGCTTTTCAAGTGTTACGCACACTTCTTAACAGATACGGTTTAAGCGCATTAGAACAAAACGTACAAGATTTGATTGCACGAGGCATCACAGACGGTAAAGCAATTTTGTTTAATTTGCGTGAAACCGAAACATTCAGAACACGTTTTGCAGGCAACGCGGCACGAGCCAAAAAAGGTTTACCCGAACTGGACCCAGATACTTATATTGGGTTGGAAGAATCGTATCGTGACACACTCAGATCAAACGGTTTACCTGTCGGTTTCTATGACGAACCAGACGATTTCCGTAAACTTATTGAAGGTGACGTTTCGAGCGCCGAACTACAAACACGTATCACGCAAGGATATCGACTTGTTCAAGACGCCGATCCTGAGGTTAAACGGCAAATGCAAACTTTGTACGGTATTGACGAATCACAACTAGCCGCCTATTTCATTGACCCTGAACGTTCAGCACCGCTACTTACTCGTCAAGCTAAAGCCGCACAGGTTTCTGCCCGCGCACGAGAACAAGCAGGATTCCAGTTGACGGCATTAAGCGCAGAAGATTTGATTGCACGTGGATACACACCTGATGAAGCGCAGACAGCGTTCACCAAAGCGGGACAGTTGGCTGGTCTGTATACGGAGATGGGTAGCGAAGAAGCCCTTACTGAAGCACAAAAAATTGGGGCCGCTTTCGGTTACGATGTTGCCGCAACACAGGCTTTGGAACAACGTAAACGTGCGCGTTTAGGCGAATTCCAGGGTGGTGGCGGGTTCGCTAGAACGACCGGTGCAACATCTGGAACCGTTGAAACAGGTGTCGGCACAGCACAATAATCATATTGTTGACATCCTTGAATAGGGGTGTGCTACACTTCGTTTGTTCCCAAAAGAACACCGGTAGAGAATCCCCGACTTTATCGTGAAACAAGGGTGAGTTATGCAGCCGTCACGATCCTCCAATGTGACGTGGGCAGAAGGAGTGAGCCATGTCAAACGTCAACGAGTTCGATGACGAGACTGAAGAAGCACCGAAAGACCCTGTGCGGGCACGGATGCGTCAACTTGAAAAAGAGTTGAAAGCAAAAGAGCAAGCACTTGCCGAAGCAGACGCTATTAAACGCGAGTATGCGTTTATGAAAGCGGGAGTTCCAATGGACTCCCCGATGTCTAAATACTTCGTCAAAGGTTATGACGGCGAGTTCACACCCGAAGCAATTCGGTCGGCTGCAGAAGAAGCGAATCTCATCCACAAAGAAGCGCAAAACGCTCAGGTTAAATCTGAGGCAGATGCGTGGAACCGTCTCACAAAGGCGCAACGTGCGGGTGAAACCAGCGAACCTGTTGCTGATTGGAACACGAAACTTAATCAGGCTCGAAATCAAGACGAAGTGATGCAGATTTTGGCTCAAGCAAGGCAAGAAGCAGAAAACATCTAGCCCGCAGGACTCCCGTTCCTGTCGGGAGAAAGCAATAACAGGAAATGTCAAAAACACAAACAAGCGACCTTCTCACAGATCAGGTTGCGTTTGATCGGATTGCGTATTTTGCGCTTCGTAGCGAACTTTTGTTCGATGCGGTCGCAGACGTTATGCCGGTCGCACAAGCAATGCCAGGTTCATCGGTCAAGTTCACAATTTTCAACGATCTCGCTGAAAAGACTTCGACACTTACTGAGGACACAGACGTAACTCCAGTAGTTATGGGCGACAGCCAAGTTGAAGTAGTGTTGGAAGAATACGGCAACGCCGTAAACACAACAGCGAAACTTCGTGGCACATCGTTCCTTGATGTGGATTCGGCAGCCGCTAACCTCGTTGGTTACAACGCAGGTATCTCGGTTGACGGTGTTATCCGCGACGTACTGTCCGCAGGAACAAACGTTGTCTACGGCGGTGGCGGTTCAACAACCCCAACTGCTCGCACCGAAATTGAAGCAACAGACATCATTGAAGCAAACGACATCCGCAAGGTTGTTGCTGCACTTCGCAAAGCGAACGCAGTTTCTTTCAATGGCATGTACATGGGTTACATTCACCCAGACGTTTCGTACGATCTTCGCAAGGAGACAGGCGTAGCATCGTGGCGTGACCCGCACGTGTACAGCGATCCAGCAGGCATCTACAACGGTGAAATCGGCGCTTTTGAAGGTGTCCGTTTCATTGAGACTCCACGAGCCAAAATCTTTGAGAACGCCTCAAACGGTTCAGGATCGACTGGAACAGTTGATGCTTACTGCACACACATCGCAGGCCGTCAGGCTTTGGCGAAGGCACACTCAATCGTTGACGGCAACGGCCCGTTCCCACGTGTCGTACGCGGTCCAGTAGTTGACGTGTTGTCACGTTTCCAACCTGTCGGTTGGTACTGGCTCGGTGGCTATGCTCGATTCCGCGAGGCTTCGCTTCGTCGTATCGAGTCGGCTTCAAGCCTCGGTTCCTGAACCTTATAGTTCAGTTGTAAGTTGAGAGGGGGGTCAGGCTTTTCCCCTGCCTGACCCCTTTTCTCGTTCTGCTATTATTTCGTGTGAGGTAACAAATGTCTATTTCTAATTACGCAGAAAACAAATTTTTGGATGCTCTCCGCGCACAATCGTTTTCGGTTAGCAACGTTTACGCAAAACTGCACACAGGTGATCCTGGTGAAGAAGGCACAAGCAATGCTGCTACGGAAACAACTCGTAAAGAAGTTACGTTTAGTGCGGCTTCAAGCGGTTCTATGGCTGCTTCGGCAACTATCGAATGGACCAATGTTTCTACTACAGAAACTTATTCGCATTTTTCTTTGTGGGATAATTCAACTGCGGGTAACTGTTTGTGGACTGGCGCTTTGTCGTCGTCTGCGGCTGTTACTGCCGGTGACACGTTTCAGATCACCGCGTTAACTCTCAGCCTCGATTAGGGTGAGGTAGCCCTATGGCTACTGGAGTCACCGATTTTACTTTCGGGTTCACGGACACCCCTGGGTTCAGGGAGTTCGCCGAGGTACCTAATTATGCGCGGCGCAAAGTTATTTATTTTGCGTCACCGTTTGCGAACACTCAAGGTTTCTTTCGTGGTGTAACCGCACGTACCGCCACAGGTGCAGGCACAGGTACACAATCGGCGTCAGGTCTACGGATAGTTGGGCGTACGGCGTCAGCGTCAGGGTTAGGTTCATCATCGACAACTATTGTGCTTGTCGCCAAACGTACGGCATTGGGGTCTGGTACTGGTTCTAGTGTCGCTGAAGGTGAACGTGTTGTTCCCCGATCCGCTACTGCTAGTGGTCAGGGTACTACTGCTGGTGGTGCTACTGGTTTGCATATTGCGCCCCGTACCGCTACGGGTTCTGGCACAGGTTCGTCTGTTGCTACCCGTAACGTCATTCGTGCTTTCACAGCGTCAGGTTCAGGTACGGGTTCTCAGACTGCTACAGGTTTGCGTGTCGTTTTGCGTACCGCTACTGCTTCAGGCACAGGTACATCATCGAACACGTTTGAGGTCACACGCGCCCGTACAGCGTCAGCGTCAGGGTTGGGTTCATCTAGTGCCACCCCGCTTCATATCGCCCCTCGTAGCGCAACAGGGAACGGCTCAGGGGCATCCAGTACCACAAGTTTCACTACAAGGTCCCGTACTGCTACAGGCTCAGGTACCGGTACCCGCAGCATTGTTTCGGCCCGTGTCTGCCAGCGCACAGCCACAGCCACAGGTGCAGGCACACAGAGCGCCACACAGATCAAACTGTTGCTGTTCCGTACACCGTCAACAACCGAGATACGTTCAGCCGACAGGTTTGATACAAGTATCCCTGGTCGACTGTTCCGTTACGCCGACCCACAATACGCTGGTGTGAACGTATACAAACTGGTTGACGGCACATTCACCGAAGTTGAACAACGCGAATACGATCAGGTGTCAAAAGTTTATTGGGGTGGCACCAAGAACTTTGTAACCCAAGAAGAAAAAGACGAACTTGTATCAGCAGGCTATGGTAGTTACGTAACATGAGTATTTTTAACCCACCTACAGACGACTTTGTGGCGCTCGGTATCCCACCGAACGAGTTTGCATCCGAAGAAGTCCGTTTGGCTTTCAACTTGTTCAAACATTTCGATAACGAACCACGGGGCAGAAACGTGTTCTTGTTGACTGACGGCACGTTCACAGAAAACGAACCGAACGACATCACTACGATCAGCAAAGTTTATTGGGGTGGGTCAGATAACATTGTTGACGCCGCCGAAGTTGCGGCTTTAACATCGGCAGGTTACGGCGCATATATCAGTTAGGGGATTATGAAACACAGGGAAACACATCCGAATCTAGACGTTGAAGGCTGCTTCGCTTGCCGTATCAGCCATGTCCGTGTGTCAGGTTCGGCGATGCCGACACGTCACAATGTCGCAGATTTGAACGCCAAAGAACGTGTACTTGACAAAGATTTGGATGCCTATAAACGGATACGCAAAACTGGTGGGCAGCCAACAAAAATTGATGGCTCAGCGAAACTAGAAAAAATAGCCGATTGATGCGGTTAACAATCTACATTCCAACCTACAGGCGACCAGACATTGAAGCATGTTTAGCGAGCATCATGCCACAAGTTGTGGAAGGTGTCGAAGTGATTGTCAGCGACAACGACGGATACGCACAACATTTTTGTACAAAATATCCGAACCTTCAATACTCTAAACGGCATCAAAACATTGACGGCGACCCGAATTTGTTTCGTGGGTTATCAGTTGGCACAGGAGAATATGTTTGGGTCATCGGAGATGACGACACTTTGTTGCCAGGAACCATTGAAACGCTGTTGCCTTTGCTTGATGGCACCGACAGAATCCTTCACTATTCTGCAAACGCAGGCGAAACAAACCCAGGGTTCCGAGGGTTCACCCGCGACTACATAACATCATTGAAAGATAAATCGATAATCGTTGCCGCCACTTTGATTACTTCTTCGGTGTGGCGAAGGGCAGCAATGGATTTGCGGATAGGTTTAGAAAAAATAGATACCAAGTATCCGTTGGCGTGGGCAGCCATCGGGTTGAAAACAATCAAAGTGATGCCGATACCAACCATCACCGTAGGTCACGTTTACCGCGACAACGTGTTCCCGTTTTTTGAAAAGGTAATCAGCGAATATCTACAAGCCTTATGTGATCGTAATGAGGTTCCACGCATCAAATTTCAGGATGCTTCACATTGGAATTTTGTTAGCGTATCTCAATGAATTATCAGTCTTGGCTCGGGTATCCGCATCCAAGATACGGGTACGGTGCAATGTACAAAGGGTTCATGGAACATGTACCGGCAGACGTCACGCTTCACGAACACGCCGATGTGATGGTGAACATGATGCAGCCATACCAGATAAAAACCTTTTACAAAAACCAGCATCGAGCCTGTTTTACGATGTGGGAATCAAGCGAACTGAACCAACAGCAAAAAGACTGGTGCAACGTTTATGACCAGATCATCGTACCCTGTAACCATAATGTTGAACTGTTCTCCCGCTATCACGACAACGTGCATCTCGTACCGTTAGGGGTTGACAAAAACATTTGGAAGCCACGCAAACGGGAACCAAACAAAAGGTTCAGGTTCCATGCTGGTGGTTCACAATGGTTACGCAAAGGTTTAGATATCGTGTTTGAGGCGTTCAAACTTGCTGACCTTGACGCCGAACTACATTTGAAACCGAACCCTGAAGCGTACGGTGTACCCGATCTTGTTTTACCTGACAACGTGTTCATGCACAGGAAATGGTTTACCGAAGAAGAAACCTTAGACTATTTTACGAAAGCCGACTGTTTCATTGCTGTGACCAGAGGCGAAGGTTTCGGGCTGATGCCATTGCAGGCTATGGCTATGGGTATCCCTACGATCATCAACGATTCGACAGGGCAAAAAGATTTCGCCTACCTGTCACCAATCGTGTTGGGATACAAGCGAACCCCCGCAACATACAACATCTATACCGGCATGTGGGATCAGTCCGACCCGAAAGAGTTGGCTGAAGCGATGCGAGAAATGTACAACAACCATCACCGCTATTTGGATCATGCCAAAAAAATGTTGCCGAAAGTACACGAATGGTCATGGGAGAAAGCGGCCCGCAAACTTGCCGACACCCTACCTGTAGGCAAAATGTTGACGGCAGTAGAATCCGAAACAGCGACCCTTTGGCATAACGTCATATTGAACCGAACGGTCCAATGCGATATAGCAGGCAAAAGTTACTTCTTCAAAAAAGGGGTTCCATTGCGTGTACCTGAAGGTGTCGTCAATGTAGTATTGGCGTCAGGTTATGTTGAATCGTATACCGTGGAGGTGGCATGAAAAAGAAAGCATTTTGGGATACTAAAAACCCGAACAAGAAATCTAAACCGTTGACACCAAAAAAGAAGGCTGCCGCTAAACGTCGTGCAGCCTCAGCGGGCAGACCATACCCGAACCTTGTTGATAACGCTTGGGCTAAACGCAATGGCTAAAACACCGGCATGGCAACGCAAAGAAGGCAAGAACCCTAAAGGCGGGTTGAACGCTAAAGGTCGTGCCTCATACAAGGGTGGCACTTTGAAACCGCCTGTTAAGTCTGGTGACAATCCTCGTCGAGCGTCTTTCTTGGCTCGTATGGGCAACATGCCTGGGCCTGAACGTGATGAGAAAGGTAAACCTACACGCCTGCTATTATCGTTGCAGGCTTGGGGTGCTTCGTCTAAAGCGGATGCACGTAGCAAGGCTAAAGCAATATCGGCACGAAACAAAAGGAAGAAGTAATGCCTCTACCTAAGAACAAGAAATCTTCTGTCAAAGGCGCACCTGCAAAAGAGTATCGCCCTGCGCCGAAAGCAAAGAAAGGTAAGCGCACAATGAAAACTTCAGCGAAAGCACAAGCAGGTTCGTTTCCAGGATACGGGAGTTACACTTACTAGATGACGACAGTAGCGACAGTCCTCAATCGGGCTAGTCGTCAAATGTTGGGGGGGGTCGTTGAAGAACGCAACAAACTGGCGACAAGCATTGACGGCGATGACACGTCTGTTGTCGCCTCTTACGATCTTGGCGGGCTTCGTGCTGGTTCTGTATTTGAAATCGAATCCGAACTTTTCTACGTTTGGGAAGCAACACCAGCGTCAAAGACGCTCACGGTTGAACGGGGTTACGGCGGCTCGACGGCGACATCCCACACATCAGGGGCGATAATCACCCTTCAGCCACGGTTCCCTCGTGCGCAAATGTTTGATGCTGTCAACGCTGAACTTGATGATTTGTCGTCTACAGCGAACGGTTTGTTTCGTGTTGTTACAACCGATCTGACATACAACGGTTCTGACCGCCAGTTGAACATCGCTTCTTCGGGGTCAATTATCGAGTTGTTGGATGTTCGTTTACGATATTTGGCTGACGATTTCCCTGTGATTCATGGTGTGCGTTTGCAGACAGGTTTACCTACAACAGATTTTGCTTCAGGGAACACTATCGTTTTTGATGAACCTGTTATGGCTGGCACGATCCGTGTGCGCTACAAAGCACCGTTTGTTCGTGCAACCGCAGAGTCATCGGATTTAACTACGAACTGTTTTTTGCCGACAACCTGTGACGACATTGTTGAAATGGGTGTCGTGTTGCGTTTGATGGCTGGTCGTGAAATTAAACGAAACTTCACAGAATCACAAGGCGATACTCGTCGAGCAGATGAGGTGCCTGTTGGTGCGGTGTTGGGTTCGGTTGCGAACATTCAACGTTTACGCCGTGAACGTGTCATCGCTGAAGCGGCACGTCTAAAAGCACAGTATCCGATCAAGTTCAGGAAGTAGCCTGTGGCTACGCTGTTGCGTTTCAAAGACGCTTTCAAACCTGCGTCAAGTTTTTACACCGGTACAGGGGCCACACAACTTGTACCAGATATTTTCCCTATAGCGATCAACGGTCGCCCGTACATGTTGGATATGAAAACGGGGCAGTTCACAAGACAGTATGATGCCCGTGTTCGTGATTCGGTTGACCAGTCAACTGAACCTGGTGAGTCGGCGTTAAACCCGCAAGGTTTGTGGCGTCGTTCCCAATCGTCTTGGCATTATGGTGCCGGTCAACAGTATTCGGATACGGCTGACGCCGAATCGTACAGGTTCTATTCAAGCAAAGGTGTTGATCCGTGGACTCGTGGCAGGTTGTCGCTTTTGCGTGACACCACGAACGTTTATCCGACTGCTGGCACGAACCTGTATGCGGTTACGGCTGATGGTCGTTTGTATGGCACCGATGGACAGAACGTAAAATACACAACAGATTTTGTGACGGTGACAACGGTGACTGGTACGGCGGCATCGAATTTGTATTCAATCACATCTGATGGGTACAACGTGTTCTATTCGTATGCTAACGGTGACATTGACCAAACGAACGCAGGTGTTTCTACTTCGTCGGCGTACATCACCGGTATTGAGGCTGGTGTTTTGGCGTATGTACGTGGTCGGTTGATGGTCGCTGGGCAGGGTGTGGACAAACGCAAAATTTGGAACATTACTACCGCGGCAGGTTCGTCAGCGAACAACCCGACTGCGTTGTATACGCACCCAAACACGAACTGGACTTGGGTGGGTTTTGCTGCTGGACAAAATTACATCTATTGCGCAGGCTACGCAGGGAACACAAGCATCATTTACAAGACACAGATCAAAGCCGATGGCACGTCGCTTGACATTCCGACTGCTGCGGCAGAACTGCCACTTGGCGAAATTGTCCAATCCATTTACGGCTATCTCGGTTACATTATTCTCGGCACCACTACAGGGTTCCGTTTTTGTTCAACAGATACCGATGGCAACCTCACGGTCGGACCGCTCGTAGAGACTGGTGCTTCGGTTGGGGCGATGGCTGGTATCGGCAAATATGTTTACTTCTCGTGGTCAAACTTTGATGCGACTTCGACTGGTATCGGGCGTATGGATGTGTCGGTGTTTATTTCCCCGAACCAGCCTGCTTACGCAGCCGATCTGATGGCAACCGCGCAAGGTACGGTGCAGTCAATACATGAGTTCCAAAACGATGTACTGTTCACGGTGTCTGGTGTCGGAGTGTTTCAACCGCACACCACGAACCTTGTGTCGTCTGGTTATCTGCGTTCAGGTATATATCGTTGGGGTGTTCCTGACGCCAAGTTTATTCCGAAACTTGATCTCAGATGTTTGCCGTTGGCTGGTTCGGTTACTGTATCGGTTGCTTCTGACGGTGGCGATTTCTACGATTTTGCTACGTTTTCGACGGTTAACGCTAAAGAGAAAACGTTTGATGGTTTAGAGGACAAGATTTTTGAGGCAGAAATCAAGGTTACTCTGGCTCGTGATGCTGTTGGTACAGCAGGCCCGACTTTGACCCGTTGGATGGCTAGGGCTTATGCGGCGCCTTTGCGTTCCCAAATTTTCTCGGTACCTATAATTATGCACCACAAACTGAACATTCAAGGTCGGGAATACTGGCAGGATGTGGACATCGAATTAGGGTATTTGAGGGATTTGGTGGACAACCCCCGTGTCGTCACCTACCAGGAAAACACCGAAACTTTTGCTGTGGTGGTCGAGAACGTACAGATGCAAATACAGCAGTTGTCGTACGCCCACAAAGAAAACGACCATGAGGGTACTGCTATTGTGGTGATGCGTTCTGTAAGGTAGTGATATGATCGGAGTTCAATGGCAGCGGTAACACGTAGACAATATAAAGGTGCGGCAGCACAGACGACGATCACTAACGCTTTGGCGTCTGGTGACACGTCTGCGACTTTGGCTGCGACAACAGGTTGGCCTTCTACTGCGGCTGTACCGTTTTATGTTGTTATAAGTCCTGGTACTGCTTCTGAGGAGAAGTGTTCGGCGACTATTTCTGGTTCTGTGTTGACGTTGACTCGTGCGCAGGATGACACTACGGCTCAGTCTCATGCTTCGGGTGCGACGATCTATCCGGTGTTCACGGCTGATGAGGCTGATGAGGCGAACTTGTTTGCGTCGACGATGACTACTCGTGGTGATTTGTTGACGATGGGTTCTGG
>Ga0099846_1000660_pt1 | contig 14089 bp, 12 predicted proteins | sample CB_VirMetaG_FD_78180 | JGI IMG/M metagenome (GOLD analysis project Ga0099846, IMG submission 78180) | Freshwater to marine saline gradient viral communities from Chesapeake Bay - CB_1504_1 Viral MetaG | ecosystem: Environmental > Aquatic > Marine > Coastal | place: USA: Chesapeake Bay... | reverse complement strand
CTATACCGGTAATGCTACAAGCGGGGCGACTGTGGGGCATGGGCTTGGCCTTGCTCCTGACGTAATTATTGTCAAGAACAGAGACGCTTCCGATGCGTGGCAGGTTTATCATAGCGGCGTAGCTTCTGATGCGGAAACTGATTATCTGGTTCTAAATACAACCGATGCTGTTGCTGATAATGTAAATAGGTGGAACGATACAGCCCCGACTAGTTCTGTGTTTAGTCTCGGTAATGCTGTCGAGGTAAATACAAATACGGAAGATTATATTGCCTACGTTTTTGCAGAAGTAGAAGGCTTCAGTAAATTCGGGGCATACACTGGCAACGGCAACGCAAATGGTTCATTTGTCTGGTGCGGTCTCAGACCTGCTTGGGTAATGATAAAGCGAACGAACTCTACAGGCAATTGGACTATTTTTGATAATCAACGAGAAGGTTACAACGTAGATAATGATAGACTTCGAGCAAATACACTCGACACTGAAACCACAACAGATTACGTCGATATTTTGTCAAACGGTTTTAAGCTACGTTCATCAGACGCAGACGTAAACGCATCAGGCAGCACTTACATCTTCATGGCATTTGCCGAACACCCCTTTGGCGGCGATGGTGTCGTTCCCGTCCCGGCTCGATAGGAGAAAACTATGTGGACTTATAATGGAAAAACAATTAAAGAAGGTAAAGCTTGGACTGATGATAATGGTATTCAGCATCCTGCTAACTGGCATGTATGGTCAAAACAAGAAAAAGAAGCTATTGGTCTAGTTGAAGTTATTCCACAAGCACCACCAGATAGCCGTCTGTACTGGTGGAGTCAAAATGCTGACGGCACAATTACATCAACACCTAAAGAACTTGAAGATGTTTCAGTAACCGATCCAGATACAGGTAGTCCTGTACTTGACGAGAAAGGAAATCAGTTAGTTCAATTTGGAGTTAAAACACAGCTTATCAACGAAGTTAAATCACAACAAGGTTCACTTCTGTCTTCAACAGATTGGGCAATTGTTAGACAGACAGACACGGGAATTTCTGTTCCAGCTAACATTAAAAGCTGGCGCGATAGTATCCGCATTACTGCTGGTATTATGGAAAACGAAATTGCTGCATGTACCTCCGTAGGTGCTGTAGAAAAACTATTTTTAAAATATACTTTAAATGCTGATGGCACAACTACTAAAACAGGTATTCTTTACGCTTGGCCTGAAATGGAAGAATAAAATGTATTATCTTACTGTACTTGTAGCTTTACTTTTTGTTTCAAAGGATGGTACAGTTTATCCAATGTATGAAAGTAGTGATGTTGGTCCTTTTATAAATCAAGAACTTTGTGTAGAATATGCAAATGGTTTTATGGACTACGTAAACCAATCTTCTAATATTAAAATTGAAAAAATTAATTGTGTAACTGAAAAGCAGTTAAGAGGAATTAAAATAAATGGCTAGTACATATACTGATAGACTAGGTTTAGAAAAACAAGGTGATGGAGAGAATCCAAATAGCTGGGGTACTATTCTAAACACTAATGTTATTGATCTAATAGATGATGCTATTGCTGGTTATGAGATTGTTTCTGTAAGCAGCACAGGTATTACTCTTTCTGATAATAATGGTTCTACTGATCAGTCACGTAATGCTGCTTTAGAATTTGCTGGTACACTTACAGCTAATGTAACTATTACTATTCCATCAGAAGAAAAGACTTACTTTATTAGAGAAAATACTACAGGTTCTTTTGCTGTTCAAATGAAAACAGCAGCAGGTTCTGCGATTACTCTAGCACAACAAAGTAATGTTTTTGTAGCTTGTGATGGTACTGATATTTATTCTATAGAATTACCTACATCTGTTAGTGCTTTTACAGCTAATACCTTAACAGCCAGTACTTTAACAGCTACCAGTATTACAACTTCTATTCTAGCTGCTACAAATGTTTCTACTTCTATTTTAACAGCTACAGATGTTTCTACTACTACTTTAACTGCTACAAGCATCACTACTTCAGTTATAGATGCTTCTTCTATTACAGTTACTGGAAATGTTTCTGCAGCTGAGTATTATGGAGATGGTAGTAATCTAACAGGTCTATCAAATACTTTTCCTAGAGGACATTTATCTGGTCTTACCCTATCAAATGGTACAGATGCTGATCATGATATTGATATTGCAGTAGGTGAAGCTAAAGACTCTGGTAATACTACTGATTTAAGTTTATCTGCTATAATGACTAAACAAATAGATGCTGCTTGGTCGTCAGGTACTAATGCTGGTGGCATGGCTACAGGAGTTACTTTATCTCCAGATACTTGGTATCATGTTTATCTAGTTGAACTAGATGCTGGTGGTACAGATGCTGGTTTTGATACATCTACTACTGCTGCTAATCTTGTAGCAACATCTGGTATTGCTTCTGCTTATAGGCGTATAGGTTCTGTTCTTACAGATGGCAGCAGTAACATTTTTGGCTTTACCCAATTTGAAGATGAATTTATTTTTGATACTCAAAAAACAAATGTAAATGGACAGGCACTTGGAATTAGCCGTGTATTACAAACAGTTACTACACCATTAGGATTTGAAACTAGGGCTATACTTGGTTTAGTAGGAGTAGTTTCAAATAGTAATGGTTCTGTAATGATTACTTTAACACATCCAAATGTAACAGATACTGTGCCTACTCAAGCTATTGCTAATAATGCAGGTGAAAACAGTTCTGATAATAATGGTACGTGGGCTGCTGGTACACACATAGTTAGAACTAATACGTCAAGTCAAGTAGCATTTAGACAACAGTTTAATAGTACAGTATATATTAATACTAATGGTTACTATGATCCTAGAGGTAGAGGGTAGTAATGCCTACATCTTCTTCACGTTTTCAAAAACTTAACTTTGTACCCGGCTTTCATCGTGAGTCAACTCAGTACTCAGAGGAAGGAAAGTGGTACAGGGGTAATCGTGTTCGTTTTCGTGAAGGTAAACCTGAAAACCTAAGAGGTTATAAAAAACATACCGACCAAGAAATTATTGGTACTTCTCGTGATCTACTTACTTGGGTAAATAATAATACTGAAAAACTGATTGCTACAGGTACTGAACAACGTCTTTATGTTTTGTATAATGATAATAACTATGATATTACTCCAATTACTACAATTGTCTCAATTGAAGCAGGAGTACAAGGAAACTTTAATACTAGTGCAGGTTCTCCACTTATTCAAGTAAGCCTTACAAATAGCGGTGTAAGTGTAGGTGACTGGATTTTTTGGACCAGTACTTCTATTAATGGTTTTGCAGGTGCAACTGATTTTACAGTATCAGGCTTTGGTGGACCTACTTTTCAAGTAGTTAGTGTTTCAGGTCTAAATGAGTTTTATATTAGTGTTGCCAGTATTGCTGCCAGTACTGAAACTAATATGGGCAACGGTACTGCCAATTTCCTTCTTGTTACTGAACAAACAATTAACATTCAAGGTCTTGGTTATGGTGCAAATGTTTATAATGCAGGTGCTTCAATTACAGGCTATCGTGCATGGAACCAACCTACATCAGCTTCAGGTATTACCTTCCTTGCTAATCAATGGTCACTAGATAACTTTGGTGAAGACCTTCTTGCAGTTCGACGTGGTTCACAACTATTTCATTGGGATGCAGATGCAAGTGTAGGACCTGTACGTGCTTCAATTGTAGGAACAGGACCAACAAGAATTAATAGTATTGTTGTGTCTCCTAATGATCGTCACGTTATTGCTCTAGGTACAAATGAATTTGGTACAAGTGTTTATAATCCCTTGCTTGTACGTTGGTCAGATCAGGAAGATTACAGTAACTGGCAACCAAGTATTTCTTCAACTTCAGGAGAAATTCAGTTAATTGACGGTACTGAAATTATTGGTGGTATTCGTGCCAGAAATGCTATTCATATCTGGACAGATAAAGCAATGTACGGTTTACAGTATGTTGGTCCTCCTTTTATTTTTAGCAATACCCAACTAGGTTCTAACTGTGGTATGATTGCACCACATGCTGCAATTACACTTGAAGATATAACTTACTGGATGGGTTACAATAACTTCTATGCCTTTAATGGTAGAGTACAACGCCTTGATTGTACACTACGCAGAGATTTATATGACAGCTTTAATATGACTCAAAAAGACAAGGTTTATGCAGGAGCCAACTCTGAGTTTAATGAAGTAATTTGGCTGTATCCTTCTAGCAATTCAGAAGAACCTGATTCATATGTAATTTACAATACTGCAGAAAATCATTGGGTAGACGGTAATATATTCTATACTACATTTGAAGATCGTGTAATCTTTGACAACACAATTACTACAGGTGCGGTAAGTGCAACAGCACCTAATTATGTTTGGGATAATGAACCAGTTTCAGTTTTTGATGGTGAGGGTGTAGCACTGCCTTCTTTTATTGAGTCAGCAGACTTTGATATTTCTGAAGGTGATGACATTATGTTTATGGACAAAATGATTCCTGACTTTGACATCAATGAAGGTTCAATTAAAGTTACAATTATTACAAAACAATATCCTAATGGTCCTGAAGTAGTTAAAGGTCCGTACATAATCAATACAGGTACACAACAAATCAACTTCCGTGCAAGGGGTAGGCAAGCAGCAGTTAAAGTTTCATGTGAAGATATTCACACAAGCTGGCAATGGGGTAGCTTACGCCTTGCACTTCAACCTGATGGTAGACGATAATGTCACTTTATCCTGAACTACCTTTATATGCAGATGTTGAAAAGGTTGAACCTAGAGTACTATATCAGGACCTGCTTGCATATGCAGGTCAGTTAAAGTTTCTTCTTGAACAAAGGGACAGACAACAAGATTTAGGTTTTACTTCACGTATTTTTACTGTAATTAGTGTTACAGATATTCAACGTCCACAGGATGGTAACGTATCTTTTTCAACTTCTTCAGGTAAATTTAGAGGTTATGCCTCTGGCACAGGTTGGGTAGACTTTAATTAAATGAATAAACAAATTATTGAAATGTTTGATCTTATCCAGAATAGCACATTTATTGAAAATGTCAATAATGGAATTGCTCCTCAAACTGATTATTTTGGTGCCAGAACTGGTTCAGGTATGGCATATTCTAAAAACTCATTGTATAATAAACCCAATACGTTACATGCAGACATGACTAAAGAACAGTCACACTACATGAATCTAAGAGGAAAAAAGTAAAATGGCAGTAATGGTTAATAGGGATGCACCTTATAGTGGTCTTTCTAATCTTATGGCAATGCAGGGTCGTTATGGCGACACTGAACTGGTGCACATGTCCAAGCCTGAAATTCAAGGACTTGCTTCACTTGGACAGCTAACCATTAACCCTGAAACTGGTCTTCCAGAAGCTTTTAGTCTTAAATCACTTATTCCTGCTATTGCGGGTATTGCAGGTAGTATTATTCTTCCCGGTATAGGAACTGCTTTAGGTTCAGGACTAGGAGCAACAGCTATTGGTGCAGGTTTAGGTACTACAGCAGGTGGTTTATTAGTAGGGCAAAAACCGGGTGAAGCTTTACTTAACGGTGTTATGTCAGGTGTTTTGTCTTTCGGTATTGGTTCACTTATTAATGCTGCTACACCGGGACTAACTGAAACAGCTTTACCGGGAAAAGAATTTGCCTATGGTACTGCTGCAGAAAGTGCAGAAGCTTTAGGAACTGCTTTTAGTGGTTTAGATGATGTAGCTTATTTTACAGCTTCTGGTGCACCAACAGTAGGACAAGCTGTAGGACAAGCTGTGCCAGATGTTATTGCTCCTCTAAGTTATTCTGCTGCAGGAGTACCTGAATTAGCCGGTGCTACTGTAGAAAGAACATCTAGTATTGGGCAAGCATTAATGAAACCAGAATATTCATATTCACTAGAAAAAGCTTATGAACCGGGATTTTTTGGAAAATTAATGGGTAAAGAAACTATTCCTGCAGGTGATATTACTAGAGAACAATTTATTCAGTTAGGTGGTACACCTTCAGATGCTACTTTTAAAGACATAGCACTACAAAAAGCTAAAAACCCTCTCACATATCTTCCATTAGGTATTGCAGCTACGACTGTAGCAGAACCTGCTAATGCTCCAACAATACCTGCTGCTAGACCTGCGCCAGATACAGGTTTTGATAAATATACTTTAGAACGTGAAAAAGTTCCACGCCCTGCGGATACAGAAGAAGAATTAACGAGAATAGCTTTAAAAGGCGGACGTACAAATTATTTTACACTTCCTCGTTATGTCGCTGAAGGTGGTTTAGTTGGTCTACAGCAAGGGGGTATGCCTATGGCACAACCTCAGATGCAAATTCCACAACAGCAGCAACAACCTACTTCAGCAATGGCAGCAATGATACAGCCGCCTGTAGCACAGCAACCAGTAATAGTACAGCCTGTTTCTCAACCACAGCCACAGCAGCAAATGCCTACGCCCACACCAGAGGCAGTTCAACCTTTTGACCCTATGCAACAGTATCGTCAAGCTTACATGGAAGTTGAAGGAGAACGAAGCAGAAAGAGTACTGCATTAGCATTACAACAAGTTTCTTCACTAGGTGCTATGGCACAACAAGCTTTACAACAAGATAAAGCATTACAGGGAGTTACTCCACAAAACCCTTATGTACCACCAACTAACTATGGTTCACAAGTAAATCTTGGTGCAGGATTTAATCAGGGAGGATTAATTCGTCTTTCAGAAGGGGGACAATCAAAATATTTTGAAGGTCAGGTAGAAGTTGAAAATGGAGACGGAATGTCAGACGAAGTTCTGTTTGACGTTGAAGGAGATAATCCTGATATGGCACTACTAAGCCGTGACGAATATGTTCTTCCTGCTGATGTCGTTGCCATGATTGGTAATGGTTCTTCCAATGCAGGAGCAGATAAACTTGACGATTTTGTTGAAGATATTCGTGAAGTATGCTTTGGTACTCGTGAGCAGCAGAAGCAAATAAATGCGGAGAAGGGTCTACAAACACTAGTATCTTAATGAAGTTAATAAAAATAAATAGTAATGCTATAGAAGTAACTTGGCCGTATGTAAAAGATTTAGTTCAAAAACCAATTGATAGAACATTAGGTGAAAGAAACGTAGAAGATATATACTACAGTTTAATACATGAACAACTAACATTGTGGGTAGCTGTAGATAAAGAAGATGGTATAATTGGTATTATGATAACACAGATAATACATTATCCTCAATATAAAGTTTTATTATTATCTCTAATAGGGGCTAAACCACATACAATAAATAAATGGTTTTTAAAATCTTGGGAAAAATATTCTCCTCTTTTACAATATGCAAGAGAAAATAATTGTAAACGAATAGAAGGCTATGCCAGAGATGGTTGGCTTAAAATGATAGAAAAAATAGGGTTTAAAAAATACAACACTGTTGTTACAAAGGATGTTGAATACTATGATTGAGACTAAACATATTATTGCAGAACTTTCAATTCAGGAAAAGATTTGCCTGTATAATGCTTTGTATGAAGACCTAGCAAATAAAGGTATTGATGGTGATACAGAACTTGCTCATGTCAACAAGGCAGAGATGGATGTTCTTCGTGCAATGGGTGGTTCTGGTACAATCAATCCTAATACTGGTCTTATTCAGTTTGGTGGTGGCGGTTCTCCCCCTCCACCCCCACCTGCACAACAAACAGTTACACAGCAGACTGAGTTTCCTACAGAACTAAAACCTTTTATTTCAGATGTACTAAGTAAAGCACAGGCTATTCAGGAGAAGCGTGAAGCTGAAGGTTTTATTCCTTTTGAAGGTCCACAGATTGCAGAATTTACACCTGAACAGGAAAAAGCTTTTACTGGCATTGAAGGCGTGGTAGGAGCAGGTCAACAGTTTTTTGATCCTGCTACACGTCTAGCTGCAGCATCTGCTTCTTCACCACGTCAAGAAGAGATTGAACAGTTTATGTCTCCTTACATGCAGCAGGTTGTTGATATTCAGCAGCGTGAGGCAAAGCGTCAGGCAGACGTAGCAGAACAGCAGCTAGGTGCACAAGCAGTTGGTGCTGGTGGCTTTGGTGGTTCTCGTCAGGCCATTCTTGAAGCTGAACAACAGCGTAATCTACAACAGCAACTAGGAGATATTCAAGCACGTGGACTAGCATCAGCTTATGAAGATGCACAGCGTCGTATTGCTGAACAGCGTCAGCGTGAACTAGCTGCTTCAGGACAGTTTGCAACACTAGGTCAAATTGCTCCACAGCAGCAGATTAGAGAACTTACTGCACTTGAAGCAATTGGTGCACAACGTCAAGCACAACGGCAACAGGCATTGGACATTGCTCGTTCACAGTTTGAACAAGAACAACTATTTCCTGAACGGACACTACAACAGTATCAGTCAGTTATTCGTGGTTTTCCTCTTGCACCTACTACTTTTACGACAACTCAGACAACAACTCCTGCACCTAGCTTTCTACAGCAAGCTGCTGGTCTTGGCACCGCTGCTATAGGACTTTCTAAAGCTTTTGGCAGTGCCAAAGGTGGTAAAGTAGATAGAAAGAATGGTCTAGGTTCTATTGTTGTTAAACGTCAAGCTGGTAGTCAAATTGGTGGTATGCAGTTTGGTGGACAAAAATTTGGTGGAAGACGTTATGGTGGTTATAATCCTCGTTTAAAAGATTATCCTTATTCTCCAGAAAATGTAGAAGAATATAAAAAGAATTTAAAAGAACGTATTGCTGAGAAAGAAGCTATACTAGAAGCTTCAGGTATTGAACAAAGAGAAAAAATGCGTTTAGATGAAGAACGTAGAAGTTTAGATGAAGAACGTAGAAAACGTATTTCTCAATTAGAAATGCAACGTCCCGGTTTATTTTCTGAATTATTTACACAAACAAAAGATAAACCTGCTTTGGAACAACAGCGAAAAGATATTGAAGCAGAACTTAGGATGCTGCGTAATCAAACTTTACCAGCACTGGAAGGAGACAAGCAGGATATTGACGAGGGTGGTGCCGTACGTTCACCTACTCCTGCTGAAATGAGATTTGATACTTCCAACGCCTCTCCTTCTAAAACTTCTGATCCGTTAGCTGATTTAGGCAAAAATATTATGGATGAAGTAGACTGGAATGAGGCTTATGATTTAGGCAAAGGTACTCCTGTTTCTCCAATTAAGGCTAATGCACAAAAAGCAGAAGTAGCAAATACTCTAATCAGTGCAAAAGAAACTACTAATAACCCTTATAAAATTCAGACATACGATAAGATGCGGGAAGAATTTATGAATCTTTCCTCAAAGAAGAAAGACCTTCTTAAACAGCGTGAACAAGGACTTGATTCTGATCGTTGGCTGGCTATAGCTAATCTAGGTCTTAACATTATGTCTCAACCGGGTGGTCAAACATTCCTTGAAGCTATTGGTAAAGGTGCCAAAGAATCAGGAATCATTGGTTCTCTAGCTAAATTAAACAAAGAAAAAAGAGATATTGCAGAAAATCTAGCAACAGTAGATATTGAAACTTTAATGAATGTATATAAAATAGACAAGGATCAGGCTGCTGAGTTTTATCGTGAACGTGACTATGACTTTAAAGTTAAACAAGCAGAAGATAATGTAGCAATTGCTAGAGAAAGAATTGCAGTTGCTAGAACAGAGGCTGAACGAAAAGTTGCTCAATCTCAAGCAACCGCTGCTTTTGAACAACTAAAGATGCTTCAAACTGCACGTAAACCTCTTGGAAAAGATGCACAAAAAGAATGGACAAAGCAGTTTAAAGATATAGTTAAAGAAGATAATTTAAAAACTATTCTTCCTGAAGAAATAATTAAAAAATTTGATAAGTTAAACTTAGATAATGATGATAATTTAAAAGAAGGTTTAAGAATAAAAATGGCTGAAATACGGGCATTAAAGCCTTCTTTAACTGAAAGACAAATTTTAAGGGAAGCATTTGCCCATGTATATGGTCCTTATCTAAGAAAAATTAATGGCAACTAATTACTCTGATATTTTATTACCAGAAGAACCTACAGCACCAGCAGGTGTTGTAGCTGGTAGTACTACGCTTCCTGCAGATTATTCTGATATTCTGTTACCAGAAGGTGCAGTAGTATCTCCTGTTACTGTAGAAGACCCAGATGCTTTTTTAAATCGTGCTGGACGTTCAATTAATGAATTTCAAAAATCATTCTTTGAAGGTATTGGTACTATTGGTCGTCAATTAGGCAGTACTAATTTAGAAGAATGGGCAAAAGAAAACGCTGAACAACAAGAGTACGATATTAAAACTTATGGAAAACCAACAAGAACTTCTTCACTTACTGAAGGCTTGTCTGAAATTTCAAAGAAATATGACGATGAAGGTTTAGGTGCTGCTATTGAACGTGGTGCTATTCTTCTAAAGGACATGCTTGCAGACGCTGCCGGTTCTGCTGGTGTACCTGTAGCAGCAGGTATTGTTGGAGCATTAGCAGGTCCTGTTACAGGCGTAGCTGCAGTAGGTACTGGACTAGGTATTCTTCTTCCATTTATTGCAGGAGGTGCTGCTGGTGTAGGTCAAACTAGAGAAGAAGCTATTTCTATTGGTGCTGATCCTGACACTGCTGATAAAGTTTCTATAGCTGCTGGTGCAGGTATTGGTTTTCTAGACAGAGTAGGTGCTGGACTACTTATTAATAATCTTGTAAAACAATTTGGTAAAGAAGCTGTAGTTAAAAAATTAGCAGAAGAAGTAGGAGAAGAAACAGCAAAAACTGGAGTAGATAAAGCGTTGTCTTTTGCTAAGACAGTTGCTGTTGGTGGTACAAAAGCTGCTATAGGTGAAGCTGTAACTGAAGCAGGTCAAGAAGCTTTACAAATGTCTGCGGCTGGTTTAGCAGCAGGAAGAGGACTTATGCCTTATGAGGCTGCTGTTTATAATAAACGTCTTATTGATGCTGGCGCATTAGGCTTTGTCGGCGGTAAGGCTATTGGCACAGTTTCTGATATTGTTGCTACTGGTCTTGAAGCTGATATGCAACGTCAAGCAGAAGATATTGAGCAAACAAAAGAAAAACTTTCTAAAGTTGTTGAAGATAACGAGACGGAAATTGCAAGTACTTTTGGTGTAGAAACAGGTCTTCGTAAAGAAAATAAACTACGTGAAAATCGTGGTGTATTTGCTAACATATTTAGAACTGCAGTATCTCCATTGTACGATATGGCTAGGCGAGGAGATTCGCAAGCTAGAATAGTTAATTTATTAATTAATTATCCAAATACAGTAAGTCAGCTAACCGGAACATACCTAGAACAACTTGAACCTGCTCTTCAAGATTTGAAGAGAAGTTTCCGCATTCCTCTTTTACAAAGAGAAATTCCAAAAGCAATTAGTAGAAAAGTTTATAAGGTAATTGATACGGGTGTAGCAGATTCTGACGCAAGAGTTAATACGGCAGCGCAAACAATAAAAAATATTCTTGGAGAACTTCCAATTGATCCTGTTACTAAACAGGTACAACGTCCAGTTAAATTAAGTAAGTCTGAAGTTGAAAAAGCAATTTTTGAAGCAGAACCACTATACTCTGCTCAAGATGCTTTAGTAACAAATTCAATTACACAAGAACAATATAATACTCTTCAAGAAGAGGTAGCTGGTATTCGTCAGACGTATGAACAACGTGTACAAGCTGCTCCAAATGAAGAAGCAGCAATTAAAAATGACACAATTAAGTCAGATCAATTTAAATCTTTGTCAGGAAGAAAAATATTTGAACCTGAAATTACAGGTCTTTATAAACTTCTAACGGATGCTGGTATTGAACTTAACTTTGAAGAAAATTATTTTCCCCGTATTTATAAAACAGGAGTACTTGCACGTAAAAAAATGATGCAAGTACTAATGCGTAAAGGCAGAACAAAACAAGCTGCTGCTTCAATTGTAGATAATATTGAAGCTAATGATGGTGCATATAGTTTTAAAGAAGGTGAAGTTGAGATTAATCGTCCAAGAACTAAGAAGATGTCAAATAAAGAAGAAGGCTTTGAAAAAAATCGTAGGCTTTCTCGTGAAGAAGTTGAAGCTTTAGAAGAAGCTGGTCTTGTAGAAACTGACATTGCAGGTGTTCTAAGTAAATACATTCTTGATGCAAGCAGAAGGACAGTAGGAAAACAACTAGCAGACGGAATTAACCAAGAACTTTCTACTATGTCTTCTGAAGATATTTCTCCTACTGAGTTAAATCTTATTAGTGATATTTACGATGCAACTCAAAATAAATTTAAACCTTTACAGGACAATAGATTTAAAAGCTTTCAAAAATGGTTTTTAACTAGTCAGTATATTTTAACACTGCCACTAGCTGGTCTTACTTCTCTATCAGAACCTTTAATTATTCTGTCCCGTATATCACCTAAATATGCTTTATTTGGTACAAGCAAAGCATTATTTAATAGCCTTTCAGCAGGATTAAGAAAGTTCTTTCCAAAAATTAGTAAGACTAAGTGGGAGAAAGCTTTTTCAAGTATTCTTCAAGGTGCAGACGGTGTTTTGGCAGAACGGTTTGGAGACATTTCAGGTGTAACTGTTTCTCGTAAGGTTACTAATGCTTTCTTTAGGGCAACCCTACTAACTACAATGACTCAGATCAGTCGTGATATTGCCTTTCAAGCAACTCAGATGCAAATGAAAGACGATTTAAAAACTATTCGTAAAGTTGAAGGGCCAATGAAAGGTCAAAAAACTAAGGGATATTATCAGGCTAAAAAACGTCTTCTTGAACAAGGCATTGTTGAACCTAATAATGAAGTAGTTCAAAATTGGGCTAATGGTCAAACTGAAGTTGAACCTGAGATTATTCGGAAAAGCATGTCTAAAACTGTAGACGAGTTTATTATGGCACCTAATGCCATTAACAGACCTTTATGGATGTCTGATCCTCACTATGCTTTAGCATCACAGTTAAAAGGTTTTATGTTTGCTTTTGGTAATATTGTAGGAACAAGAATGTGGAGAGAAGTTGTCGTTCCACTTGCAAAAGCTAAACGTATTCCTTTAGCTGAAGCACTAAAGTATGCTACTGCATTAACGGCAATTATGGGAATGTCCATGTTTATTCAGGGTGTTAAAGATCAGATACGTTATGGAGAAGATGCAGATGAAAGTCCATTTTCAAAACTAGAAGGAAATGAACAATTATTTGAAGCAATCCTACGTACAAATATCTTTGGTCCTATAGGATTTGTTGTTGATTCTTTAAGAGCAAAAAAATATGGATCAAGCTTTACTACTGCATTACTAGGGCCAGCAGCTTCAACCCTAGAAGGTGTAGGTGTAGGTGCATATGACTATATTATTGATGGCGAACCAAGAAAAATATCTAGAGAAATTGCTAATTTAATACCTTTGCTGAGAAACCTTCCTCTTGTACGACCTATTAAAGAAGAAGTAGTAGACAAAATTGAAGAAAATTTTCAAGATGCTCGTGATTACATTGTTGATTAAGGAATAAGATAATGCCTGAAGGTGCTATGCTATGGAATATGTTGCTAAGTCTTGCTGCTGCTGGTATAATCTGGTGGGTAAGAGGGGTTACTACTCGTATTGAATCTATTACAAAACTTGTCAATGTAACACGTGAAGAGATAGCAAAATACTATGCCCTTAAAGAAGACGTAGATAAGGATATCCAAAAGTTATTAAATAGATTTGATCGTCTTGAAGAAAAACTAGATAAATTATTTGAAAGGATAGTAAGGTAGCAATGTCAATTGGAGTTATTAAAATGGTTATATTAGGATATATTATTGGATATTTGTCTCTTGCTGTAATCTATGTAGGGAGTATTTTGTAATGGCAATACCTTCTTCAATTACAAGATTTGGTAAGACAGAACCATTTGAATTACAAGTTGTTCGTAATCAAATAGAAAACCATAAAACGGTTTTTAAGTTTGGCTTTAATCCAGACGTAAACGGTGCAGAAGAAACTATCTGGGATGTAGGTGGTATTTACGCCTATCCTAGTTCTGCCGTTGCTATGACTGTAACAACAGATGCCGGTACACCAGCAAACGATAATGGTGTAAAGGTAATAGTCTTTG
>Ga0099846_1000658_pt1 | contig 14161 bp, 10 predicted proteins | sample CB_VirMetaG_FD_78180 | JGI IMG/M metagenome (GOLD analysis project Ga0099846, IMG submission 78180) | Freshwater to marine saline gradient viral communities from Chesapeake Bay - CB_1504_1 Viral MetaG | ecosystem: Environmental > Aquatic > Marine > Coastal | place: USA: Chesapeake Bay... | reverse complement strand
GCTCTATTAGACATATGACCAAGATATCCTCTTGTAGAGTCTGCTAAAGCATCTCCAGCAATCTCGACACCTTCTGATGTACCCAGCGATCTGAATCCGCTTACAGCCTCGATAAGAGCGCGGCCTACCGTATAGCCGTCTGCAGAATCAACGTTGCCGTTCCATAAGTTAGAAACTCCTGAGTACTTATCCTTAGGATCAAGCTCACCAAAAATACCGGGAGCTTTACTTTGCGCCCAAGCGGCAACCTTCATTGCAAGTGCTACGGCTTCTGGATTTTCATGTACATTCTTTGTACCGGGCGTTTGCAAACTAGATCGTTGAAGAAGACCTGAAATACCAATTCGTTTTCCTAAATTAGTAATAGCGAGAGAATCTTTAGGTAGATCCATTAATGCATCTAACACACCAAGAACAAAAGCATTTTCTTGAGTACGAAGGTATGTTTTAATATCGCCATCAAAATCTTTTTCAATAACCGCATCTACACGTTCACGATGCCATCCTGAAATACTAGATTCTTCGCGAATAAAACGTGAAGCTGTAAGTTCAACCATGGCTCTATTACGGTGTTTAATAAGTTTATTGCGAATACGACCATCGGTATCGCTTCTTAATAGAGCATCAATCTTTGCAAGTCTCTTACCGACTTCTTGTTTAAACTGTTCCTTAAAGCCTAGATCTTCAGCACTTCGAGCTAAACGTTCTTCTGCCATCATGGTTAACAACGGTAAGTGGAATAGAATTTCACCGCCATTACCGTAATCAATTGCTTCAGCATCTCCAAAAGCAGAGTGAAGTAAGTTATGATAACCCTCTGGCCAATACTTTAAAAGCTCGTTAAGCGGAACATAATCACTCGGTTCGCCTCGCCTTGCTCTATCCTTAGTTAATTGACGAATACCACCAACAATGTTTTTAGCTAAGATAGCATGTTGTTCGTGGTCACCGATTAACAGCTTTTCGTCTGTTGATAACTTAGATGTATCAACTTCGTCAAGAGCTTTAATATATGAAATCTGCTCGTATAAGGTAACAAGCTGATCTGCCTTTAAATAAAACTCGCCAGCAGACGCAGCTTCTTCTAAACCAACACCCACATTAATACCATAGTTATTAAACAGATCCATGGTAATAATTTGAGTCATCTTTGGTTTAATTGAGCCATCTGGATTTCTATATACAGAAACCCTTGCCTTAATTTTTTCTTTTACATCTTGAGGAAGTTTATCAATCGCTCCCTTAAGCTTATCATATCGTTTTTGTACCTCAGCAGCAAACTCTCTTGGCTTATACAAAGCTCCTGGGTTTCTTGCATCCACATCAGCATTTGCAAGAGCAGCGTGTAAACCAGATGTTAGAGCTTTGGTTCCTGATTCATAGATATCAAGAGCTTGGGCACCTGGGTTTGTAACCAGAGCTTGAGCATCATCAATATCAGTAACACTGGCTAAAACATTATTAACATTGTTAGCTTCTTTAATCTTGCTAGCTAAAGCTAGTTCAAGAGATCTCTTAGATACTTCACGCTCATCTACTTCAACAGTTACACCTAGTTCAGCATCAGCATTTTGTTGCTCATACTTAGCAATAATGGCATCAACAATCTGTTGTCGTGTAGCTTTTGCAGGAAGATCTTTACCCTTACCAAAAGTAATTCCTAGACCTTTAGCCTTTTCTTTTAATTCAGCTACAGTGAATCCAGTCTTCTGTCCTTTAGTTCGGGCGGGGTTTTCTAAAATAGCTCGTCTAGAATCAACATCGATTTTATCTAACTGAGAAATCTTTTCTTGAGTAGCCGCTGCCGCTTTTTCTTCAGCCTCAGCTCTTGCCTGAGCATCGGACTCAGGAGTTCGCGTAATAGACGTTTCAGTTGGATTCAACCCAAGATTAGTCAAGGTTGTGTTAACAATTGTACCTTGTGTATCTGGATCTAAAAGATCAAAGTCATCTAGATCAACAATAATAGCTGCACCCATTTCCGCAGTTAAATCAGAAGCTGCAGTAGCTTTTTCTTTAACCTCTTCAAGGAATGCTTTTTGTTCTGGAGTCTCTGCTGTTTCAATTGCTTTATCAAGAGCCTGTACATTATCTACCTTATCAATACCGACATTATCTTCAGCCATCTGAGATACTCGTTCAGTATTAAGCTTATGTACAGCCGTTAACTTTTCAGCATTTTCTTTTGTGTTTAACTGCGCTTGTGCGCGCTCACGTGCTTTACGTTTCGCTCTTGACTTGTTAGTACGCGAATGCTTTTTAACAAGCTTGGCAAATTTAACTGGATCGCCCTGTGCTTTATGAATAATAGATGAAACATCTACACCCGATGCAATAGCAATATCCACAACCCTCTCTAGGTTTGCCATAGCTTTAGCATCACTGGGATCGACTAAGCCTCTAGAAATAGCACCAGATTTAAAGTTTTCTAAAACTACATACCGAGATCTAATACCACCAGATGCGAGATCTAGTAGAGTAGATTGAACATAACCTTGTCGTCTAAGCTCTCTGCCCTTTTTGATATTGTCTATCATGTTCTGATAGTTAGATAGGGCATATACTTGGCTAGCCATCTTAGCGGGAGATGTTAGAATTGCTGTAGCAGTCTTAATGGACTGTCCAAGGATTGCTCCATAAAAAGCACCATAACCCATCTGCTCTAACATCATTGACATTGTAAATTGATATGGAGATGTATCAATGTCATCGCCATAAATAAACTTAGCAAAATCAGTTTCTTCATCTCGGGTAGCTGCATATGCTAGCATTTCGCCAATAGCGCCATCTACCATGTTAGCAGCAAGACCGGATAAGGTAGTTTCTGTTGTAGTATCGAATAAAGCATTACGCATGGCAATGCCATAAATACTACCATTGGTAAGTTCTTTAATAGCTAGACCTTCGGCAGTATCTGTTGCAATACTCTGCGTCAAATAACGATAGTTACGAATGGTTGGAAGAACAAGTTCTTCGCCCCAAGTCGTAGGAGTCATAACCTTACGCGCTGCTTGTAATGACCTAGCAGTAGTTTCTAAACCACCTGCAACTCGTCCAGCAGCAGAACTTAGTCTAGCAATAGCGCGATTAACCTCGCCCACACGTTCAAAGGCTTTATAACCTGCCTTTGCCAATCGTGCTTGAACCATTCGAGCACCGCCTGCTGCGAATCCAACACCACCTGTAGCAACGCCAATCGCAACAGTAGCAAGCATCTCAAAAGCAGTGTCTGGATCAGAGGGCATAGCTTTAACCATATCCCACATCTCTTCAAGAACAACTCTACTTGTACTAGAATTTGCCAAAGCTACGCCGCTTTGGTAATCTAAAACACGCACATTAGCTTTTACCATAGCAGCAGCCAAAGACGGGGCTTCAGTTATATCTTCTTCAGTCATACCTAAAGAACGAAGAGTCTCACCTTGAGGGCCACTGAAAATAACTGAAGCAATTTCTTTACGGGCTTCAGGATTAGCTTTCCAAGCAGGATCTCCTTGGGTATAAGTATACCAAAGTTCTCCACCTGGCGCTAATAGCCTAGCTCCTTGATAAGGATCGCCTACAATTTGCGCTCCTAGTCCAACTACAGTGTCTCCAATAGCTCCCAAACCGCCCCAGTCATCGGATTCAAATCCAATACCAGCGGCTTTAAAAGGAGCCAATGATTGATCAATTAGGTTTAAAGCTTCAGGCGAAAACTGATCCATTCTGCTTGAAATTAAAGCATTAGAACCAGCAAACTGAGCACCTAATGCTCTACCGCTATAACCAAACATAGTACCTGGATCTGATGCCGCATTAGCTTGACTAAAGTCTGCCCAGCCCTTACTTGCATTTTGCCAGCTTTTAATCATGCCGGTTCGAGAATCTCGGTTAATCATTTCAGCTATAGGCTGTGTTGGATCAACTTCTCCGTTAAGGACAGCCTTAAGAATACCGGGCTGTTCTTTAGCAGCTTCGTTTAGTTTTGAAAAGTAATCTCCAAACGAAGTTTGCATTTGTTCAATATAATCGCGAGTTTTATAACGCTCTTCTTCATCACGAAGAGTTTTAATCATAGATGACGATGCATCTAAGTACCTAGCAAAAGATCTACTATTTGCAAAGTCTTGTTGCGTAGGTGCAACTCTATCGGGTAAATTAAATATAAACGACATATCCTGCCTCGTAGGGGGAAATGAAAATAGAAAAGCTAAGCCCCTAGTTAAAGGGGCAAAGCTTATTACATAGAATATTTCTTATAATACTCAATCATCATTTGGAGATCTTTATCGTTAAGATCTAATAACATTGCTGTTTCTTTTTGAGATAAACCAAACACCCTAGGATCGTATCCAGTTCTTGCGTCAAATAGTAAAAACTCTTCGACACCATTATAAGCATCATAGGAAGGCTCACTTTCCATGCCTGCACTTGCTTTTAATGTTGCTATATCCATCATTTTTACCGCTGCTGGATCTGGAGCGGACCAATCTCTTTGCTCCCAATAATGGTTAAAGAACGGCGTTTCTCGTTCTCGTTCTGGATAAAGTAATTCAGCCAATCCTTGTACTACAAACGAATTACGAAATGCTTGATTGTTTCTATATACTCTTTCACTATAGGATTCAAGAGCTTGTCGATTACCTTCAGTAATAGTTTGATTAGCTCTTTGGACTCCTTCTCTAAGGTCTTCTGGAATCTCAGAAAGAGCTTCTGCTATCCTAATAATTAAGCGACCTCCTGACGTTCCAGTAAACTCTTTGTTTTGTTTTAGATATTCAACAAAATCAATTTGAGATGCTTCTCTAAGAAAGTCAGAAAAGTCCTGTCCGTACTCTTGCATAAATTTAGAAGCTTCGCGCATAGAAGCAGCTAAGTCTTGTCCAGATTCTCTAAAGGACTCGATGTTTTGGTTAACAAACGCAGTCAAATCAAAGTCTCTTACGGATTCTTTCATAGACTCCGTAGCCGTTCTAGCAAAAAGAGCTAAAAGTCGTCCGTACTTTTGGCTAGGTCTATACTGCTCGCGCATCGCATCAGCAAATCTTCGTCCAGACTCTTGCATAGGTTTATACTCCTCACGCATTAAAGCAGCGTATACCCGGCCATCTTCTTGGAAACGTCGCAATGCTCCACCAATACTCATATCTTCGGGATTAATACGACCTAGTGCAGAATATCCATAGGGATCTACTGAATCACTTTCTCTAATTCGAGCTTGACTTGTAGCCCGTTCGTGTTGGCGTCGTCTTTTTTCACTTGCAGAAATAAAAGGAGATATATCTAGATTTACACCACTAGACATATAAGGAAAAAGTTCACTTAATCCAGTTTCAGTAAAGACTTCGCCTTCTATATTTTTGCCGCTTACAGTCAGTGTATGAGCACGTTGTCCTGACGTAGGACTAACATATGTACGATCGTATGTTAGATTAGTCGGATAGGTGAATTCACTTCTTTGATAGTATTCATTTTGATCTGCTTCAACTGAAGACGAGGAAGCCCTGCGCCTCATTTCCATTTCAATAATCTGAAGATCTTCCATTGTAATTGAAAAGGGTTCGTTTCTTTTTACTTTACTAGCAAGCAGTTGACGAGCTAATTGGAAAGCATCTTCGTTATTGCCAAACAATGGTCTAATAGGGTCGTAACTTACTTCCGTTGTCATAAACGGATAAGGACCTACTAGTGCAGCAGCTGGGACAGGCTCTCCTTGTAGGCCACGAACAAGTTGATTAACAAATAAAGGAAACTCGCCATTTTTTTGACTACCCGCAAACCTTAACAAAGATTCTAATGCAAGAGCGTCTCGTTGATCAAGATCTCCATATTGCATCGCAACATGGATACCATCAATTGTTTTTTGTAGACTAGCGCCTACCTCTCCTGTATCTAAATCGTAAGTCCAAGATTTATCTTGGTGTGTAATTAATCCAATGTCGTTTTCACCCATAGAGAAAATTGCAACGCGACTAGCTTCAACGTCATCTTTTTCAACGGGTGAGATGTTAATCTTATTACCTACTCTAGAAAATCCTAAAGTAAATCCATGGCTTGTTAAAAAACCGTACAAAGAACGAATACCAACATCTTGAACAAGATTTTCTTCAAGATAATTAAGATACATCAAAGAGTTTTCAGAACCAATAAGAGACTCAAGTTTTTGATACCATTTATTGTCAGGAGCACTTAAAGCAGCTTGTAAAGCTTGCGCTTGTTCAGGATAAGCTAACTCTGGATACATGGTTTTTAAACCTGTATCAACATTAGTATTAAAGGTATGTAAAGATATAAATTGATTAGCTGAAGTACGTTGAATGGCGTTTCCAACATTTCGTTGTAATGTTCCCATAGCTGCTTGTAATCGAGCAGCTCCTTCGTCGCCTTCAGGTGCGGTAACAATTTGTAAATACGAACCCATCCAAAGATTTGTAATAGCATCCTTTTGATCTGTGTTTAATCCGGGGACTAAAAACGTTAAAGCCTTTTTAATAACTTCAGGATCTGGCGCCGCTCCATCAGGTGTATTTAAATAGTAAGATGCTGTGAAGTTATTCAAACCGTCAATAAGACTATTTGCTATAAGCTCTGTTTCTCTATTATCTAGAATAGTACCAAAAGTATATTGAGTTGGAGTATACCCGCTTAATCGCATCCACTCGTTTACATCGCCTTCAGAAGCTGCTTTAGCAACCAATTCTTCTGGCGTAGGGATTACATTAACAGTCAAAACTCCGTTTTCATCGACAACTAAATCTGTAGTATTAATCCGAGGATCTTGAATAGCATTTACAAATTCATTAGCTTTTGAGATAAGATTAGTTCGAATCAACGCAAAAGGATCATCACTGTTTAAACCGTCATGCATTGTATGGATAAGCATACCAGGAACACTCTCTTTAACGCTAGTCATAAGCAAACGAACTTTAGATTTTTGCTCATCTGTAAGTTTGCCCCCTTTGCTTTCTAGCAAAGGAACAAGAACACCCATAGCTTCGTCAGCTGACGTATAATCAAAATCAGCTCCTACTTGCATCAAGGTGGCTAACACAAAATCAGGACTCAATCCCAGAGATGAGGATAATTCTGTTGAGAAACCGGCATTCTGAGACATAAAAGCATTAGTTTGAGCACGACTCCAGCTTTCTGACATAGAGAAAAAAGTAGAATCTGTCTGTTCTCTGTAGGCTTCCCACTGCCCTGACGTAGCTGTATCTAACGGTAACTGCTCTACTACCGTAACAGGATTTACAGAAATAGAGTCAATAGCTCCATCAGAGTTTGTTCTAGTAGCAATACCAGCAGCACTAAGACGTGTATCTACTCTAGTTCCTCGACTATCTGGTTTTTGATAATCTCGGCGTACTTGTGTTTTAATATTGTTCAGTAACGTATTTTGTTCTTCTACACTTAAAAAATCAAGTGTTCTTAAATAGGGAGCGACTTCGTTTTCTAAAGTTAAATCAATAAGCTCATCTAACGAATAGGGGCCTGTCACTGGAGTACGTTCAACAAACAAAGGAACTGCAGTTGCTAAAACAGTTTCAATTGCATCATTAGCTAAACGTCCAGTAGAATCTGTCGTAATAAGCCCATCAACAATAACGCCCAATTCGCCAGTAAAGTCAACTAATGAAAGTTCTCCAGAAGTCATTTGAATACTTGTAGTTAAATCATTAAGGTCCGAACTAAGTTGCGCAACGATTAAAGATTTACTACGAGTCTCAAAAGATTTTTTAACAGTACGTAGTCTATTTTCAAACAACTCACCATGACGAGATCCATATGCTTGAGCAAAGGATTCTTCATCAGCAAAGTTCTCTGTCATAGGAGAACCTTTAGATCTAGCATAACTATAAAAGTCTAGCCAAGGATCTTTAATTGTACCGCTTCTGATATCATCTTCTTTATCTGTAAGCCAACTATCGACTAATCCATTAAATTCTGTTAACGGACCAAATGCTCTGTTAATTGCTTCTGCGGTTCGAGCGTGGTCTTCAATCTGTAGACCATAGAGAGTTGCTACTGCTTTTGGGTATAAAACAGGATCGTCTTTATAACGATCAACAACTTGCTTCCATTGCTCAATTTGTTTAGTTAGTAAAGCTTCTTTCTGTTCAATAGGTAAATCAGATGCTTTAATAGCTAAAGTACTTAGCGTAATGTTTTCGCGATCTCGTTCAAAGTTTAACTCACCAATGCTAGACTTAAGCTCTAGGCTTTTAGACTCATATCCAAGTCTATTTTCTGTTTGCCAAACCTTTCCAGCAAGGGTCTCGTAATGCGTAGCAGCATAAGCAGCTTTTTCGCCTTCAGTTAACTTTGCCCAATCTTCGCCTTTTTTGTACTTTAAAAACTTCTCTTCTTCTTGCTCTATTACACTTTTATCGTGCGTGTCTCGAACACTTTGAACTGTTTTAGCAGCTACCTCAGCTCCTTCCAATCCCTTAAACATAAGGTCTGCGATTTGAGCTGAGACATTAGCGCCACCAATAAGATTAGCTCCACGCCCAAAGGTAATATCACCTAGTTGAGCTTGGCCCTGTACAATATCTACTTGAGTAGGGGAGTATTGGACCATCCCCCCTTCTTGATAGTTTTTAAGAAAACCGTAAGCGTCTCGTTCACGACCACGGCCTTCTGTCTGTTGCGCTTGTTTAGTATCTTGTCTAGGCATTAATATATCTCATTCAGGTCTAGTAAAAGGCGATAGTTTACCACCAGTAGATGTGTTAACAGCGGCTCCAGCACCAGCACCACTAATAGCTCCGCCAAGCATCCCAGACAATAAGTTTAATGTCTGTCCACCAGGTTGAACACCAGTAGAACCCGGCATATAGATTGAAGCCTCGCCGTAAGAATATAGATCTCTTTGATTAAGAGTATTCTCGTATACAGCCTTAGCATTAGTATCTGCACGAAACTTATTAACTCTAGCAATACCACGTTCTTTTTCAAAGTTTACATTTGCTAAAGCTTTGAATCGTTCTTGCATACCGCCTCTTAAGTTTTTGCCTGTAGCTCTAGCTTCCATAGTTGCAAAACTAGAAATCATTTGACGGGCTACATTTTGAGAGTTTACACGAAAAGCTTCTTGGTTTGAACGAAGAGTATCCGCATATGTTTGAACCGCAGCCCCTTCAATCTTTCTATTATTCCACCGTCTAAGTGCGTTCTGCCTAGCAGTCGCAAAATTCTTTTTATCGTTTTGTAAAGCATTCTGAAAGTTAGCGCGCTCTACTTCAATCTTATTGGCAAGATATTGCGCTTCAGCCTGTTTGTTTTGACCAATAGCTCCCATAGCTCCAGCAGCTAAACCGCCAACAGCTAATGCAGCAATTACACCCATAGTTATTCTCCTAAAAAGGATACGATCTCGTCTATGGAATCATCAAGATCTTCCGTATAATAAGACCGTACTATTAAATTGTCTTGGCTTTGAAGCCAATGATTAAGCCATGCCTCTGCAGCCTTGGTAATAAACTCAGGAGTCAAGTCTGCAAAGTTAAATGGCTCTCGTTCCATTTGCTTAGCAATGGATTTATATTGTTGTTCTCTATCTTTTCGCTCTAGGATGACAAGCTTAGATATGGGAACCTCTACGCTACCTAGCGATACAGGCCAGATCTTAGCTACACCATCTTTGATATTCCTAATTGAATAGGGATTGACATCATAGTACCCACCCGGATTACCTTCCTTAGGCAGGATACCATTCATAAACTTATCCCCATGTACCTTCAAACCGTTTGCTTTGCACTGCTGCATAACAAACGAAGAACCAACTCTAGGACCGATTCCTGTTACAACGTTCAGGGCCACTTGCGTTTCCTTTGTCCAAAGATGGTACGATTGATTTCCTGAGGCTTAAGAGTCTTAAGACGCACAGCCCCAGAAGCTCTGTCCCCAATCAGTGACAAAGCCCTACGGGAGTCATCCTCCCATTCTTTTATAATCTTCATCTGTCGATCATGTTCATTCTTTTCAATGACATCATCTACATCAATACCAAGAGTATCCTCAAAGTATTGAACCGATGCAGCTAAGACATCTACTCGGTCATCATGCTTAAGAGCACCACGACGCTCGTACAGCCTTGTGATCTGCTTCTGGTTCTCCTCTTGGCGGATAGCTCTCTTAGACATCACCAGACGATGCTGAGCCATCACAGGCTCCAGCGTATTGATGATGCGGCTCTCCTTCATGCCCGTGACTCGGTAGCCCTCTAGGCCAATCTGAGAGCCTGCTAGACGACCGATGTGAGGCTTCATGAGAGAGCCGAACATACCATCGCCATAGTTCTCCTCATACCGAATAAGATTAAGATGAGGGTACTCTAAAGCTAGCTGTACAATCTTTTGAAGCACAGCATCTTCATAGCCACCGTCAAAGCCGAGTAACTCATGTACCCAGATGTATCCATTCCCGAAAGAAGAAATACATACGGCTGTCTCGTCTGCACCACGGCCAGATGGGTCGATGTGCATGACGGTATGGCGATAGGGAGTATAACTATCCGCTACCCACATAGGTTGAGAAATAACATCTCCATTCAATCCGAAAGAGGGTAGCCCTCTAGCGGAATCTGAACACCAAACGACTTTGTCTGGGTGGACATCATTGTCAAGGTCCAAGACAATAAGATCGTTAAGCCGAAGAGGGAAGCGATCTTGGTCAGCAAGGGAGGTGTCCAAGTGATAATGGAGACTGAAGAGTTTAGGCCCAATCCTGGCTTTTCGCTCAGCCAACAAGTCATCCGAAAATCTTTCGGGTTGAGTAGAATCCCCAGGTTGTAGATCCAACTCAAGAATTGTAGAATCCACATCGCGCATTTGCCCAGGCATATCTTTGTCTGGGAATAACGCCGGAAACTTAAAACAAGTATACGCATCTCTGAGTTTGTTATAAATAGATTCTGAGCTTTGAGGTGTTCCCAGAATTCTAATAAGTCCTTTTCCTGGATTTCTAATTTGCTCAATTTCCCATACCTTGTTCAGTAGTTTCTCTCTAGCCTCTGCCGTCTCTGAGTTCTTCTCAATTTCAACGTCATCAAGAATAACGGTATCAGCGTGGCTACCTGTAATCTGACTAGAGATACCCCTAGAAAACACAGACTTATCCTGCCCAGTTGTTGTCTTACACTCAACGTTAAAACCAAATGCGGAGTCAGGAGTATTAGGACCCGGCTCCATATGTCTCATGTAAGGGACAAGGGTAAGAATCTTTCTTGTCATACTAATAAATTCAGTACTCTTGATTGCAGTAGCTGATAAGACCATAATGATATGGTTAGGATCTCTAAGTAACAACCATGATGCAAACATCGAGGTCAGTACAGATTTACCAGCACCACGCCCAGCTTGTAACTGAAACTCATCAGGACCATTCTGTAATCTATCTGCCATCATGTACTGCAAAGGAGTAGGCTCTCCTAGCCCCAAGTACTTCATACATTGATGTAGATGATTTCTAAAGTCAAGCAAGATTTCATCTGGGATATTCTTTGGTAAAAGCTCTCTATTAATATCAGGTAGAGGCATAATAGTATTCTCCTAAATGACTGACCTAGGATGTCTCCTAGGCCAGCCTAAATGATTGTCTCTCTTAGACTCAGGCGTTTACGCCTCAAGTCCCGAATTTAAAAGGAAGATCAATCTTTTCTTCGATGATCTTATCTACGTTACGCTCCGTAATCTCTAGCTGATCTCGATTCTCCTTAAGAACGTCGAGCACAACCTTGTAAAGCTGGGGACCACGTGCTTCAGGATCATCTAGATCGCGCATAAGAGACACAAAGAGCTTTTCATTTAAGCTTTTGTAGTCCATCAGTTAGTACACTTCCATTTCTTACGGGCCAAGCAAGCTCTCTTTTGGGGTGTCTTTTGACAGTTAATCCCAAACTTGTTGATCTGGCCCTTGTTACGTGCGCAGAAAGAACGCTTACGGGGTCCACCACCGGGTTGAGGTGGCTTAAGATTGGACCCAGTCTTCTTGTTGATCATGCGACGGCCTTTAGCTGTAAGGCCGCCGCTCTTGGACTTGCAATTGTTTCCAATGGTGCAGCCCTTCATGCCGCCTTTCTTCTTTGCCATCACTTACCTTTCTTCTTTTTAAACCCTTTAAGGGTCTTAGCTAGGTTGCATTGCTGCTTTGTACGGGTCGATAACTTACCACCCTTGCAGTATTCAGTAATGCTTTTACCAGAAGCCTTGGCTTTCTTAGTCAAAGCCCCTGGTCGTTTAATGGCTTTCTGAATCCACTTCTTCTTAGCCATCACATCATCTTCTTTTTCTTTGCCATCATCTTCTTCTTGGCTGCTGGCTTCTTCATACCGCCCTTAGGACAGGTAGCGCACTCCTTGGTGCCCTTCTTGCCAGCCTTCTTCATTCCGTATGCCATTGTTACTTACCTTTCTTTTGCCATGAGATTCGTTTTGGACCTTGCTTACGCTTTGAAGCAGAGGTACACATAGATTTAGTTGGTCTACAAGCTGGATAAGATCGTTTGGATTTGCCGGTAGCTGATTTACGCCCACAAGGTTTGCCGGTTTTGCAATCAATCCAGCCTTTACCTTTGTTTCTACTAAACCAACCATGCAGTCCTTTCTCTTTCTCCAACTTGAAGCTAGCTTTTTTCTTAGCCATTACTTCTTTTTCCTTCCGGGACCTGCCTTACCTTTACGGCATTTCACAGCAGCCCCTGAAGCATAAGCACTTGGCCAGACTTTGTACTTACTCTTGGCCCATCTAGCACAGGCATCAAGAGGTTTCTTCTTCTTAGCCATCAGTGACCCTTATTAACAGTAGCTTGTCCAAAGTAGAAGCCGACAATCGCCATAAGCGATGTTCTTACTTCTTCAAGAATCAAGAATCCGGCTACCTTTGTAAAGCCACCGCTGAATAGTCCTAAGAAATCCCACCACTCTTTAGATCCTTGTTCTACAAAGACTGGTTTGTCCATAAGAGCAAGGATAAATGGTAGGAATACTACGGCCATCATAACCGATAGTACAATAAAACGACGCATCCAGATACCACCTCTAGCTGCTGCTCTATCAGCAGAATCATCAGAGATAGGAGTAAGCTCAGTAACCCGTCGAATCTGCCCTTCAAGCAGTCTTTGATTTGCTTCCGCTTGACTTGCGATCATTCGAAACACGAACCCGGCGACCCCTCCTCCTAACAAACTCAGAAGTTCCAGAGTCATCTTTATTTCTCCTTTTTGTCATAAGGCGAGATCTCGGTCCTTTGGAAATTCCCCACCTACTCATTGGTCAAAGTCATCACATTTTCCCTTTAAGATCATAACTTGGTTACTGAGTTCGTGTTGACGATCTCGTAACTTAGAAATCTCATCGTGCATGTCACTTAAGCGCATAGACAAAGAATCTAATAACGCACCATGCTTAGAAAATGTTTGACTCAATGCTTGAACAGAGTCGTGTAGCTTTTCCATTGATTGCTGCAATTCAACCAAACTAGACGAATGACTAGCTAACTTAAAGAAAGCGCCCGTCAAAGCAATAATGCCAGCAGCAATTAAAGGTTGGGAGATCTCGGCTAACCATTGAAATAAGGTTATGGTTTCAGCGAGAATCATTTTTGAATATTCTCCATAGATACAATCCTAGGCTTAAACAGCCTAATAGCCATAAGATATAAAACCAATGGGACGCTTCTGTTGGTTGTGCAGGGACGAAAGGAGGTGCAGGTTCCTTAGTCATTCGTTGTACAGAAGCGCATCCACTTAGGAGCAGTAATAATAAATACTTCATTTGTAAAAGGGCCTAGGGGACACAGCGACCCCTAGGCCCACTATGATAAGTTCCGACGTTGCTGCCCTGAGGCACGCTGCACTATGGCGTAACCATGTTCGCATGTCTCCACGGAGGGAGGAGTTACCCATTTCTGCAACTGCAAGATGTCGGTCCTAAGGTCATGGTTCAGGGGTATATACCACTTGCTTAAGTTGTTCCGCTGCTGCTGCAAGCACTGCAGCCTTAGCAAGGAACTGATCTACAAGAGCGTCGTCAATCGGAGTACGAGGTTCGACGCTAGTAAAAGTTTGATTAAGATTTGCAATTTGGCTCTCGATACGGGCGAGAGACTTTAGAATATCAGTAAATACAAATAGTGAATTCATAGTGTTTCCTTTTTATTAGTCGTAGGGTTCAAGAACG
>Ga0099846_1000655_pt1 | contig 14189 bp, 18 predicted proteins | sample CB_VirMetaG_FD_78180 | JGI IMG/M metagenome (GOLD analysis project Ga0099846, IMG submission 78180) | Freshwater to marine saline gradient viral communities from Chesapeake Bay - CB_1504_1 Viral MetaG | ecosystem: Environmental > Aquatic > Marine > Coastal | place: USA: Chesapeake Bay... | reverse complement strand
TACGTGTTCAATCACGTCATTGCAAACCACGATGTCATAGGTTCCCTTTACATCCGAGATGTCACACTTGAAGTCTGCCGGACAACCTGGGGCGGGTTCATGTGTGAACACCTTGGCGTCAGGCAGGTGCTTCTGCGTTTGGCTCAAGCCGCATCCGACATCCAAAACAGTCTTTCGCTTTGAGAGGTGGCGTATGTGAACCAGCCATCCGTGCTGCTCGTCCTGCCTGCCTTCGACACCGGACTGCGCTGAAAGGTCTGTGAACTTAGGCTTGAAGATCATTGCATCCCTCCGAGTTTTGCATACTCAGGCATCTTGCCCTCTGCGTCTCCCCAGCAGTGCAGGTTTACCAGTCGTATATCCTCGCCTGTCTGAAGCCATTTGCAGTAGGGATTGCCGTCCTTCCATGTGAGTTTCTTGTAGCCGCCTTCACTTTCCCACCCGCCGATCTCGCCCATGTGATGATCCCATGAACACCCGTCGATGATCCTGTTCTGCTCGGAATATCCGCCGTCCCTGCGTATACCCCTGCTCCATGCCTCTATGTCGTTGACGGTGTTCGCTGTCATTGTGCGGTCTGAGACCATGCTGAACACGCTGTCCCACACGGTAATCAGGTAGTCCTTTGTGACCATCGCGTTACCGGCGTGCCAGTCGCCGAGTCCGTTGCCGCTCACCATGACCTTGCCGGACTTGTAATGCGGAGTTGTCCATGGGTTCTGATACAGCAGAACGTCAGAATCGCAGTGAAACACCTCGTCTACCTTGTGCTCGCACATCCAGTGCAGCAGCATGTTCCACCTTGCTATGGACGCCTTCTCAAACATCCTGTCATTCGGCCCGTATGCGTTCTCGTTGGTATTCAGGAAACGCATGGACGACTCAAAGATGTCCCCCATATCATAGGCGTCATCCCACCCGACACCGGACGTGCTGTTGTGCAGGTGAACGATCCTGCATTCAGGCATCCTGTGCCTTGCGAACTTCAGCGCCGTCTCAATGAGTGCAGGCGTCCAGACCCTAGAAAAGATTATGGTGTTCACGCTGGTAAAGGTTCTGATACTGGCTGGTTACTAGTCTCCATCCGTGTGAGATCAGGTAGGGGTGGCTCATGCCGCTCTTGCCTCCGGTCTCAAAGATGCAGTCATCGAGCAGGATAACCGAACGCTCCGCCATCTTCGGCAGGCATATCTCGGCTTCCTTGAGCTGGTGTTCCTGGCACGGGCCTGGGTTATTCGGGTCGTGGTCGTAGCTGTCCAGATACAGGATCTCGATGCCGTCAGGCGCATCCTCCAGCGCCTTGAGCGAGTCATCCTGAATCAGCGTTACATAGTCCTGCTTCCCGCGAGCGAGCAGGAGTTCTCCTGCGTTCCTGATTGAGTCTGGTGATATGTCGATTGCCGTGACGTGACCGCCGGTGATCTCGGCAATGTTCGCCCATATCAGCGTGCTCTGTCCATCGAAGTGAATCCCGCGATACACCCCTGTCTCTACGATGTTCCTGAACCCGTGCCGAACAGCCACATCCGCCACCATGGCGAACGTGTTCTCGCGTTGCGGTCCAGCAATGTTTCTTACTTCTTTGATGAAGGTTGTTTCCATAACAAGTCAGCTTCAGCTTGGTCCTTCACCCAAGGCAGGAATTGCCTGAGTGACACGGGCCATTTCTCATTCTGTTGAAGTGCTCTCCACGCCTCGATGGCACCCTTATAACCGTAATACTCCTCCTTGAACGCAACCTGCTCTGCGGTGACGTATGCGTAATGATCGAACACAAGCCCTGCCGCGTGTGTATCGAACACGCTGAACTTGTTGGACTCGTTGAACTCGCCGCCCATCATGGGCGGTTCATGCCGCGTGAACTTGCGCCCGTGCGTCCATCTCCACACGCGATACCATTCATATTCAAAGCGGTTGCCGTAACATCCGCTGGTAGTGGTGATGATATTCGGCCCAACGAAATACCGGCACATGAACTGAGCGTGCATCTTGTGCGGGTTATCCTTGAACATCGAAACCACCTTCTCGACCTGCTGCTCAGTCCAAATCTCATCGGAGTCAATCTGCCACAGCAACCCGTCACCCTTTGCGTCGAACAGCGGGGCGTTGACCATCTCGATCTTCCCATCCCACAGCGGCTTCTGAAACACGCTCACTCTTGGGTGCGACTTCAGGCTGTCCACGAACTCTGTCGTGCCGTCGATACTGAGCCTGGGGATGATGCTTTGGCACCAGCTAGTGCAGTTGGTTGGCTTGGCAACGCCCTCAACAATGTGCCAGTGCCAATCCACACCAAGCCGATTCATCATGGCAAACTGGGCCGGGAGCCACGGCATACCATCCAGCACTATCGTTAGGAAATGAACCTTCATGATTTATTCCACCAGGTTATCCCCTGAGAGATGTCCACATCTGCACTCGCCGCCCACCTCTTTACCTCTCTCCTGTTGTGCGCAAGCCCCGGAGACACATCGCCTTTTCTGTCGTCTGTCCACGTTGGTTCGTGCTTTTCGTGGAACACTGATCCAGGCAACAGCTCGCATGAGATCATCGGAGTACTTGAAGTTTTGATTGACCATTCCTCTCCAGCTAACCATCTGATTTGCGCTGCCATGCCTATATCCCAATCGCAGATGCCGATGAGATAATCGGGCAGCATGTCTATGTTTCTCCTGAGCCACGAAGCCTTGAACGCCATCAGGTCTCTGCCGATATGGCTGGTATGCGGCTCCCTTGGCAGGTTTGCCACAAACGAGTTAAGGTCTGACCTGTTTGACGACAGGGCTACTGACGCGGCTAAAGTCCTGTTTATTTCGTCGGGTGTATGCGGTGCCAGAATAGTGTCGTCGTTTGTGAACACCAGAACGTCATCATGCGAACACCTGTCCAACCCGTATTGAATCACGTCCTTGATGAACGGCAGGTCTCGCTTCTCTCCGATTTGCCGTGCGTCCCGATTATATCCGCTGGCGTAGACAACCTTCCACCTGTAGGTAGCCTCAAGGGATCTCCATGTGGACTGGGCACGCTTAACGCGCTTCGGTTTCGGGAAATGCTCCTCGCATACCTGTATAAACAGCCTGTTTTCTACAGATTTCTGCCTGTCCTCGATCCACTTAAACAGCTTGTTCTCGCTTGATGGAGATGTGTCCTTGAGCATCAGCGTGCAGTTGCACCTTGGCACAGTCTGCATCCAGTCACCCTTCTGCGACAGCACCGCAGCCACGGGGGTTGACACATCATTGGCTAAGTGAAGCCATACCGTGTCCGAAGTAACGATTGCGTCGGCTATCTCCATCAGGCCGATGACATCGTAGATCCGCTCCGCCATGATCGTGTCGATGTCTACGATGCGCCACATATCACCGAACGCCTGCTTCACTTTCTGAGACAGGACATCGCCGCCTTCCAGCTTGCTTGTTACACCGCCTGACAGTGACAGGATCATCAGTGGTTTCTCGTTAATCTGGACGTGAGAATTGATTAGTAATCGCTCGCGTTTCCTGTCACGATTGTCGAATGTCGGAGGAGTGGGGTCCGTCCATTGGCTAAGACAACCAAGCCGTTCCCAGTTGTCCATGTTGTAGCTGGAGCACTTCTGCTCAACGGGGCTATCCTTCCCCCATACCTGACCGACGATGACATCCTTGAACTTGCACTGGGCAAAGTCGATGCCTCCTCTAAGGTCCGAGAAGTGACCTTCATACGGGATCGCATCACAGTATTTTACACCATCCAGAATGCTTGCAAACTCCTTTGATACAATTACTGAAGGTTTTGCTCCGGTCCTCGCGCCGATCATCCTGACAGCAGGCAATGCGTTGGCAATATCTCCATACCTGCCTAGCTGAACAACTGCGGTCTTGCCGCCTACAGCAAACAGTTTACGGGCTGCACTTGCGCATTCGTCGATCTTCTCCTTGAGTGCCCTGGCTATAGTAACTCCGAAAGGCTCACCGTTAAGTGCGTCTATCAGGCTACCGTCCTTGCACCTGTGAAACACGACTGCCGTTTTGCTGAGGACAGAATCAGCATCCCGCCTGTCCCTGAAGCTGAACGGTGCGCCGTTTCTTTCCCATACATGCTGGATGAGGTGGTTCGCCCTGTGCGTCTTGCCGAGGATCTGGCTACCGCCAGCCACATCCCACGGCACGTTGATGCAACTCATGATTGAGCTGCTTAGTTCAATGACGTTCCACGGGTAGATCCCGCATCCCGTCATCCACTCTATCGTCTTTCCGTTCTGAAACGGGTCGCCACTGACGATGTGCCCCATGAACGGCTTGCCGCCCTCGTTGTATTCACGCTCAAGCGCATCAAGCCAGCCCTCCTTCAGCGGTGTGCAGTCAGGCTCCCACCAGAACCACGGCTTCCCGTTCCTCTTGTTGTAAAGGAAGGTTGCCGTCTCCTGAAACTGGTGGTTCTGGACTATCGGCCAATGAGTCTGTTTACCTGGCCATTTCGGATACTGGAACTCCTCGACAGACGAGAAGGCACGCTTGGCTGCGGCAATAACGGCATGACCAGTAACGGTATCGTCATGAACTACGAGAGCCGTGCGCTTGTCCTTCCCGCTAATCTTCAGGGACCACTCAACCTGCTTGACGCACACATCCTCGTCCTTGGCACAGAACGGAATGACAACGAGCATGGATTAACCTTTCTATGTCTGACCGAATGCGCGGGCCGCGCCAGCGAGGAAGTCGTCGTTGGAATCAATTGATCTCGATCCCGACGCGGTTCTTGGCGCGTGGCTGGAGTCCTTGAACGATTTCAGCTCATCCTCCAGATCCTTGATCTTGGCATCGCGGTCCACCAGCATCTTGCTCACCTCGATGGCGTGCTCGATCAGCGCGGGTGCCGTCTCAGCCATGATAGCCTTCATGGCAAGATCCTTCGGGCTGCCCACGTTGCCGCTGTAAACATTCTTTGCCGCATCAATCCACGGCTTTGCCTGCGCTTCATCACCGAACACATCCTTCCACCCCGGAAGCTGGCGCATCTCCTTGGCTACGGAATCGAACACGGCGTTCTGCTGCGACACGGCAGCTTCGCGCTGCTTTGTCATAGCTGCCTCGCGCTGCTTATACAGCTCGTCGGCGTTGCTCTTCGCATACTCAATCATGCTGTTGCGCTCGGAGCGCAGCTCATCAACCCTAGCCATGTAGGCGGCTACCTGCGCCTGCTTGATTGGTGACAGATCATCTGCGAACTCAGACAGCACCCTGTCCCTGTGCTTTCCAGGTTCCATACGGGCGATGCTTTCAAAGTCCTTCGCCTGCTGCTCGTCAAGGGACGCCTTCGCGCTGTTGACAACACTGCTCATGCGGTTGTCGATCTCCCGCGTCAGGTTGGGGTCGTTCAGGAGCGACTGCGCCTTGCTCTGCTGTTCATACTCCGAGACCTTCTGCCTCAGTTCGTCCAACTGCTGCAACTCGGTTGACTTGGAACGCAACTGTTCAAGCTCGGCCTTGAGCGCCTTGTTCTCGTTGACCGTCGAGTTGTGAACCTCGCGGTATTTCTTCCAGTCATCGCTGGCTCTGGGAACCTTGAGGTTGTCGCCCCACTCGCTTTCTGCGCTCTTCTGCTCAGGCTCGACGTTGATGTTGAGCTTCGGCTTCTCCTCGGCAACCTCCTCCTGAACCGCCTCCTCAACCTTCTCAGGCTCAGTTTTACCATCATCTTTGAACACATCTTCGTGCGACGGCTCACCTGTTGGTTCAGGTGTGTTGACTGCTTCCTGCAATCCTCCGAACAGTTCATCGCCAACGCCCGAATCAAGCGCGGGTGTGGCTACGACATCCTGTTTCGGTTTCTCTATGATTTGTTCACTCATAATCGTTTAGGTATTCCACGTCTTCCAAACAACTGATTCTCTTTAACTCGTTCCTGACTCGCTTGTTTTCCCGCTCGTAATCTTCATGGTCGGCAAACACGCCTTCCATCCTCACCTTCACGCTACTCTTCCTCTTCTCCTTCTTCGGTTTCTTCATTTCCGAACTCCATTGAAATATCGCGGAGACCGCATTGCGCGTGCTCGTCCACGAAGTTGCTTGCCATCCACAGTCTTGAGTGCCAGTTTCCAATCCCGCAGTCTACGCCCCACGTCCTCCCGTCAGGGTCTCTTCCGCTGATGAGGACTTGGCAACCGTCGCAATACTCCTCGATGTCGTGCAGGAACCTTGTGATGATTTCTTCTCTGGCTTTGTCATAATCACTCATCGTTTTCCTCCTCCACACCCCAGTCTGCCACTAGGTTATCGTCAGACTCAGGCGCATCTTTTGCCATAGCCTCAAGCAGCATAATCGCGGTCTCGTAACCCTCACGACGCATGTGCTCAAGAGCTGCCGATTCTACCGTGGAACTGCCACGAAGCGGATAGCCGCGTGGAGAGTGGTGGTGGAGGACGCTCATCACAGACTTCCCGAACTTGCTCTTCAGGAACGTAGCCATTGAAGCCACGTTTGACGGGTTATCCCTAAACTCATTTAGACTGTACCCGTACTGTATTTCTGTGATGGCTCTAGATGGATCTCTTCTGCTGAATAGTTGTTTTAGGTTCATTGGGCATGGGGTGTGGCACTGTTACTTCACAAGGTTCTCTCGACTGCCTGGGGCGTCTGTCTGATAATGGAAATCGAGGGAAAGCAGGGCGGCGTCCTTGTCGTAGGTATCCGACGCAGATGACGCTATACGCTTCACGCTGCCAACGAGCACTGAACTGATTTTCAGGTCGGTCCCGTCAATGTCCGGGTCGAAGCCCGCGATTTTGTGCGTCCAGTTCGTGCCTGTGATCGAGTTCGTTGCATACAGCGTGGTTGGCGCTGAAAACGTGCCGTCCACGTTCTGGATGCTGTAGGTCATCGCCCAGACCACGTTTGTGTCGCTTGCAGAAGTGGGCGCTGCTGTTTCGCACCAGTGCAGGTGCGGCTCCAGCGTGGTGCCCTCTTTGTAGGCGTGGGAGAGCTGGATTGAGAAATGCGCGTCTTCATCGCGTGAGCCACCATCGAACCCATAAACCTTCACGTCCGAGCTGCCAGCGAAGTTGATTAAGCCTGGAGCCGTGGAGCCGCCAACGACAGCAAGGCCTGGAACCTGCGAGTCGTCCCAGTATGTTGGGCGATACGTCACTCTGCCGAAGAATGTCCCGCCCTGATTCGGTGGAACTATCTGCGAGAAAGCCGCGAAGCTCACCGCAACAAACGCCAAAAGAAATATAGTCTTTTTCATTAGCTTCCTACGATAGCGACAACTCCATCTCCGTCTGTTGACACCTTGATCCTGAACATGCTGGCGTTGTAGTTTCCGTCATCGGCAGTGTTCAGGTTGACGGCGGGACCGTAGCCGCCTTCGACCACCTCACACATACTGATCCAGTCTCCAGGTGTTCCGTCTGCAAGCATCTGTCTTGCCTGCACGTAGATTGTTCCGGTGTTCGCCGTCTCAGCGTTTCCCTTGAACCCAAGGAACGTGATGCACTTGAACCGTTGCGTCACAGATCCGAGAACCTCCGGTGTTCCCGCTGATGTGACCGTCTTTGAGATGACGTTGATGTTTGACATGGCTATTTCTGTTCTGGTTTAGTCTGCTGGGTCTCCTTGGCTTGCTTGCTGCGAATGTCGGCAAGGGTTGTTGCGGTTGCGCGTTGAATCTCGGCAGCGGTTCTAGCATCGGCAATGGCTAGTTCCTGCTCATGCTTCTGCTGGTGGTTCCTCATGGCTTGGGCTTGTCGTTCCTGAGCCATTCGGGTCTTTGCTTCGGACTCGGCAGCCTGGATAACCAACTGCGGGTCGGACCCGTCCTGAATCGCCTGCGCTCTCTGTTGAGCCTCTGCCATCTTCTGCCGCTGTTCCAGAATCCGCTTTTGGTTCTCTCGTAGCTGGTCATTGGCTTGTGCGATTTGTTTCCACTGATCCATCAACGCCTTGAACTCGTTCTTCCGTTGCTCGTTGCCTTCAAGCTGCTGGATGTGGGCAAGGGCGTGTGGCATGAGCATTTCGTTTGCAGCGAGGGCCTTGGTTGGATCTCCTCCTTGCTGCACGCTTTGCAGTCCTTGGACTGCCGCCTGCATGTGTGTTTGTGCGTGTGTGACATGGTTATCGCTAGATGCCAGCAGAGCAGGGCTTCCATTCGCCAGAGAATCGTTCTCAAGGAATGCGATCTGATGCTGTAACGTGATCTCCTCCTGTGGCGAAGTCGGGGCATACCTGTCGGCGGTCTCGACGTTTGTAAGCGAGCTGATCGTGTCCCTGAGCCAGTTCTGCTTACCGCTTTCAGGGAACATGCCGGACACTGAAGCCAACTGCGCAAGGTTCTGCTGCCTCATCACCAGCGAACCGTTGCCCACGTTCCTGACTGCCCGGACATATTCAACCTTCTGCATCTGATCAAGGCTCACTCCACGATCCTCGCAGCGTTTGATAAACTCCTTTGCCATGTCCGACCGCGCTCCGGTCTTCATGGTTGCCCTGCGGTAAATCTCGGCATAAAGACGGTCAAGGTCGCAGTAGAACCTGGTCACCGCACTGTTGGACAGGATGGTAGACTGCTGCGAGCGAAGCATCTCGCCTGTCGCGGTAAGCGGATTCCCCTGCCCCTTCTCAGGCAACTGGCGGTAGATGCCGGTGTTGCGTGCCAGCGTGTTCTCAATCTCGCGGTCCAGCCCGAACATGCCGTCAAGGTCGCCCATGTATGTGGCGGCATTGATAGGCTCAAGACCTGGCGGGAACACGTTGAATGGACCCATGTTCTTGAACGCAGCACCCGAAGCCCAATCAGCGGCAGTCTGTGCCCTCATATTGATGGCAGACCGCATGAACCCAAGGTCAACCATCGAGCACTTCACCCGATTCTTAATCTCGATCTGAGCAATGATCTCCTTACCTAGACCTGAAGCGCCGTTCCAGCTCCCGTCCGTATTCTCATGGAACGTAGCCCAGAAGCAGTGATCCCACTTCTCAAACTCGTTGTGCGCCCTAAACAGGTAATCGTCACCCAACTTGTCGTTTCCGAACGGGTCGCTGTTCCCCTCCATCTCGACAACGTAATGGCTCACCTTCCCGTTGAACTCCTTCTGAAACACATGGCAGACCTGAATGGCGTCACAGCTAATGCCGTCAAGAACGTCGCGGTCATTCACCTTCGCCTGCTCAAGATCGGGCCGGTTCTCGGTAGTCCTGCTGGTTCTAGGCTCGGCACGTTTGATAGCCCTGATGCACTCTTCCTTGTTCCACAGCGGTTTCTGAGCCAGCTCCCACATGGTATGCACGGGGATTGCCTCCTCAATAACCAGAACCTCAAGGTCATCAACGCACGCCTCGGTGGCGTCAGGAACATGCACGTTGAACCTGTTGACCCACTTAAAGTCAGGGTCTTGCTTGTTGCGCCACATGGCGAACCCCTTGCCGTAACGCAGTCGATCCCACATGATGAGATCCACGTTGTTCAGGAACCCGGGCCATTCCTTCAGCATCCTGTCGAACTCAGTCGATACGATCTCGGACTGATACTCCTTAAGGAACTGGTCGGGTTGATCCACCCTTACGTTTGCCATCTTGCTGCTGCCGCGCAACAGGTCGTAATACGCGACCATTGCGGCACTGTGATGGGCTTTTGCTTCACCAAAGTTGAGGTTTGCACGCGACGATTGAGCTAGCCGCTTCAGTTTGGCGGGTGAGTAAGGTGATTCACCGTCACACGCGCCCTTGATTCGTCGATCAAATACAAACCTCTTAGAGTCATTATCGAGCAATCTTGAGGCTAACGCCCTCGCCCTGCCCGCCCCTTTAAGACGCTCCTCGACTACCTTGTTGGAGTCGGAAACTTTTAATTGCCCCAAGTCACTTTCCATCGTTTTTCTCCTTATTTATCCAGCACCAGTCGGGAAGCGGGTTGATAGGCTCAACCCTGCTGATATGTTCCATGGGCACCCACACCTTGACCGCGAGCGAACAACCGCACCTGTCGCACGCCCTAAGAGTTTCGTGCTTTGAGCTTCTTGAGCTTCCGATCAGTTTACCTACCAGCTTGTGAAGGGCGTCAGACTGGCACGGCTTACACCCTGACGTGTCCACGTTATAGACGCAGGACGTGCAGACCTCGCTCCTTGAGTCCGCGAGTTCCTGCGTAACCTTCGGGAGACCCGCCAGGAACCAGCTCCCTATGGTCTCCGTTCCGGCCTTAAGCGCCTGCCATGTAACCTGCAACCTGCTTATGAGCGTGTCTTTTCCGTCTACGTCCTCGCATCCGTCACCCGCAATCGCCCGGCAGGTGTAATCTTCAATCAGGTCGGGCAGATTGACAGGAACCTGCAATCCGTTGGCACGCAGGTAGTCGGACACCATATTCACCATGCCGACCTTGGAGTAGTTCACCCCAGAAAACTCCCTTCCGGTCTCGTTGACCTTGTATCTCCATCCGCCGGGCGGGGTATCGTTCTCGTTGACGCGCTTAAACATGAACCGTTATCGTTAAAGATACCGTGAAAATGTAATCCTGACAAGTCATTTTATTAGTCAACCCAGCTCATCCAGCCATTATTTTCTGTGGAAGGCTCGTTATCGTAGAGTTCATCGAACTTACGAGCCTCATCAAGCCACCTGTTTCCACGCTTTGCGGCAGAGACTCCACCCGCCTGAATGACCATCCCCCTTTGCTCGGCAACGTAGCACATAACGGCTATGCAGTCGGCATCGTCAGGGGATCTGTTGATGCGCTTTTTGCAGTCTGCCTTGGTTTCAAGGATGATCTTCTTGCCCCTGTAGTCGTAGGTTCTACGGCAGAACTGCGATATGGAATCGGGGTCCAGACCCTTGAGCTGCCCCGCTTTCAGCATCTCCTTCACCGTGAACCACAGCTCAGTCACCTTGCGGTCGTAGGCGATCTTGCGGCTGGTGGGGTCATCCTGGCTAACTGGTGCGTCTGTCGGTGCTCCGCCGAACTCCACCTTCACGATCAGGGGAGACCACATATCCTGCAAGTAGGATGCAACACCCCTGCCTATACCCGTGGCGTCCAGCCCGAAGCACTCAGGCTTAACCCCGCGCCTCCGGCACGCTTCCATAACCTGCTTGGTAATCTGTAGCTCTATGGAATCTGACTGCCCCTCCCTGATCTTGATGTCTTCCTTTTCTGTGATTTGCAGGCCCAGCCTTCCGGTGTGGTCGATGTCGCCTATCTGCCCAAACTTAAGCGTGATCTGATCGCCACCGAATGCAGGGTCAAGTGCCGCCACAGCCTCAACCTTGCTGTTCCAGTCAAACCTCCCTGCCCCGTCCATCTTAAGGACAAGCGCCTCGTCCATGACGGTGTTGCTGAGTCCGTCCGGTGCCCAGAATCCTTCGTCCTGCCGCCAGTATGCCAGCGTATCCTCATGCCCCTGCGCATCCAGATAGTTCTCCTTGGTGTAGAGATAGGGGATATAGGTCTTGCCACGCTTGACGTTAGGGCTTCGCCTGCCTGAGAAGTGAATCGCAACACCAGGCTTGATGTTCCACTCCCTGACGCCCGCAGTCTTCCACACCTCGGTATCCCGATCTACGGCGTTCCATCCATTAACAGGGGTGCAGCATCTACCAAGCGGGTCCATCCTGCTCCACGCATTCCCCGCCGTAACGAACACGAACTCCTCACAAGCCTTGCTTGCATTAGTGACTGCCGCATAGATGGCTTCAGGGGTATCCGATGCTTCGTCAACGCAGATGAAGTAGCGTTTAGGGTGATTACCCGCCAGCCTTTGAACAGCCTTATCCGTCTCGCCCTGAGCCGAAGCAAGGATGTCAACGCAGTGCTTGGCGTCACCCTTCTTGCTTTGCAGGGTGTGTTTGCTGTTGATCATGTGAAGACCAACCTTGCGGTCTCCGAGTCCGTTGAACAGGTCTTGCAGAACGGCCCACGATCTGCCCTCGATCATTTGTTTCTGGGCTGAACAGAACGAGAAACGGCTGTTGAGCGGGTCCGCCAACCACCATGTAAACCCAATCACCACCCAGTCATGCGTCTTTCCTGATGCAGCACAGCCAACCGTGTTGAGGTTTAGAAACTTCTGCGAGTCATCTATCACCCAATTCTCGGCATCACAGAACTGCTGCATACGCAGCTCAAACCACGGATTAAACTCCATGTCGGGCCACAGCAGCTTGATGGCGTTCTTGAGATGACCGTATCTTCCAAGCCCACCATTCTCCGTCCCCCTCCATGTCAGGAAGGAATACAGTTCCATGTTCTCAGGAATGGCAATCTGCTCGGGCTATTCCAAACCGTATTTAAGGATTGGTTTCTTCACAGCTTCCTAATCACCATGCTCACTCCACCCATTGTCTTTTCCTCGCAGTAGACCTTGACGATATACTGCCGCGCTATCATGCAGTCGTCCTTCCAGACGATCCCCGTGCAGGCGTCCTCAACCGACCTGAACAACTTCGTGGCATCGGGCTTGTTCGTGTGATACAGCGGAGCATCGGGTCTCAATACACCGGCACGCTTGCCAGTGAAGTAGTGGCTCTTCGGTCTTGGCATGTGAAACGTGGCGGATATATCAATCGCGCAATTCTCAAGAATCTCCTTCCCCTCCATTGCGCGTAATGCCTCATGCTTCACGTCCTGCCGCCATTCCCTGCCCTTCTTCCCGCTGGCATCAACGATGGCAATGCGACCTGACTTGGTAGGAAACGCAGTCTTGCTGCCTCCAGGCTTCGGTGTTCCAATGACTGTGAATATGATTATGTCGTTCATAAGATACCCCACTGTTCTGCCATCGCGTCTGCGATGCCCTGGTAAGTCTTACTCCTGAGTTTCCACCTGTCTGCGCTTGGCGGGAGATAGTGAAGCCGCTGCCTCTCACTTGCGCTTAATGCGTCAAGTTCATGCTTCACGTTGTTCGTTTCCGAGAGCAGCGGCAGGTTCTTTAACCACAGGCACGTTGCCTTCTGCTCTGCATGTCCGAACATCCACGGCTGAATTACCTGCGACTGGCGGACTCCCCCTATGCGCTCCTTCGCATACTTGTGCATGATTGGATTTTCGACGGCTATCCTGGGTATCTGAGCGTTGAGCATAGACAGAAAAAACTCTGCGCCATCATCCAGCTTTGCCCATCGGGTCGGGTCTTTGTGCAGCCACGCAACACCGCTATTAGTTAGGTAAGTGCATGGCGGATGAGCCACCATTAAGTCCCAGCCAAGCCCGATAACCTCGCGCACATCGCACTGATAGTGCTGCCCCGGCTTCTCGGTTGGCAGAACGTCACAACTCCATGCGTCATGTCCTCGTTGCGCAAACGCATCACGCACTGTTCCGCTAAACTCGCAGGCAACCAGAACCCTCACCTGTCCTCCTCGTATGCTTGAAGGTAGTCACTTGCCTGGTCGATAGCCTCGCACTCATCAACCTCTGCATCGCAATGAGGGCATTCAGTAGGCTCAACGAACGAGGGTTCAGCGGGGTAACAGTCCTCTGGGGGACCGTATGTTCTCGCGGAGCGCCCCAGAAAAACGTCCACGTCGAAATTCAAACCGCACTCCTTGCACTCGTATAGAATCGTGGTGTCCATGTTATCCTTTCGTATACGCATCGTTCATAGGTTGCCACGCCACATTCTCGTCCCACCCATATTTCAGGCACGCCAGCCTGTAACCCTTGCGCACCTGCCTCTTGGTTGCCTCGCACTCCTCTAAAGCCAGCTTCTTGCCTGAAACCGCATAACGACGGTCATTTTCCTCGATCTCAAAGCAGTCTCGGCACACAGGACAATTCCTGGTGATACGGAAAGCGGGCTTACCGCATGGGCATTTACTCGGTAGCTTCTTCATGTTGATGTAGCTTACACCCGCGTATGCGATTCGTCTACGTCAAAAGCGCAAAAATTATTCCTGCACCTCCACCGCTTTCGGTTTCCAACAAGGGCACTCTTTGCCGTCGTCGAAGAACTGCACAACGACGTGCCCATCGGGTTCGACCCACTCAGGCACGGGGACACCGCACCCCACTATCAAGTCGGACCCCGAAACAGGTTCAGCCCAATGGCAATTCCTACAGCATTGCTCGTCATTCTCGCTCATACTCATCCTTTCTATTTTAGCAATAATTCCACCTGCCTAACTCCGTTTTGTATGTAGTCCGTAAGCTGGTTTATCCTGATTCCATCAGACGTGTCCCTAAACCAACCGCTCCCGTCGACGGACTCAACACC
>Ga0099846_1000650_pt1 | contig 14253 bp, 8 predicted proteins | sample CB_VirMetaG_FD_78180 | JGI IMG/M metagenome (GOLD analysis project Ga0099846, IMG submission 78180) | Freshwater to marine saline gradient viral communities from Chesapeake Bay - CB_1504_1 Viral MetaG | ecosystem: Environmental > Aquatic > Marine > Coastal | place: USA: Chesapeake Bay | collected... | reverse complement strand
TTTATATCATATTTTCTGGGAATATAAGCGACGGTATTAATGTTGGTTACGGAAAGCCTTTACCGGAGAATGCAATAGTAACAGTAAGTTACTTGACATCCAGTGGAACGGTAGGAAATGGTATAAATTCTTTTACTACTGACTGGACTGATACTGATATTGACACCGCAGCACTTATAACCAGAACTGTGTTTGCCAGTGGTGGTGGTTCTTTGGAACCAGACATTGATGCTGTTAAGTTTTTTGCTCCGAAATGGTTTTCTTCTCAGGATAGAGTTGTTACAAAAAATGATGCTATTGCGATTTTAACAAAAGAACTTTTGCCTGGGTTGGATGATTCTGATACGAAACTTTCAGTTTGGGGCGGGGAGGAAAACGATCCTCCATATTATGGTAGATTTTTTGTTTCTCTTTTAGGGGATAATGAATCTGAGGAGATAGATGGCGAAACTATAGTAACTGCCTTAAATGTTCTTAAACAAAAATGTGTTGTTACTGTTCTACCAGAATATGTTGGACCAAATTTATCGACAATGATTGTCAGGATGAACGGAACCTCTAATCAGAGCCGCACAAATAAAAGTCCTTCGGTTCTCCAGGCAGAAATAGCAACAGCATTAAATTCGGAGTTTGGTGGCTCTTATAGGTTCAACAAAGAAATAACTTCATTTGATATTCAGAGAATAGCATTGTCTGTGGATTCTTCTTTGAATATAGAGCCCAGTTCTATTAGTTCAACACATGAAATTAATTTTTCTTTAAGCCAAAATATAAGGTATTTTTCTTTCAAGAATCCTATAAAAATTCAGACTGGTGCAATTAACAGCAGATCAGTACAAAGCACCCCCACGCTGGGATATCTTGGCTATACAGATCTGCAAGTTGTTGATAGTCCAACAAATATAGATTCTTCTGGTTGGGCCCCATTATATCTTGTTCGATATGTCAATGGCTCATATACCTATGTAACAGAAAATGCCAGAAATGTTATTGCAGGGAGAGTAAATTATGAAAGAGGTTTGGTAGAAATATACGCTGGTATGATGATACAACCATTTACCCTAAAGTTAGTTCCACAGAATGTTACATTCAGGGCAAAGCAAGAATTAATTTTAAACCCAACTTTCCAAGTTAGTATTACGGCGGAAGCATAATGGCACTTATAGGAACATCCTCTTTTGGAAACTTAAAAAATAAGGATGGAACTCTTGGAAAGACTCTGCTCAGTACAAGAGAATCTGCGGATTCTTTGGCAAGGCAGATAACAGATGCGTTGGAAACAATAGTTGGTTGTATACCAAACACACATTCAATTTTTGCAGATTTTCCGAGATGGATACAAAACAGAGACAGTCAAGCAAATCTTATAGAGTTTTTTCAGGCTTATTATGACTGGCTTTATTGTAAATCAGAAGATGGTGCTCAGTATCCTATTACTTCTTCTGATTTTTTTAATGTATTAAATATTAATACGAATTCTATAGAAATACTAAAAAAGTTTGCTCTTGCGTACGCAAGTGAATTTCCACAAGATAAAATTGGAAACGATGGATCCAATAAAGGTATAACCAGTGATTACTTTGCTGATTTTCTTACTAATATCAGAACTAATTTTTATCAAACAAAAGGTTCCGAAGTATCATACGCATATTTCTTTAAGAAACTTTATGGAACCACTCTTGCACAGAGTTCTATAGATTATCCGAAGAAAAGAATTTTAAGATTAAACGGCGGAAAGTTTCCGGGATGGGATTCTGGTTTTACTGGACCGACTGGTTCTTATGAACAAGTTAGCAGCCTTGGTGGATCATATTTAAATAATGGTGTTATTCGAGATGGTTATTTTTACCAAGATTATTCTTATATTATAAACACTGGAAATCTTTCTGATTATGATCCCATTCTTCTTTCTATATTACACCCAATGGGTATGCTTGCATTTTTCGAACAATCAATAGAAGACTATGTTCCAATTGGACCTTCCGGCGACTATGAGGAAGGACTGGAACCTGGCTGCGAAATCTCAGTTATAGGAAATTATTTACCATATCAAATAAATGCAACTGGTGATCTGGAACCATGTGTTGGTTGCTCAGGTTCAAGTGCAAATTTAGCATATTTTTCGGCTAGAGGAATATCTGATGTTACATATGACATGCCAACCTATAACCACCCCGGTTGGTATTTTGCGGGTGAACCATCAGAAAGTATAGGTGACATAGATAAATACGATAGTGCATTTGCATTTAAGAATTTACCAATAGGAAGTTTCTTCGTATTATGCGGAGACTCTCCAAACGACGGAATATCTGCATGTGGTTCTGCATCGGATGAACTACAATGCGCATGAGGAATTTAAATGTCTATAAACACAGATAATTTAGAATTGTTCTATAAAGATTTCTTAAGCGGAAAGAATAGATATTCTTTTTTTCTCGGTGGAACTGATGTACTTTCTGATCTGAATACCGCGAAAGGTGATAGAAATGTTTGGGAAGATATCTCTGTTGTTTCTAATGTCAGAGGAAATGATGCAAAACCCGTTGTTAGAAGAATAAATTATGTGAATAAAAAATCATACGACCCGTGGAGAGCATCTGGAAATAATATATCCGACAATTATTATGTTTTTAATGAAGCAGACAACACAGTATATCTTTGCATTTCATCAAATTCTTTGAATAGATCAGATCTGTTTAAGACTAGCAATTCTACATATACACCTTCCTTTTCAGAAAACGAAAAAACATACCCAGATGGATACAAATGGAAAAAACTGTATAAGATAGACAATAAGTCTAGAAAGTTTTTAACCGATAACTTAATGCCGGTAGAAGATGTTGCTTCAGATTACGTTCCATATCCAACAGGTATAGGTTTAAATGCATTATCATCTGTTATATGCTCTGGTAATCCCGGTGCTTGTGGTGCATGTGGATTGTATCCAAAGAAACAAGAATACGATCCGCCAACCTCAAGCGTCACAAGAGCAGGTTATCTTTGGCAATCATTTGAAGGAATACGGTGCTGGGACTGCTTTGATCTTGCTCAAAGATTGGATATGGAGTATTCATTTATATCGGGTGCATCTGCTTCTGATCTTGAATCATATATTACGATAGAAAGCAATATTGATAAAATTAAAAATTCTGATTTTTCTCCTTTCACGAATGAAAATATTCAGTCTAACTTAATGTATTCCTCAAGTGCAAAGGATGGAGAAATACTGTCTGTATTTTTAGATTTATCAGATGTTTCTTATGATGATAGAAAAGTTGATGTAGAAAATCCAAGAGTTGTAATTACAAGTGCGACAGGAGTTAATGCGGTTGCATATTTAATAACATACAAAGACTCTTCTGGAAACAATATAGTAGATGGTATACGTTTAGAAAATGGTGGTTATGGATATTATGATTATATCCTTTCTATACCAACAATATCAAATGCATCAACTTTTACGAATAGAATAGAAGTAAATATAGAGCCACCTGATGGATATGCGACCAGTATCAGGAAGTTGTTAAATTGCACTCAAATTGCGTTTAGATTAGAATTTGATTCTAAAGAAATTCTGGATGCTAACATAAACCAAAAAACATTTACCTCATATGGTATGATGAAAAATATAGAAACAACAACCAGCAAAATTTATGGTTCTGATTTAAATCTAAACCAAAGAACAATAAAATCTAATTTAGTAACTCTTACACTAAATGGATCTTGAGGAAAATAAATGTCTGCAAAACCATTACCACCACCTTTTTTAGATAAATCAACAGTTCAGTTTAGCGTTGGTTCTGATTTGGCACAGGGAAAAATTGTTTCTTCTGAAGAATCTAAAAAAATTGCAAATAGAATAAATGTTCAGATGACTACAATAACACCTAGCAAATATTCTTCTGGTAAAACCATTACCATAGACGGTGTTGATTATCCTATACTTTCTGTTACTAAGTCGACTTTAAAGACGAATTCTGGGACTCCAGTATTTCAAAAATCAGCAGATATTCAACTACCAGAATCTGAGTCTGCACCAATTAAAAAATATTCTTTTCTTATTGTAAAATCCTTCTAGGAGATGAACCTTGTCAAGAAAGCCTTTTGAAAATAATCAAGAAAGTCCATTAAAAAATGCCCCATTCAACAGTAGAGTTTCTTTTCAGGAATTCCGAGGGGAAGATGCGGACGCAAGTAAAAATTATGTCTTGGTCGGTTTTCGGCCGGGGTATCCTTTACAGGCTGCTGAATTAAATGAAATGCAAGAGCATCAACTTCTTCAACAGACTTTAACCACCACAATGATATCGAATTGGATGTCTGTTTCGGCTGATTCTATTTATGGACCCGGATGGGGAAGAGGGGATGCTGAATCAGATAAAAGAGGTTTAACTCCGATCAGTCCTTCTATGATAACATATGTTGACAGCACTATAACTTTCGAAAAAGGATGGTATCTAGTTCAAATTCCTACTTTTTCAGATGGATCTAACAGATTTGAAAGAGGAAATTTTAAAGTTTGGGTATATTCTAATCAAGACTATACTTTAAATACAGTTAATAATCAATCAACTTTTGTTGGTTTTGATATTAAACAAAATTATATTGGTCCATCGAGCGATGGGGGTCTTTTTGACAATGTGGTTGCTGGTGATAATGATATAGAAGGTGCTATTAGATACCAGATAGAAATAAATGGACTTGCTGTTACTACTGGGAGCGTCAGCGGCGATATAACAGCAGTTGACGGTACTGGAACTGAGTATCCTTATTCAATTTTTATAAATTCCGGGGCTGACCAGACAGGAAGAGTTAAATATCTTAATGGATATGAGATACTTCATACATAATACAGTAATCTTAGGAAACAAAAATGGGTGTAGAAGACAACCAATTTGAAATAGAAAAACTTTCAGAATCTCAAACTTTCTATGAATGGTTTGAAAAAACCAATGATGAAGTCATAGAAAAATTAAATTATCTAAAGGTTTTTGATGGCGCCAGCGGCGATGGTATCAGTGTTTCTGTAGGAACCACTTTGAGCGGAACTGCTGGTGTTATGTTGGTTGAACTTTCTGGAAATGTCACAAAAGGAATAACATTCCAAGATGTAACCATTAATGGATCTCTAAACTATTCTTTTGATTCTAGTGATACTAAATCTGTCACTAGGTTTATTGGCAACACAGCAGGATTTACTTTTGGAAATGTTGTTAGGATTGATTATTCTACCAACGACAACGGATTAACTCTTGCAAGAGCGTTGAACGCAGACGAAGCAGAAGCAATCGGTTTGATCGGATCTATGGAAGGTGACACAATAAGTGTTGTTAGCAACGGAAAAATTCAAGGTAATTTTGACAGTGTTTTAGTAGGAGGAGGAACTCTTCATGGTGGGTGTGTTTACTTCGTTGATCCTAACGCAAGAGGAAAACTTACAAACGTAGAGCCTACAACTTCCACTCACATCTCCAAACCAATTCTTGTTGGTATCACCGGAGATACTGGTATTGTATTGAACTATAGAGGACAGGCATTAGGATTTACTGGTGCAACTGGATCTAATATAGGAACTCTTAGAGTTTATGCAAATGTTGACAATGCAAATAATTTTGAGGTTGGAAGATTTGTTGCTCATAATACTTCGATTAGTGATGCTGATGGCCGAGATTTAGAACAGGGAATATATTATGCTTCTAGCAACGATCCAGCACCAAGCAATAGCGACGGACCTTTTAGAACAGATCTTCTTGGCATGGTTGTCGGTAGGGACACTACTAACAATATATTAGAAATATTGGTTCGGGGTTTTGTTTCTACCAGTGTTATTGCTACTGACGAGACATTAAATTCTCCCTTCTATCTCACAGCAACAGATGATGGAAAATCCACTAATAGAAGAACAGACGTTCAGTTGGGACACAAGATAGATGGTAATACATCTTTTATAGATCCTAGAATAAATGAAACTGATATTTTTACTTCATTCACTCAAAGATCTTTTCTTTCCGGTGGTGACGGTGTGTCCTTTGGTATACAATCAACGAATAAAGTTATAAATGGATCTTTAGATATTTGGCAAAGACATATTGGAACGTCATCCGCCTTTTCCGGTGTGACTTCATCGGGTTCTTTTTACTTTGCAGATAGATGGGTTGTTAGAAATGAAATATATTCCCCAACTTCAGGAACTTTTAATGTTCAAAGAATGTCCTTCGATGAAGGACAAACAGATGTATTGGGATCACCCGACTATTTTGCTAGAATAACAAATAATTATAGTGGATCGAGTTCTGGAAATGTTTTCCATGTAGAGAACAGACTTGAATCTTCAGACACCTATTTAGAACAGCCCTCGGTCGTGAGTGTATATGCAAAATCTGGTGTTGCGGGCGGAACTGTTGATGTTTACTATAACCAATACTTTGACGATGGTGCCACTGAAATTTCCACAAATATAGGTCAAATATATTTGTACACTTCATGGACACCATATGCTTTCCCGTTCACAGTTCCGGGAGTAACTGGTGCTGGAATATCTGGAACTGATCATTATGCGTCTATTGCTTTTGATCTTTCTAACATTGAGGGAACATATTTTGATATTTCACAACTTCAATTTGAACTTGGATATAATCCAACAGTTCCTATAAAGCAAGATAAGTCGGTTGTTTTGGATCGTTGTAGAAAGTTCTACCAAAGAAGTTATGACGAAGAAATTTCTACTAGATCTTCAACAATGATCGAAGATTTGATTCCAGATTTGTCTGTAGTTGACATAGGAGTAAATTACTCCAAGGACTATTACTATACTTTCCCAGTGAAGATGAGGAAAGAACCTTCCGTTATTTTGTATTCCCCCAATAGTGGAGTTACGGCAGAAGGATATAATAGACTTGCACAATTAGACATGAGATTGACTTCTGGTACTGTGGGACCAAATGGTCAAACAAGAAGATCTAGAGTAAATCAACCAACTATACAGGTTGGTAACACAGCAGACAATGGAATTAGATTTGAAATCGTAAGCGGTGCTGTTGTTGGTGATCAAATTTCTGTTCATTATGTTGCAGATGCAGATATAAACAAAAACTTGTAGGAGAAATAAATGCCATCCTGTAGCGTAAGTTCAAATATTCAAGGAACCTCAACCGTCTTATCTCCAACAGCAAGTGGAAATAGACTTTCAATGAGGCTTTTATATGGGCTCAATGGTCAATCCGATGGTTATACTTTGGAGGGTGGCATTACTACCGGATCTGTTATACGATATAAACCTGCAAATAGAACATACTATCTTTCTCAGGCAAACAACAATGAAAATGCAGAAGTTGTTGGTGTAGTAGAAAATAAAGATGATGCTGGAATTGATGTGGTTCTAAGAGGACTTATTAATTATACATCGACATTATATGATATAGATTCTGGTGGTTCGGGTGGATCTGATATTTGGTTTCTGAGTGGCGACACAGCAGGAGCCATGCAAAGTGTCGAACCAGACGTAGAAGGTTATATTGCAAAACCTGTTATGCAATCTGTTGCTACAAGTGACGGTTACAATTATCAGGTTTTAAACTATATCGGATATTCTATAGGTGCAGGTGAACTTTCTAATTTTGATGGAAGCAGACTACCTGTTGGTTCATCAATGATTGTTGAAACTGGGGTCGAAGTTCCAAAGGGATGGATTGATGCAACTACTTCACAGGAAGTTTTAGTGTCGGAATACCCAGACTACTACGCATATGCTGGAAAAGAAAATGGTTATGTAGAAAAAATAACGATGGATCCATCCACTTCAGTTGTTTCTTCTTATATCAATAAACCTGCTTCCCAAAAAACAGCCGGTATAGTTACTAACTCTTCTAGAGTTTTGAGAGTTTCTACAGCAGACAATGAAATTTATGTGAAAAGAATAGCAACATCAGAACAAATTGACACAACAAAATCTGTTTACATTAATAATGTAGAATATACTCCTACAGACTCAACAGTATATTCTATATTTACCCCAAAGATAACTGCAAATAAAGTCTTTAGTTTTTATCAGGGTAGTACAGAAATATCCAAACAATTTAAAGTAATCTATAAAATAAGAGATATTAACACTGTTAATATTCCCAGAAGACTTACAGTAAAAGAACTAGATGTAACAGAAAGTATATCTGCTAGTAATGGAACAGAAACTCTGTCTGATTTGGTTCAAGAGATAATAGATCTAAAAAATAGAGTAGATGCACTTGAAAATAGAGTTATTGGAATATCATAATGGCTATTCAAGGTAGCAGTAGAGTTGTTTTCGTATCAGATCCCGCTAACAGAGGAAATACGGGAATAACTGGAAATACAGGTCCAAAGGGTCCAGAGGGCCCCGATGGTCCAGACGGTCCAACTGGAAACACAGGTTCTAGTATAACCGATATGATCCGTGATGGATCTGGTTTTATCCGAGTAACATTTGATGACGGTTCATTCTTATCTTCCGAAAACATAATTAAAGGTCCAGATGGAGGAGAAGCGCAACTTGTAATCTATGGAGAGAATTTAGGATCTGGTATAACGATATTTGATTCTAGAGTATCAAATAATAACTTAAAACTTAGATCCATTAAGAGCGGTACTCCAGATGTTCTTTCTGTTTATACTTCAAATGATTATGTAACAATTTCTTTTGATGTAGATACTGCTGGTTATATCAATGTAGTAGGAACTACCTATGAGAATTCACTGATCGGTGTATGTGCAGGAGATGAGTTCTTTAGTATTCCAAACACAAAATATAATCCTTCAACTAAATCTATATCTTTTATATCAAAAGATTATAAAGAAAAAGCATTAAACATAACTGGATCCTCTGCATCTATTTCTATAGAGGGACAGAGTGGATATTCTTTTGAGATAGATCCAGACGCCGCAAGAGTTTTTGCGGTGAATATAGCACCATCATCGCCCGCTATTTTCAAGATAAAATCACCACAATCCAAACAAACCGCACAGTCTTTCACTTTAATTGTATCGGGTGCAACAGGAACCTCTCCTTCAACCCTTAGATTTTATACTGATGATTCTTTACCAGTTCTATTTCCTTATAATAGAATACCTTGCTTCAGTGGGAAAAATGATCCTGATATTTTCAACTTTTTTTGGTTTGGAAATAATTGGTATGGTAATCTGGTGAAATGGGGTGCTGGGGATTCTGGTATGCCTCAACCACTAGATTGTAATATATCTGATGTTTCTGAACCCCTTAACAGAGAATTTGCTTCTTTCCAGCAAGGAATAACTGGAGCGTGTTGTACAGGGACCACATGCGAAATAACAGATCTTTATTCATGTTCTGGGTATTTCCAAGGAATTGGTACTACATGCGGCGCAGTTGGATCCACTGTGGGTGGAATTTGTGAACAGTCTGGTGCTTGTTGTATTGAAAACAGCAATACAAATACAATACTCTGTAGACTTCTTACATGCAAACAATGTTTGGCTTTAGGAAACAAAGAGGGCTATACCACAACATTCCACGGGAATGATACTGTCTGTTCTGGTATTGATTGTAGTATTGCCGTTCAATCACTTGGTGCTTGTTGTAATGGACTTGGCGTTTGCCATCAAACTACAGAAATAGAATGTGTAAATTCAGACGGATTCTTTAGGGGTGTTGGAACATTCTGCTCTGATAATATTTGTAGTTCTGGTGAAGGGGCATGTTGTTTAGGAACAACATGCCAAGAAGGAACCAGTTATGATTCATGTGTTTCTTCTGGAGGACTTTACGCTGGAAATGGTTCGGTGTGCAGTGAAACTTATTGCCCAAAGAGTTACAGAGAAAAAGTATCTTGTGCAGGTAGAGTTCTGGGAGTTGATTTATATCCAGGCGATATATTTGCCGGCGGTATGGTTGTGGGAACTTACAGTCCATATTATGGGCATGTTCTGGGAGCAAAAGAAGTATTTTCTAATGATGAAACCGGAACAACTTATGGAATAATGAGCACACAAGGAATAAGTGGAGAGTTCTATAGATCTGTGTATGATCATCATGGGTATGGTTTTGGTGGTATAACTTCTGGATCTAGTTGTAGGGATTTGATGTCACAAACATATCCTCAACCCGGAGAAAGCAGAACAGATTCTTATATAATGGTTGTTTCTCTAGAACCAGTTACGGTTGATTCGACTAATACCGTAATTAATTACGGGCAGACAGCAGGAACATACGAGTTTGCTTGGTCAAATTATGGATGTGCATGGGGTCCATACGTTGATACAGAAAACAGAAGAAGTTCTACTGGATTGTTTGAAGAAGAATATTCTCAAGTTGGAACATATAAAGAGGGATACTGGTACACTGGTGTCACGTTACAAGACAGTGCAGAGTATTTAAAGAATAGAACATTCAGTGGATGCAGAGAAGCAAGATCATTGGGAGAAGACTGGATAAATCGTCTCCGAACTAAATCGTTACACTCTATAAACGGGGTTTGGAGAAGAAACTGGGGACTTTATAATTCTCTTCACCTTGCACACGCAGATAACATACTTTACACAAGTTTTACACCTAGAGGATCTGAATTTAGTTACTCAGACTTTGGACCAGGATTAAGCGGAGAACTGACAGCAATAAGAGCAACTAGACTTCTAGACGATTTATCTGGAGTTACTGTTGCATCACAGTGGTTCTTGCCGAGTTATGATGAAATGGGATTCCTTGCTGCAAATTGTGCTACCGTTACAGATGGATACTATTCTCAGTTCAGTCTAAACACAGCACTGTTAACAGAAGGTTACGTCCCAATCACTGGGTGGCACTGGACTTCTACTGGTGCTTTTGATCCAACAAAGAACGAAGGTGTTCTTTATGGTGACGGGGCGACAGCAGGTAGTGTAGCATGGGCTATGTACTTTGCGGAAGATGGATATCCTTCTTCCTTCGTTTCTCAGAGAAAAAATAGATACGAGAATAAATATAAAGTTAGACCTATAAGACTTATACGGTGTGATGGTAATTATGGATCGGATGGTTCAGAAGAATACAAAGCATGGAATATTCCAGAAATATTAAGAGATAACTAATGCCTACATTTCGCGGAAGCAGTAATATATCAACAATATACAAAGGTCCAGACGGCTCAACAGGTCCAACAGGAAATACTGGTCCTACAGGAGATACAGGAGGACAGGGCCCGGAAGGACCTCTTGGAAACACTGGTATTGGTATTGTTTCTGCCGAAAGTTTTGGAACTGATGGTATAAGTTTTACTTTTAGTGATGGAACTGTTTTGGGATTGACTGGTTTCCAAGGAGATGCAGGATCTCTTGGTGACACAGATCTCACTTTCTCGTTTACAAATGCTTCAATAAATCCTGATGCTGGGTATTTTTATATAGATAATGTTCCTCTGGGTGATAATTCATATAAGGCTAGGTTTAGAACTCTAAGAGTTCTTGGTAATTTAATCGGAGTCACAGGAAATACTTTAGAGAATATTATATTACAAGGTGATGTTTTACCAGAAGGCTTTATAGGAAACACCGGAGAACTTTTATATTTAAACGCAGGTAATTCTGCATCCAGATCAACCGAAGGATCTTTTTTTCTAGGAAATACACTAGAAGTAAAGATTGCACAAATTTTAGAAAGAGTCGGTTCGTTCAATACTTCAAACAAAGAATTATTAAGAACTAATGTTTATCCAGAATTAACCGACGTTCAAAACAACGATTATTCTGGTTTTACTGGATCAAATAAATCTACTAAATTATCAGTTTTATCTCCTGTTGGAACATCTCGTCCAGTAACAATATTGACTGGAACTGGTGGATACAAAACATTTATTGATCTTGGTACTGCCGATGGTTCTCAGTTAATTTATGAATTTGATAATGTTGTCGGAGAACATACTGCAACCGGAGATGATTTTGTAAATGTAGTTGGTTCTTGTTGTTTTTGTTCTTCTCCAGACATATTGACAGGAGAATATGGAACACAATGTTTAGATTACAGCACCAAAAAATATTGCGATGAAATTCTTGGTTCTTTCAGTTCTACTCCATGTGCATTAAGAACAGAGGGACCCGATTGTAAAGAAACAAATCCATGTTGTGTCAATGGTTATTGTGTAAATACAAACAAGCAGAAATGTGAAGAATTTGGTGGCATACATTTCCCAAATCTTAATGACTGTTCGGAATTTTCAAACTCTGGTTTAACTTGTGCAGGATTGTGTCCAACAACAGGTGTTTGTTGTTTGAATGGTGTTTGTTACAATTTCAACGAAGATCAGTGTGATGCAATCGGAGGAGTTTTCCAGTCAAATAGATCATGTGATCCAGAGAGTCCAAACTATTATAACTGTTGTTTAGACTTATATCCAGGCGCATGTTGCTTTGGTACTACATGTCAAGAAAATTATACACCAAGACAATGTTTAGATACTGTTATTGATGGAGCAAGAGGAGTCTTCCAAGGACCTGGAACTTCTTGTTTGGGTCAATATTTTGATCCAACCCGAGGTCCAGATACCGATGGTGATGGTATTCCGAACGGAATTAATTATGGAGTAGTTCTTCTTTCCGATGGTGTCTCCACTCGACTTTGCTGTAGAGAGCCAGATGATTACAACAATCTCCCATTACCACAATGTCAGGTTTCTATAAACCTTTGCGATCAACCATTAGGGGCAAATCTTCTAGGTTCTTTTGGTGTGAATAGAAATTGTTTTGCTGGTTTTATTGGTTATCCTGCGATTGGATGTTCTTCTGTTAAAAAATGCAGGGGAAATGTTCTTCCTGCTCTAGCGAATGGAGTAGAGCAGATTATAGATTATTATCCTGCTGTTTCGAACTCGGATACCGCCGGGTGTAGGTGTGATCATATACACCCCGTTTATTATTTCAAAGACAGTTATACATCCGGAGACTTTGGACTTAACTATGTTAGGGGTCATTTATCAGAACTAGGATTCTTAACAGATAATCCATATGATCCAACAGATTTTGCACCTTCTGATGGCGCAAAGTTCAATGAATATGCTGATAAGATTTATCTGGCAAACGATGAATATGTGATTCATCGAAGATGGGCATTGTTTGTTAAGAACAAAGATGAAGAAAAGACTGATGGTACTGATTTTGTCTGGGGCATGTCCCACGGACTAGGCGGAAACACAGCGGATATTGTAGATCTATGGGCAACTTGTGTATACGATGGTCTTCTGAACACCAGACTATATGATGGTTCCAGTATAAACAGTAATGTTTGGTTCTCTCCAAATGCATTTGGGTTTGATCCAGAGGCATATGATAGATGGATAACATCTGGTGAAGAAAATTTATGGGATGGGGATGTCAATCAATCAAATATAGAAAATATAGAATCAGAATTTAAATCTGCATATGGGGAAATGTGGGTTAATTATAATTCTGTTGATAATGAAACTGCTATGTTTCGAGTAACATCTCTTAATCAGTCTAATAATACTTCTCTGGACGGATGGTATATCCCAAGTTTAGTTGAATTAAACCATATAATGGAAAACCAAGCAGATATTAAAGCAGGAACTGATACTTCTGATAATGCTTTTCAAGAATTAAGTGGCACTTATTGGACCTCTACTACAGGAAAGGTAGATGGAAGAAATTATGAGTTACCTTCCGATTATTCTTCTACAGATTTGACTCCAGAGCAAAAATATAGGGCAAGTAGCGCCAAATGGGCGTACATTCAAAGTGATGATGGCGCCGTATCTTCAAGATTAAAAACAGAAACTGCAAAACTAAGATTAGTTAAACGAGTTCCTATATACGTTGTGAGTAAGTATTGTTATACACCAGATGCTTACCCATCAATAACTCAATGTAATTCTTGCGGACCATGTTCCTGCGGAGGAGATATATTACAATGATTCGTGGCAGCAGTTCAATACATGGTCAAAGATTTATAAAAGGTGACACTGGACCAGATGGTCCAATAGGTCCAACTGGTCCAACTGGTCCGACAGGATCAACTGGTTCGACAGGATCGACTGGAAATTCTGGTTCTTATGTTCTAAGAGGACAATATAATTCATCTAATAAACTAGAATTAGTTCTTTCCAACGGCGAAAGAATTACAATAGAAGGATTGACTGGTGCAACTTCAGAATATACTGGTGTTGTCACTGGTGAAAATATAGGTAATGAATATCAAGTCTTTTTATCATATCCTTCAGGAATAACAGAAGGACTTACATTTTCTTTTGTTAGCATTACAGG
>Ga0099846_1000648_pt1 | contig 14266 bp, 32 predicted proteins | sample CB_VirMetaG_FD_78180 | JGI IMG/M metagenome (GOLD analysis project Ga0099846, IMG submission 78180) | Freshwater to marine saline gradient viral communities from Chesapeake Bay - CB_1504_1 Viral MetaG | ecosystem: Environmental > Aquatic > Marine > Coastal | place: USA: Chesapeake Bay... | reverse complement strand
CTATACCTTGTGAACTTAGGAAGTTATCAGATGAAGAAATAAATTTGATTAAAGATTAGGAATTTCAATATATTATACTTATCTTTGTTACACACAATTAAAAACTATATAATATTATGAGAAGAATAGAAGACATTTGGTGTTGTACAGAATGTGGTACAGAACAAGGTAGACACGACCAATGGTTTGACGGAATTTGTGAGGGTTGCAATACGCAAAAAGCGAACACACAAAAGAAAGATGAAATTACAAGTATGTTGATTGACATATTTGATAGAATCGTGATTGATACACCTAATAACTTTGATGAAATTTTGGAATTTGTATTTGAGGACGTATGCGAAACAGCAGACCCAATCAATTGGAATGAAAGTGATGTTGCTATTGGATTTAGACGTTGGATAGAATCTGAAAAATAATTTAAAAATAGTTCCAATTAAATTTGGTAGATTGAAATATAATACTTATCTTTGTTACACACAAAACACTAAAAAATACTAACATTATGGAAATTATTGCAATTGAATTTACTGGACACATAACCGTAGATAAAGAAGATATTAAACTAACAGATTCAAATGGGGAGTCAGTTGATGTTAGCGAATTGACAGCACAAGAAATTTGTGATGGTGTTGGTAATGGTACATACCATGTAGACCTAGTAGCAAACTACGGAGTTGCATTAGATGGTGAAGAAAAAATTCATACTGAAATTGAGGAAGATTAATTTGGTAGTCTCAAATATTATTCTTATATTTGTATCAACACTAAAACAAACACTATGAAAATTTTGATTGAAGATTATTTTGGAAATGATGTTATAGCATTGGAGTACAAACAAGTTAGACCAACAACATTCCATAAAAAAAATGTTGGAGAAATATCCGAAAGTGTTGGTTATAATATTGCAGATGAAGACCAAGATGAAGATGGTATTTCTTATCTTAGAGTACAAGAATGTAATGTAGATAATTCAGAGGATGAAGATAAGAAAGCTTTATTTGAATTGATTAATAAATTAAACGAATATTTTTTATAGTTATGGGAAATCACGCAAACAACATTAATTTGATAGTACATACTATTGATAGGTTTAATATCCACGAGAACTCGCTAGTAGAAATATTAGAAATAGATTTAGATTTTGAAGGAGATAAAGCTATTGAAGTATCAAAAGAAATCTTTGATGAATTTAAGGTTATAGAAGATGAATTAACTAGAGTTGAGGGGATGGTTAAAAATCTTTTTGAGAGAGATAATTTCATTGGAGATTCTAGTCATTATGGTGATTATACATATGAGATTACAGAAACAGAATTTCAATTTGTTATAAGTATTGCATATATTTCTTAATAAAAATTAGGATAATCAATATATTATACTTAACTTAGTACTCAACTAAAAACATATATAGTATTATGAAAAACATTACACTTAAAAACTTAAAGGTGCTTGAAAGTCTTTCAGAAGAAACACTTTGTTTCAGTGCCGACCTATACGAGAATGGTAAATTAATCGCATACGTATCTAATAGAGGTAATGGAGGTTGTAATCATATTCATCCAGCTGAGGGTTTAACTTATAAAGACGTTGCCCATATAGATAACCTTGATACTGAATGTGATATATTAACACTTGCAGAGGAAATGAATACTATTAAGAAAAAACAATCTAAAAACTTTATATTAAAGTTAGATAACAAAATCTATACTGCTAATACACCACAAAAACAATCATTTGCAAAATTAAAGAAATATGGTAATTATGCAAGTTGGTTAAGGGTAGAAATTGCTAAATTTGAAGGGTTGGGTTATAAGGTATTAAATACTAATTTATAAAATAATTAGGAAAAAACTTGTATAATCAAAACATTATACTTAACTTAGTACTCAACTAAAATACTAGAGAGTTATGGCAAGCAAAACATTTAAAATTGGAGAAAGTTGCAAAGGTGGGGTTATTACTGCAATAGCAACAAAAACAAAGATTACTATTATTGGTAAAGAGTGGGATTTTTCTAAAGGTAGTAACAAAGGTTCAGACCAGTCGGGTGCTAAAGAATGGATACGTTTAGAAGTATCAACAAACGATAGAGATGCTGATAGAAAATTAACTATCTTTTTAAACGATTTAAGTACTTCATATTATACTGATGAGATAATGAAGTGGTGCGAAAGCAAAAGTGATTTTAGAAAACAATTATTTTGGTAAAATAATTTAATAATAATTCGATAAATGTATTGTTTATCGGATTATTATTTGTATCTTTGTTACACACAAAACACTAGAACTTATGGCAAAGCAAATTGAATTATCAGAAGTAGTATTAAGACAAGAAATTTCATCAAGAGGTGGTGGAGTTGAAATAGACCTATCAAGGTTTGGATTTAAAGGGCAAAAAATGTCGGCATATCAAAACTATTTAGGTGGTGGAATGTTAGGTCGTATATGTGCTAATGACACGATAAGAAGTCAATCATTTTACAAATTGACGGACAAGCAAGAAGCAAAGTTAGATAAGATAGCTGAAAGTTTAAAGAAATACTTTCACAACTTGACGAACCCATCAGACCAAGAATGGGAAAGTCAAAGTTACGAACAAAATCAGAAATTACCAAGTAGTGCATATTAAAAAATAATTACAAAAAGATTTGGATTATTGAAATATAATCCTTATCTTTACATTAAGTAAGAAACCAATTAAAAAACTAAAAGATTATGCGAAGCAAATCAATTGAAGAAATCGTAGTAAGAAATATTGAAAGCGGTATCCGTGGGATTAAGTTTGGAACTAAACGTCCAGAAGATGTAAATGTTCATAAGCATTTAAAGCGTTTACAATCTATCAATGATGGATTATATGAAGAGTTATGTGATAAGTATTATAATACTTTGGATGCGTACAAAGAAAAAATGAAAAATAATTAGAAAAAATTAGGTAGTTAAGTAAAAAATGACTACCTTTGTTTTAACCAACGGCAAGACCAAAAGTATAGCCAAAGTAGACCAAGACATTAGTGGTTGCCTATTACCCAAAATTAGGCTTTTTTAGTTGGTTAGTCCATAGAGCGAGTGGTTTCCTTTATGGGTGGGAAAGTGAGAGTCAGAAATGGCTCTCTTTTTTTTGTGGTTACATTATAAAAATATGGTGTAGGTTGGAGTATACCTCCCGAACCCTTGTGAGATTCGTCTTATCTTATTATCGATATGTAAAGGTACAAATAATATTTGGTTCTACAATGGAAATAATGAAAAAAGTTTATTAACAATTTAAAATAAAAAATGAAATAAATTGTTAATAACATTTGGTAGATTGGAAAAGGTTTAGTATCTTTGTTATCTAAATAAATCTTATGAATAAATTACAAGTTTTAATCGGTATTGGAATTATCATTGTATCAATGAGTAACACACAAGAAACTGAATTACCAAAAAAAATACATAGAGTATCCAAGGAACATGAGGAATTTGTTAATAACCTTTTAAACAAAAAACCAATACATAAAACACACACAACTAAAACAAGTGAAATTGTCGATGTAACGATGTATAATGCAGTAGTTGACCAATGTGATGCAGACCCTCTTATAACGGCTTGTATGTATACTATAAATCCAAATAGAGCCAGCGAACACAAATGGATTGCAATGTCAAGAAACTTATTAAAACGTTGGGGTGGTAGATTTGATTTTGGGGATAAGGTTAAGATAGTTGGTTGTGGTATCAAAGATGGGGTTTATACAGTTGCAGATGTTATGAATGCGAGATTTGTTAATAGGGTTGATATACTTGAAACGTTAGGTAAACCTATGTATAGTTTTAAAAATATAAAAATAATTAAAATATAATTAGGAAAATCAATACATTATAGTTATCTTTACCAAAAGAAATAATAAACCAATTAAAAACTAGAAAGATGGGAACTTTAGATTTAACAAAAGACCAAGTATTATTATCTATTCGTAAAGATGGACAATGCTCTTACGTAGAATGCAAAGATGGTAAACTAACTACTGATGGATTTGTAGGGGATAATACATACGATAACTTCGTAGAACTTATCAAAGGATTACAAGGACATGATATAAATATTGATGATTTTTATTGGTAAATAATTAGGAAAATCAATACATTATACTTAACTTAGTACTCAATTAAAAATAGTAACTATGAGCAATTTTAAACCACAAGTAACATTCGCTACAGAAGACAGTATAAAAGAATACTACAATAACCAACGTAAGAGTAGAAACATTGTTAACGTATATCCAACATATGCTAAATTAAAAGCAAGTATTGGTGCTGTATTACGTGCAAGTCATAATGAGTGTGCAAGTGTTGTTCGTTCAAGACGTGGCGAATGGGGAGAATGGTTTGAACATTGGGAATTGGTTAATGGTAAACCAACAATAGTAAAAAAAGGTTGGAGTTAAATTAGGAAAATCAAAATATTATACTTATCTTTGTACAGAACCAATAAAAGAAAACCTTATGAAAAGTTTAGCACAATACACTTATAGTTGTACAAATACAATCTTTAAATTCTTAAAGAATAATGATTCAAATAAATTAGTTTCTAAACTAAGAGAGATTGAATTGCACGCTAAAGATTCTATTCCAAATTCAGATGAAAAATCATTATGGTTTAAATTTGGAGATTATGACACATTATCAACAACGATTCAAGAAATTGAACATACATTAGCAATGCCAATAACAAATGGTAATAGACAATTATTGATTGAACAATTTGAAATGGTTACACAAGATATTGAGCCTTCAAAAGAATTAAGAGTTTTTTATTCATAAAAATTAGGATAATCAATATATTATTCTTATATTTGTATCACACAAACACTAAGACTATGAATTACAACTACGAAATACAAGAAGTACACATCTCAACAATTCAAGGTGGAGACACCGTAGAACATAATGGAGAGATGAAGACAGTATCTTTCAATAATATTAAGAGAGATGGATTCATGGGTACTAGTATATTTGGAGATAGTTACAAGTTAGGTAGAAAATTAGTTAAGAAAATAATATTCAAAACATTAGGATAATTGAAATATTATTCTTATATTTGTATCACACCAATTAATACTAGAGATTATGAATACTTATTTAGCAAGACTTATTGACAGAGCAACCGATGGAAATTTAGATTTAGAAAACAATCGAATTGGTAACTATCGAATAACACCAGAACATGGAGCTTTAATCTTTGTATATCACATATACAAAGATAGATGTCATTCTCTTACAAGTGGCAATAAAAGAAAGTATGATAATGTACACGTTGCAACTATTAGTATTGATTTTTCCAGAGTTGATATTCAACTTTCTAAACAATATTTAACTGTAAAAGAACAAGAGAATATTATAGATGCTATGAATAATCTTTATAGTGGTCACGATATAAACATAAAAACTTTAGATTAAATTAGGTTTATTGGAATATTATACTTATCTTTGTTTCACACAAAAACACTAAGATTATGTTAGCAGAAATTATCAAAGCAGAGGAACAAAAAAGACAAGAATGGCAAAACAAACTTGTTGCACAACACAGACAACAATATGAAAAAATGGTTGTGTTAAAAAGTGAATTAGAAAAAGTATCAGATGGTTGTTTACAATTAAACATTAAGTTTGCTGAACCAACAAGGGAGAATATTAATAATAGTTATTTACCTTGTTTAGAAGTAGTGAATGTACGTGGAATCGTTAATATTAATAATACTATTGATGATTTAAGGGTTTCGGGTTTAGGTATATTTAGTCTTTGTGGTGAAAGACATAGTGTAGAAAGTTTTTTTAGAAAGATTGCCCCTTACTTAAAACGTTTCTAAAAATAATTACAAAAAGATTTGGATTATTGAAATATAATCCTTATCTTTGTTTCACACAAAACACTAGAACTTATGAGTTTTAAAGTAATACTACAGAATATTGAATTAGCAGATAATACTACAAATGATAATACATTTGATGTATGGTTTGATGAAAGGAACAACCGATTTATTGCAATTGAAAATTGCAAACAAGGAAGATGTTTTAAATATGCTTTAACTGATTCAATAGAGAATATCATAAAAGACCATGAATACGATATTTTAAAATATCGTTTAGGTAGAGTAACCAAAGATGATGAAGTTACTATTGGAGATATTTTTATGTTTAGAAAATTTAATAAAATAATCTAATAATAAATTAGGAATATCAATATATTATCCTTAACTTAGTACTCAATTAAAAATTAGAAATTATGTCAAAGTACCACATTACAATAATGTCAGAAGACCCTAACGACCATAGTGAAGACCCACACCAAAAATATGGGTCATCGGTAGATGCAGATGACGAAAAAGATGCAATAGAGAAAGGGGAAGAACAATTTAAACAAGAATTTCCAGACTTACCAATATATTGGGTAAAAGCAGTCAAAGAAATAAATTAAAAATAAATTAGGAATATCAATATATTATTCTTAACTTAGTACTCAAATAAAAACATTATGGGAAGTTTCAGTTGGAATAAAGCAGACGATTTAACAAGAATTGAGAATGTTGCTGATGGTAAACCTTTTAAATTCTTAATACCAAAAGAGTTTGGTGGTGGGTTTATAAAAGATAACTATCAAGATTATGGTTATTTAGGAACAAAAGAAAATGGAGAACCTAAATACGATATGTATGAACTATTGGCTTTTTGGAATAAAGCAGAAGGTTTAAAATACAATGGTGAATTTCCTTTGATGAAAGAGATTGACGAGTACACAGACGACAATAGAAGTGAAGGTATTGGGATTGGTTGTTATGATGATGAAATTCTAAAACTAAAATACCCTTTAAAATTGGTATCGGCATCGTTTAAAGGTACGTATGAAGATTTAGAAACTTGTAGTTTAGGTGACCCCGACCAAGGTTTTTGGGAAAGAAAAAGAAAAAGAAAATAAATTAGGAATATCAATATATTATACTTATATTTGTATCACACTAAAAACATTATAAAATGGGACAATATTATAAACCTTGTATCTTAGGAGAAAACAGAACAACTGTATTAACACATTTAGAATCGTTTGATTATGCTAATGGTTCAAAATTAATGGGACATTCCTATATAGGAAATAATCTAGTAGGTGCGTTTGAAACACTTATTCAAGAGAATCCACAAAGGGTTGTTTGGGCTGGCGATTATGCAGAAGAATGTAAGAATCGTAAAACAAACGTTTATCAAAGATGCAAAGATAAAAACGTAGGGAATCCTCACGTACCAAATTTAGAGGAGTTTAATAAAGACTTTGTTTTTATTGTGAATCACACTAAAAAAGAATACGTTGATAAAAGAGAATTAAAAGATATTGAAGGTTGTGAAAATCTTAAAATTCATCCTTTACCATTATTAACAAGTGAAGGTAATGGTCAAGGTGGTGGAGATTTTTTTGGTCAAGACCCAAATCATTTGGTTGGTAGATGGGCAAGAGATATTATAAGTGTTCAAAAAGATAGTTTTGTTAATAAAACAATTTTATTAACTTACAAAAAGATTACGTTTGATTTAGTTGAGTAGTTTTAATTGGTTAATCTTATAAGGAGTGGTTTCCTTATAAGGTGGGGAAATGACAAGGGAGAAATCTTTTGTCATTTTTTTTTGTTTTAAATTAGGATAATTGGAATAAGTTTTGTATCTTTGACCTATAGCAATTAAAAACCAATAAAGATGAGAAAGATTACACCAAGACAAAATACTTTATTCATTGAAAGCTTAACTAAAAAGCTTATCAAGTTAGGAACAAAAGATAACACAACTGAATTTTTTATCGGTTATGATTTAATACTTGATACCAAAGGTGGGTTACTATACTTAAGAGTTGATTACGAAAATGAAAGTATGTTTACTCTTTGGACTAGATTTGCTGATTTAGAGAAAGCGAAAGAAGCTAGTATTTTACCAAAAGATAAAATGAATGCAAAGATGAATTTCCATATAGTAAATAACTACAAAGATGCTATCAAAGAAATAATCGAAGATTTAACCAATATACTATAAGAGATGCAAGAGAGAATACAAGACATAACACACACAGTTGATGGATACGAAGTAAAACATTTAACGTGGTTACCAATGGATAATGTAATCCGTGGATTGGTAAAAGACCCTATAAGAGGTAAAGCGACTTTACACGATGGATTTATCGTTTGTACATGGAGAAAGAATGGAAAGTTAACTGCTAAATATGGTGGTTCAGATAGAAACGATTTAGATATACATATTGATTATGGAAAGAGATAAAATAATATTCAAAGTAGATAATGAAATTATCATTGAAGAAAATATTGATTTAACAATTGAACAAGTTAATAACATAAAGATTTATATCTGTAAAGAAATTGGTTGTTTCATTGATGAAATTGAGGTTGTATTTGAAAAATGTACAAATAAAGATTTATCTTTGATAGATATAACACCTTATGGAATGGTATTTTATGATGAATTTCCAGCTAGTATTTTAGGTGTAACACTTGACCTAGTATTAGGAAGTGATGAGCATTTAGATGCAATATCAAACGGAACACTTGAAAATTATTTAAACTTTTTTATGTAAAGTCATTGTTAATTGGAATATTATTTGTATCTTTGACTATATCAATTAAAAACACTAGAAGTTATGAGTAGATTAAAAATCGGTGACAAAGTAATATGGAGAGGTGCATGGGGTAAAGAAGCTCCCAAAGAAGCTATCGTTGAAGAAATTGAATTATGCGCAAATGGTAGCAAATATGGTAAAACAGTAAAGTCTGTTGATTGGGCAACCATTGAGAAAGGTAATAGAAGTATTACTGTATCTTTAGATAATGGACATTGGGCATATGGGAATCAACTTTCACCAATGAAAAAATAAATCAATAATATTCCATATAATGTATTGTTATATGGAATATTATTTGTATCTTTGTATAACAGAAAATAATTAAAAAATAAAAAGTATGTATTTATACCAAGCAGAGCACGAAAGCAACTTGACGCAAGTTAGCGATAACACAGAAGTAATTGAAAACAATGGAGTTTGTACTAATTAAACAAGATAGCCCCGAATGGGCTTTCATTTGGAATTGGCTGGAGAAACACCCAATCAATAAAGGTTTAGAGGAACCAAGAGTAGCAGAAAATAACGGGGCTGAATGGGAATATATAGGCTCATATAAACAAGATGATAGAATACTACATGAGTTCAGACATTTATGTCATCCAACAACTCAAGGAGCCATAAAAACTAGTGTAGCTGCTAGTTCAAACTTAACTCAAGAGCAAATAGCTAAAGAGTTTAGAATAAAATGATAAAAACGACTTAGGTCGATTATACATATATAAGTTGCATGGCTATGCAATAGGTAGGGTGGTTCCTACTATATACGGGGTGGTTCCCGTAGACTATGGGCCCATATTCTTTATTGAGTATGGGCCATTTGTTTTATATACACATTTGTGTACACGACATAAAAAAAGCCTCACTAGGAGGCTTAATTTAATCATTAGGATTGCTTACAAACCTAGTTCATAACCTAGGGTAATATCAAAGAACCATTCGAACCATCGCCAGATTTCTGTATTATCACTACCAATAGGAAAGTGTTCAAATTCAATTTCAATTTCGCCATCATCATTGGTAGGAACATTATCTAGTTTAGACCATAACATTTTCCAATCAAAATCTTTTTTAGGTATTTCATATACCTTATCTTTGGTGACGAAAACTAAAATATCATCAGAAGTACGAATATGGTATGAATATTCCATCCCATTCATTCGTTTCTGTAACGTTTTAGTTGGTTCGTTATACATACTTTCTATGTACGAACCTAAACTAATAAATTCACCCATACGTCTGTTTAATATTGTCTTCATATTATAAAATATTGGTTGGTGCAAATATAGGTATTATATACATATAAAACAAGAAATATTTTAAAATAGTTTTAAATATATTGATTATCAATGATTTAGAAAATAAATTAAAAATAATCAACAAAAAGTTTGGTGGATTGGAATAAACCAGGTATCTTTGTCAAACAAACCAATATAAAAAAACCAAAGATGAGTACATTTACATTAACAAGACAAGAAGAGAACAAACAAGTTAGAGAGTTTATTTTAAAAAATAAACATTTAACTACAGAAGAGATTTCAAATTTATGTAATTTATCAAAAGTAAGAGTGGGTGGTAATATTGCTTATCTTAAAAGAAGTGGTAAATATGATACTAAAAAAGAAGTAGCAAATGAAATAACAAAAATTGAAGAGTTATTAGTTAAGGCACAAGAAAAAATATCTACCAATACATATACGGGTGGTGGTGCTAACAAAGAAATAGCTAGAGTTAAAATGTCTAATTATATAACTGATAGTGAAGTAATAGGTAATGTAGCAACACTACCAAATACCGAATGGGATATTGAGAAAAAAATACTTAAACAATGTCCCGATATGACTTTTTTAGGTGTTGAGAGAGATGCAGAAACTTATGTTAAAATGAAGATTTCTAAAAAACTTAATAATATAAAAGGTAAAACTTACCATGGTAATATCGGTGACGTTTTATATGGTAAAATTGAAAACACATATTCACATTTGATTTTAGATTACTGTGGTATGTTACCAACAATTTCTAAAGAAATTGAATACTCAATAAAAAATGATATTGTAGAAGTTGGTGGTATTATTGCTATTACTTTTGGAAAACCAATTAGAGGTAATGACAAACAATCTAACAACTTAAAAAAGTTAGGACAAACAATCAATAACAATGATGATAGATGTATGTCTGATAGAGCTATTGAAGCTTATTTCCACAAGATTACTGGATGGAACTATGAAGTATCTGAGTTTTTTGACTACAGAGATACATACCCAATGATGTTGGTAATTATAAAAAGAGTAAAATGATACATATAAAACCACTACAAAAGTAGTGGTTTTTTTTTTATTTAAACTTTTTTACATAAAAGCTTGCAAGATTAAAACATTATACCTATATTTGTACTGTAGCAATTAAGCACAACTAAAAAAACCAAAGATGAAACAATTATTAAGAGAAGCTAAATTAAGAGACCTTGCAACAAAGATGAAACAAGAAGGTAGAACCAAAAGCGAAATAACAATCGTTATTGGAGAACTAAAACAAAATTCAGTATCAATTGGATTGAGTTTTAATTTAGGATTTGTTAAACTATATAATAATTAAACAATGGGCAAAACTCATAAAATAGGTTCAATTTCAAAAGAACAATATTTGAAAATTGAACGAAGCGCAAAACGTCAAGCAGATTTGGAACTAGGTGTACCAACATTTAAACACAAAGTACATAAATCAGTCAAAGACTATAATAGACAAGCAAACAAGAAAATAGAATGGTAGCCGAAAGGTTACCATTTTTTTTGGTATAAGGTAGCAGTATTTGTTTACCTTATTTTTATATCATATAATACCAAAACACATAAATTTGATAACTCCTAACGAACTTAATACATTATTTGATAGTAGTTGTTACCAGAAGTTATTGGTAGTCTTAAATCGCTTTAAAATGCAAATGAAAATAAATTAAAAATAGTTGTATAAAAGTTTGGTGGATTGGAAAAGAATGCTTAACTTCGTAGAGTCGATGACAAGACAAGACGATGCGAACCATCGGGAAGTATACTCCAACCTATACGTATTTTTTTTAACTACTATAAACAAAAAAAGGCAGACTTTTCAGCCTACCTTATTGTGTACACATTTGTGTACATTAGATGTATCGTTCAAGGTATTTTTCAACCTCGTCACATAATTCTTTTGTTTCAGAACTTGTAAGAGGTTTTCTAGCATTGTAGTAGTGTGCGTTGCTATATACAAGATTGTCAGCCGCTTGTGTTGGTACGTCAGCCATAGTATATACCGTTTCACCATCACTACATTCATTAAGAGAATCAACCCAACTTTCAAGATAATTATTGATGTCACCATCATTTTCTTCTTTTACAGCACGTCTAACGATTAGAGATGCAAATTGTTTTAACGTAGTTACATTTGAGTAATTCGTTAGGGCACGTGTACCCATGTCTAAAATTCCGTACATATTGGTTTATTTAATTGGTTACTAATTTTCGGGCATACCTATCCTCGTGTGGGTACGCCCATTTATAATTGGATACCGAGATATCAAAGAACTCTTATAGCTCGTTCGCTACACTACAAAGATAGGGATTTTTTATTGGTTTACCAAATAAAAAATCATTTATTTTCATCAAAGTTTTCAACATATGATTGTTAATAACTTTTTTGATTCTATGTAATTTGTATTGATATTATTTGTACCTTTGCAAATTATTTCAGATACCAAAAAAAAAAATATAATGTAGGTCGGAGTATACCTCCCGAATACTTTTGATATTCGTCCTACCTTGCTATCGGTGTTCAAAGTTACGGAATCTTTATTGAATTTCCAAATAAAGTTATTAACAATTAAAACACGAATTTTGTTAATAACTTTTATCCAAAACACTTGACTTTTTGATAGCTTTCATAACTCATTATAACCTTATAGTTTGTACCTTTATCCAATAGAAAGTGTCTTAAAACGGCTTAAAACACGTTTTTAACTTATTTTAAAAATAAATCATTTTTTTCTTGTTTATTCAATAAAGGTTTTATATCTTTGTGGTCGTGGCAATATTGCTACCAACTAAAAACCAAAGTATGCGATTAATTAACGAAATAAAACAAGGTAAACTATCTATTGAAAAAGATTGTTTATTAAGTGTAGTTTGTAACGGTGGTAAAAGATACCACGAATCATTACAAAAACTAGATAATATAATAATCGAAGAATTTAAAGAAATAGATTTTGATTTTGTGCAAATGGATGTGTCCATATATAAAAAAGAAATAATTGAAACTTATTTAAACTTTTCTTTGTAAAAGTTTGCGAGATTAAAACATTATACCTATATTTGTACTCGTAGCAACGTTGCTACCAACTAAAAAAAACCGATTATGAATACTTTAGAAACAAAAGAAATTAACTTATTAGAAAACAACTTAAACGACTTATTAAACACTAAAGAACGTGTTTTAAAAGCAGTTGCAAGTACTATCAAAGGAACGTCAATAGCATACATTAAAGAATATTTTAGCAAGTCAAGTGGACTTGTAAATAATTATTCTGTATTGTTAGGATATAGCAATGAAAATGCTATAATGAATGATTGGGAAATTATAAAAGAATCTAAACAATTAGTTTTAGATACTTTAAAAGATGAATTTTCAGAAGAAGCTATTTTAAAAGCTTTTAACGAACTTTATTTATCTTTAGAAAAAAGAAGTTCGTCAGACGAACTTAAAGCTGAATTATTAGCTCAAAACGATAGTACAATGAATAGAAGTCAAGGTCAAAAAGATGCTTTCATTCATTTGGCTAAAGGAATCAAAATGCACATTGAAACTAGACAAATTTATGTTGAGGGTTTGGAAATTAGAAAAACATTTGTTGAAAAACGTGTTGAAGTTAAACCAACTAACAGCAGAGAAAATACAATTATTAAACGTAAAATTGAGAAGTTGTTAAATTTCAGACAATCAAAAATTAGACGTTTCACTTTTTCAGAAACAGAAATTTCATTGCAAGGTTTAAAAATCAAAGCATAAAATTAAGGTAGCCGAAAGGCTACTTTTTTTTGTACCTATTTTCTTATTTAGAATCATTATAAATTACAAAAAAATTAGGAAATGTAAAAAACCTAATTTTGTTAATAACTTTATTTGTTGTTGATAACTTTATTTGCATATATCGAAAATACGTATGGCTGTAATAGAAGCGTTTTAAGAGCGTTTGTAATTCTGTGAAGCTAGGAGATATAATATAAAAGATAGTGTACCATACCCCTCCCTACGTACCCCCTCCCCCCGTTACCCCCCTCGTATAGCCCCCCCGTGTGGGGTCAAAAAGAGGCCCACGATGATGTCCGTGAAATTTTTCTAGGAATTTTTTCGACTTTAAAAAAAGGGGGGGTACCTATTTTAAAAAAATATTTTTGGGAAATTTTTGGGGTTAAAAAAAGGGGGGTGTATATTTAAAAAAATATTTTTGGGAAAATTTCGAAATATTTAATAGTATGAGGGGGATGGATTTTTTAAGGAGAATTTTTGTTATATGTATGGGATTATTGATGCCAATTATAATATTAATTGTATGTGGTCATTTGCCATCGATATCAAATT
>Ga0099846_1000646_pt1 | contig 14276 bp, 8 predicted proteins | sample CB_VirMetaG_FD_78180 | JGI IMG/M metagenome (GOLD analysis project Ga0099846, IMG submission 78180) | Freshwater to marine saline gradient viral communities from Chesapeake Bay - CB_1504_1 Viral MetaG | ecosystem: Environmental > Aquatic > Marine > Coastal | place: USA: Chesapeake Bay | collected... | reverse complement strand
TATGGGGAGCCGCCCCGGGTGGTTGAAGGGCGGCCCCCTCGCCTGCTCCCTCTGCACCACTCGGCGCAGCGGAACGCTTGGCAATCTCACGATTGATCAACTCGGCAGTGGCTGCATACTCTGCGTCCTTCTCCGCCAACGGGGCATACCGCTGTTGCTCGGACTGCAGCCGGTCGTCCCCCATTTCCGCGTATTCCCGGCGCTGACGTTCGAGCCCGATGGAAATCATCCGCTCGCTGCCCTCTGTCCCGCCCGTCTTCTGTGCTTTCTTAAATTCCCGGGTAAGCTGCTTGTCCGTCAGCCCCTGCAGCGCCGGGTCGATATTGGCCTTGAACGTCGACCTCGATGTCGGAGCCTGCTGCTCTTGGCCCATGTTGAGAAAGGTCCGGGCACCGCGGACCGATGTCTGCGTGTTGACGTAAGGATTGGACCGCCTATTGACGGGCTGGAGGTTCTGGACGACACGCTCGTATCCGATTCCCAGCGGGCTCCGGCCGGACGGAATGACGTCCACTGAGTTAATACGGTCGAAGCGCCGGCTGCGGATAATCGTGTCCTCGTCACCCTTGCGGGTCGAGAGCCGCACGTTTTTGCCCAAGTGTTCTGTGCGGGTGATGTTCAGCAGATCGTTCAGGCGGTTCTTTTTGGCAACCGTCAGGCCCGTTTCTCCCGGGTACCCCATGCGGGTGTTCTCCAGATAGGTATCGAGATCCTGCTGCAGTTGCGTGAAATCGTTCCACTCAGCCAGCCATTGCGGGTTCTTGCCCCGGGCGCGCAGTGCCTGATCCTTGTCCCACCAACGGTGCAGCTTGTCGTTGAGCCGGACGTGGTCCATCGTGATCACCAACAAATTGCCCGCCTGAGTGATGTCCATCCGCAGTGGGATGCCCACACGGTAGGACATGCCGAGCCGGGTGCTATACTGCCGGCCCTTTAGCAGCGCCGGGTTGTAGTTGATGCTCAGCCCCGTCTGCTGTTTGGACGCCTCGTTGATTCGACGAAGCTTCTCCTTCATCGACGGGGGCATGATCTCGTCGGGCAACGCAAGAATTGCCTGCATCTGGTCGTCAGTAAAATGCTGCCCGATAAAGCGGTCCCTGCTGCTGTTCGGGTCCTGACGCATCGCCCCCGGATCTGCGCTCGGCGGCAGCCCATTCATCGCCGCAAAGATTGCGGCTACCCGCCGCTGTTGGAGCCGGCGGATGTCGCCGGGGGAGCGCAGCCGGGGGCGACCAGTTGCGGAATCGTAGAAAATAGACCCATCAGGGTTACGGACCCAGATATCGCTGTCCGGGAACAACTCTGCCATGCGTGGATCCAGCGCGCCGGTCGTAATTTCGCGGGCTTCAAACGACCCTTCACCCCACTCACCACCTTCACGCCGGACACCGCCAACTCTCGAAGGCCCGAATTCAGTGGACCCGGGTTTCTGCTTGCCGCCGACGCGGAGCCGCTCGCGGAGAATGTTGCGGAACAGCGCCTCCAGTCGCGGGTTAGACAGCATTGCCCCATACAACGGCGACCGGCCGGCTGCCGTGAAGTCACCGTATCCGAGCCGGTTGGCTAGGTTGTTCAGCATCCGGACGCCCCACCCGCGGCTCTCAGACGTAAGAACAGCATCAATGAGCCGGCGCGAAGGTGCATCCAGAGAGCGCAGGACGGGCCCGAGATCGGTCTCAGCCAGCCACGTTCCGAAATGCTCCGCAACAATCTCCTCGAGAACACGCTGCTTGAACCTCTCCGGCTGATTGAGCCGCTCAGCCTCCAGACTCCGGACAAAAGATTCCGACGCGGGCGTCAGCCCGCTGGTCGGATCCCCGGGGGTGTTATAGTCCTTGTGCAGGTCGATATACCGCTGACCCATCGCCGCCTGCTGGGACAAGTCGTAGAACCCCTGAGACAGCTGCGTGGGGTTTGTCGGGTCCGTCAGGTCATACTGTGAAAAGAGGGTGTTGCTGAGCTTGCTGTAGTCAACGATCCGGGGGTCCTGCGCCAGCAAGTGCAACAGCTCATGCCCCTGCGTCGTCCGGGCTATGCGGTCTGCGTTGACTGCGATCTTGTCCTCTCCAGTGACCGGGTCGCGGTAATACGCCCCGGCCGGTCCCGGCTCAATACCGGTCACGTTCGTCCATTCAACCTCGTTGAGATACTGGAACTGGACCGACTCGCCGTCGACCGGGCGCAGTGAGTTGACCAGAGCCTCAGCCATGGACATGTTGACCACTCCGCGGCGGCCGATTTCGTTCGCCTGTTTCTCTGTCTTCCCGTCAGCCAGTGCCTCCTGACGTGCAGCTTCGTAGGCTTTGTCGACCGCAAGGCGCGAAGTGTCGTTCAAGCCGGAATACCAAGCTGTCGTATCGACGTCCTCCATGGCGCGACGGACCTTGTTGCGCATCAGCCCGTGGGTTACGGGAGCAGCTACGAGGTGCCCCATGCTCCCGAGCGTCCAGCCACTGCCCAGCAGCGCCCCAGCCTCCCCGGCATTCCCCTCAGCAAGTTTCGCGGCCATGCCCGGCGCCATGATGTCAGCACCCGCCCCGGCCGCCCGGCGCATTTCTCCGAGGAATTTCAGTGGCTTGTCTGCAACAGCAAGCTTGTCAGCCAACGACGTGATGAACCCCGGGGTCGAGGGGGCGAGGCGGAGCTGAGCCAGCCGGCTCAGTGAAGAGTGCCCGGCGGTGGTCTTCCCCCACTCTTGCATCGCCTTGCCGAGCCCCGCGATAATCTGGCCGCCGCGCTTGCCCATGGTGATCCGGGAGCCTGCCCCGGCAAGCACGCCCAGAATGCCGCCTAAAATAGGCCCACCGGCCCCTGCACCAGCCAGCGTCGCGGCAACAGGAGCAACGTATTGGATGCCCTTTCCAAGCTTCGTCTCTGCGAGCCCGGTCAGCTTCTCACCCACGCCTGCCAGAGCACGCCCTGCACCGCGCTCAGCAGCCCGGGTGGCGCGCCCCATGAGATTTGACGGGGCAAGCTTAGCCAATTGTTGGCCGGCCTTCTCCAGCGTCGGCATCGCTACGTTTCTAGCCGCAGCCCTACCGCCGAACTTACTTGCTTTAGTCAGCGCAGACGCAGCCTTTGCGCCACCACCGGCGACCATGGTCGGGTCAAGCACATAAGACAGAAGCTCTGCGGTGGCGGGGGCAACGCTCATCTGTTCTGCCGTCAGCGTCCCGGAAGGGTCCAGCAGCGTCGCCTCTCCCTGTCGGACTGCCTCGCGATACTGCGCCTGTTTTGCGGCTGCATCGTCGAAAAACATGTCGACGTATGTGTGCTGCTCTTTGGGCAGCGTTTGTTTAACGGCCCACCGGGTCGCGGCATCGACGGGCATGCGGATTAACGTGCCTAGGTCGAACAACCCGCTAGCCATACCCGCAAGGATGGTGTTGACCGTGCTGGAATCCTTGTCGTCCGAAAACTCCCCGGCGGCCTGCCCGATGTCCTCCTTAATATTGGAAATAACCGTCGAAACGCCCTCACCAACCCCTTGGCCAAAAGACGGTCTCGCCTTCTTTGCCTGCTCGTATGCGTGAACACGCGGGTCGACTTCCCGGGGTAGGAATTTCTTACCCAAAAGGCTGGAGACGCTGCTCTGCGCCGGTGCCGGCTTTTGGGTCGGGGGTGACGTAATCAACCCGTCAAGCTCTTCCGGGCTCAACGGGTTTCCCGCAGACTCTACCTGCATGCCAGACTTCTTGGCATACTCAAAAATGGAATTAGGCATGATTACGGTCTCCGGCGCGAACCGAAATTGGAGAAAGTGTTGGTGACAGGCTCGATCCTCAACGGCGGGGAAAGCTCGCGAAATACAGGCGGCGCCTGTTGGGCGGCAGCCGGTGCAGGCATCCCCACCCCCGGGGCGTAGGCCGTTGTAGGCGGCCTGACGTCAGGCAGTTGCCCACCTTCCGGCTGGTCGGCGACAGTTGGCTGGAGGCTGATGGACAGCGTTCCGTCCTTGTGCCGTTTGACCCAAAACAAATTCCCCTCACCGTCGACATACTTCTGGCCGGGCTTCATGCCCGCCACCCGCTCAGGGGTAAGCTCCCCCGCTTCTATTGCGCCAGAGAGGCGCGCCCGTTCAGTCAGATCCGCAGCATTCGCGTAGACGTCCTCCCCTAAAGCCTGCTCCCCGCTGCCGGCGACAACCGCCTCGATGCGAGGATCGACATCAATACCAGCAGCCTTTTTATCTTGTAGAGACCTAGCGAATACCGCACGGGCATCTTCCCCCGCAGGGCCGGCATTGCGCAGCATGATGTCCAGCGACGCGAGCTGCAGCAGCTTTTTACTCTCGATGTTTTGCGGGGTGTCTCCGGGGGTCGGGAACAACTCCCGGGCGTAGCGCGTAAATTCAGAGTCCGCAATTGCCGCACCCGATTCCCGACGTAGGAGTGCAGTAACAAACGCGCCACGACTGGCGTCAGCGGCTTTCCAGTCTGCGCTGCGCATCGCGTTGGGATACCACCATTCAAGCCCGTATTGCGTCCCCGCGTCCGCATGGATGGAGGGCCCGCTCGCAGCGTAGTAGTCAATAAGCGCAGGCGCCATGCGGGTAAAAAACGTCGCAGAAGCCGCCTGCGTTTCGGTGGGCGCCTTTGCGGTTGCTCCTGTTCCGGGGGTCCCCCTGAAAGCGCTTTCGGGGACAACGTCCCAGCCGCCTTTTTCGTTTCTAAGAAAGGAAGCCTCCCCACCACCAGGGAAAGTGCGCGTCTCGACCTCCAGCGGGCTCGAAACCACCGGCTTTAGCTTGGCAAAGTCGAGCTGCTGCTGGGCCCAGTCCCGGTCACGGTTAGCCTGCGCCGTCCGCTCCGCCAACGCATGGGTCTGGCCAAACTGTTCCGCACCTTGGGCCAACTGGTCATACGACAGCTGAATGTTGGCGTTTCTGTAGTCCTCCAAATCTTGCCGGGAAAGGTCGAACTGCCGGGCCTGCTGCTTGCGCTGTGCGCCTTCACGCAGATTCTCCCCGAGGATCTTCCACGGTTCGTAAAAGCCCTGTTGGGCGAGACTATAGTATGTGGGCATTAGAATCCTCCCATGGCCGCGGCGCCCTCGGCACCGGCGGCAGTGCTCACTCCAGCAGCCTGTGCTGCAGCGTCAGTAGCAGCGGTGTTCGCTCCGCCATACGGCAGCCCTTGGATGCCGGCAGAGAAATCGTTCCACGTATTGACGAAGGGCTGCACCATGGACGCCTGAATACCCTTAAACGGGTTACGCAAAAATTCGCCCAACTCGTATGCATTGGACGTAGGTCCGCCGGGTCCTTGGGTGCTGGTCCGGCCCATGACCGGGTTCATCTGCCCGCGGTTGTTGCGCTGGCTCAACCCGGGCACTCCAATTGTTCCTGCTCCTTGAACTGTTGGCATTGTATTTCCTTAGACGTTGGGTATAGCCCCCATGGCTGCGATCGTGTAGTCCAGCGCGCCGGGCTGTTTCACAACGGCGCTCCCGGGGACCACGACCTCGTTCTGCCCGAGTCCCTGCGTTATTGCTGCAAGCTGCGTAGCCGGCTGCATTTCGATCCCGGGAACTGCCGAAAGCATTTGGGCGGGGGTCATGGTAGCTTGCTGGAGCATCTGGACGGCCGCCTGTTGGTTTGCCCGCTCCTGCAGGTAATTCTGAAGCCGGGCTTGAGCCTCCTGCCCGGAGATCTGCGCGGCCGTCGCTGCGAGGTTGCCCGCGGTAGCCTGCTGCATGGGCGTCCCCAGACCCACCCCCATGCGGCTATACTGGTCAGCTAGGCGGCTGGAGGCATCCTGTGCCTGACCCATCGCAGCCCGCCGGCTAGCTGCCAGTCCCCGCTCCAGCTGGGGGGACCCGGATAGGTATTTCCCTGCCAGCGTGTCGGAGGCAAGCTGCCGGGCCTGACCCCATCCGGGGTCATACGCCCCGGAACGTGCCGCAGCCCCGGCCTGACGGGCAGCATCCATCGCCCGGGCGCCCTGTTGTGCGGACAAGCCAAGCGTCGCATTTCGCATGGCTTCTCCCGCAGGAGAGTAGGGATTCACCACCTCGGGCTTGTCCCTGTAAACTTTGTCAGACCCAGTGCACCAGCTCAATTTCAGCCTCCGATCGTCATTTCAAGGTTTATTTTGCAGCGTAAGCGTTAACGGTAACGTGGTCAATCGTCGAAGTCCACGTAACGAAGCGCATTTCGGACACGCATTTCATGGTCCAGACCCCCGCAAACGAACGCTACTGCAAACGCGAGGTTCTGGTAACTCGACTTCAAAACGTGCCCCACAAGGTTCTCTTCAGTCCCGGTCTTTCGGCGCAGTTGTTCTGATTCCCACCATGCCATGATCCCGTCGTGCATGATCGGCCAAAGGAAGTCCCGGTTAGCCTGAAGAAACGGGTTGAATATCAACCGGTGATTGAATTGGAGAAAAGAGGAGATAACCACATCAAAGACGATGGGCTTGTCTTGGTCTACCAGGTCGTCAATGACGTGGTAGAAGCGATACACCGCCGTGATAAACTCCTCAGCGTGCGGGTTCCCGCAGGCAACCAGACTCAGCGCCGACGCTATGTGGAACTGTTGAGTGATGCGTCTTGAAGTTCCTTGACCGCTTTGCGCAGATACACAATCTCCGTTGTGATCTCCCGAAGCGCCCGGTCCACTGCCTCCCAGTCCGAGCGCTCCTCCGGATTCATTTTCCGCGAACGGGCCCGCCGCGGGGTCTCCGTCACTCCTCTGGACAGGTTGATCGGGTAGTTCATCAGGCATTATCAGTATGTTCCGCCAAGCCGGGCGAGAATCGTCCATCGGGACACTCTCCATTTCGCTCCCGGATCGTCTGAGTAAAGGCGGAGCCTAATATAACGACCGGACATGCGAAGCGCCACTTTCGTGACCAGATTTCTCCCACCGCGGGTAGAGATCGGCACTGCATCCGTCCACCGCAGCTCGTCATCGAGGTTGGAGCGCCCGCCAAGCTGCGCCCACAATCGGCTCGGCACCCCGGGATCTACCCCGCCGGTGTCTATCGCCAGCTCAACGCCGTCGGTGTATTTGAAGTTCGCCTCTGCGCCAAAATCGTAGTCATGGGTCTCGGCAATGCACCGGTAACCACCCTGCCCGGGAGGCAGGCAGTCCGCAGCCGACAGGCGGTAATACACCCGCCCATGGAGGAGAATCCGCGGTATACGCGCAGTCGGGTCTTCCCCCAGCTCGATGTTCGGCAGGTCCCCCTTCACGCCCACCAGTGTGCGCTGCTGCTCGCCCTCCTCAGAGTATTCAAACCAGCGCAGCGTCTCTGTGGACCAGATCTGGGAGCTGGTCAGGTCGTTCCACGTTGGCGCGATTTCCCAGTCCACCTGCCCCAGCCCGGAGAGCCCTCCCAGCATCTCAGAATAATCATCCAGAACGATGCTGTTGTCCTCGGTGTTGTAGATGAGCACGCGCTTGGTTACAGACTTTAGCTGCGGGTAAACCACCCACACCTGCCGAAGATTCGGGAACTGCCGGCATACGATCTCATCAGCCCGTGCACGGTCCAGCTCTTGGAAAAACTGCTGGGAGTGCACCCGCCCCACGGGCTGCACCACCTGACCGCCGGCATACATGAACAGGTCATCCTTACCGACAAAGAAAAGTCCCTGCACAGTCTGTTCGACATACAGGGGGCACCATGCGTTCTTGGCAATCGGACCGAGCCCGGGGACCTCCAGGCGTATTGCAAACGGGACGCCCGGTGCGTCGATCACCTGAAGCGACTGGATCGACCTCTCCTTGAGTATGTAGCCATACTCACCCAACGCGGTCACCGCATAGATGTCCCCGTTGATCTCGGAGCCGGCATTCACCAGATACGCCGCGCTGTTGGCGACTACCGAATCCAGAATGGAGCCCGACGGGATCATGGTCCCCGGGGGAACGCTGCCCGTATACCCGAGGTTCTTAAGCTTCACCGCGAACGTGCCGCCGATGGACGCGCCGGCGGGGACAATCACCGTTGTCTCCCCGAGGTTCTCCACCTTAATCCACGGTGCCTTGACCACATACGTCACCGGCGAAGCTGCCGTAAACACCCCGGAGGTTTTCTGGTCGGTCCCGAGGGCAAGGCGCTTGACCAGAATTTGCACCCCGGTGATCGCCGTGACCTCATACATATCGCGATACATCGCGCCGCTGACCGTCGAAATACTGACAACGTCCCCTACCTCCAGCGTCGGAATATCCTCCAGCACGATGCTGGTCGTCTGGCCTACAGTAGGCACCGGGGCATCGGCCATAATGGCGGACGCAAAGGAAACGCCGGAGCTGCGTCCAAGGATGTTCAATTCGGTTACCCGCCCGTCGATGGCGAGAAATCCTTCCGACGCAAACTCAGAAAACAGCTCGGTAACAAGATACCCTGTCTCCCCGGGGGAGTAGGATACCGACCAGTCTGCGTGGGATGTCTCGGACCCCTGCTGGTCAGTAGCCGCCTCGACGGTGTAGAAATTAAACGTCGCAATTTCCGGGTCGGCGCTGTCGAGGTCGATGCGCGCAAACTGCCCCACGACAAAAGTATCGTCCGGGTCGTCCAGCCTGATCCAGTCGGTGGTGCTGCCCACGTCCGGCTGCACAAACGCATCGAGGATGGGGGCACGGGCTGTTGACGCCGTAGTCCCCACCGGAATCCACGTTGTATAGTCGTTCGTCGCGCCCACGAGCAGCTCGTTCCCACGCCACAAAACAGGATGCCCGCCAATCACCTCGACACCGTCCCACGCGGAATCATCGGGAAGCCCCGGGATCGGCCGCGCCATGCCTGCGCCCGGCCAGAAATGCGGGGCGACAGTTGCTTGGGCGATGAGCACCTTGTCAAAAAAGTCCACGAACGACCACCGGTTCACTGGTCCGGCCGTTGCCGCGACGGGCATGATATTTGAAAGATGCGCCTTAAAGTGCTGGCTCATGAGTCAAGCCTATTGTTTGGGTCCTACAAGTTCAACCATATCCCCCATGGCCCATTGATGCCCTTTGTTCGCCTTCCACCCGAGCTTGCGCAGCTCGTTGGCACCCTGTTTTGCCTGAAGTGCTTCCTCAAGTGTTTTGTATGGCGTCCGGAAAATCCGCTCGTGGACGCCGTGCGCAATCATCCCGCGAAACTCATAGGGAAGAAATACGCGGCGAAGCCCTAGCTGCTCTGCCCGGTGCATCAGGTCGGAATCCTCCCACCCGTATCCGCCGCCAAGCGCCTCCTCATGCCCGTTCAGCTCCCAGAACCGCCGGCGGGATATCCCGATAGTCCCCATGACGTTGTCGTAATCGCACCCTACGAAGGACAGGTCGGAGACAGACGACAGGAGAAAATTTGCAAGCTTCCTGCGAATTTCCGTGTCTGCGTCAATGTTCACCAGCACGTCGCCGCGGCCTTGAACATGCGAGAGGTTCTTGGCGTGCGCCGCATTCCAGTGCGTGGCTCCGGAATACCGATAGGCTCGGATCCGGGTGGCGGGGAAGTCATCCGCCACACGCTGGACAATACGCTTAACCTCATGCGGGTCCTGTGAGGCGTAGTCCACAATGATGAACTCTACCGGCATACCCTCACACGCCTTGACGTTGTGAGGGAGCATCTCCGCGAGATGCGCTGCCCGGTCCATGCACGTCGTGCATGCGCTTATCCACCGTTCAATATCCAATGTTCTTTCCTTTGCTCCAGTGTTTCCAGGCCCAGCTCAGTGCAGTGGTCGTTTGAGTAATTTACGAGCCTCGCTGAGGCTGCCTCAGGCTCTGTGACGAAGCGTTCAAAATCCACCACGTTCAGCTGCTTGCGAAGCCAGCTGGAGTGCACCATATCGCTAGCGTGCGGTCCTCCCCGCTCTACCCACGGGTGTATACGCCCATGCAGCACGTCGTGCACGGCCCGGGAGGTCTCGAAAGGACCAATCGAGAACGTCCCGCCGACAACGTAGCTTGGGTTCAGATACGTGTGCTCAAGCCCGGGGCGGTAGTTGAGGTTTCGATTCAACACGTCCGAATCTGTAAACAGGCTTATCCCGTAGTCGTATACACACAGGTCGTATGCCAGCCAACGGACCCAGCACGTCTCTTCGTAGGCTGGGCTGTTGACCGTCGGCAGCCGTTTTGCCGCAGCCAAATACGGCGCATACAACGGGTGCGCCTCCGCGTGCTTCCGGGTCAGGTGCCTCACGCACCACCCTTGCGCCTCCCAGCTGCACCTGGTCAGCGCAAACATCCCGTCTGCCCGGGGCATTCCGATGCTGTCGTGATAGATGCAAATGGTATTATTAATCATGGCCCAGTCGGCGGTTATGGAGCATCGTGCCTTGCGGGGCTGCTTCCACATACCCCACATAGTCAAAGTGCCCGTTAGTGTTAAGCCAATTCATCACAACCGTTCGATTATACGCGTTGGCCGGGTCCTGCTGAAATTCCTGCGTAGCCCATTTCGGGACGTGCGACTTATGCCAGAGCACATTAAAGATCTCCGGAGGCGGGGCCCCGGTGGCGGCAGCGTGCCTGTTAAAGATGAGCTTGTAGACAACATCCCACCCGGTGCAGCCCGCATACATCCTCGGGATGCTGTGCCGGTGCATGTCCCACCAGCTTGCGCGGATCGCAAACAGATCAATCCCGCCGTCCCATATCCCGGAGCCGTACCGTGGCACCAGCTCGCCAGGTGGGGGCTTGAGCAAAGTGCTCCTCCAGCAGTAGCTGACATCCCTAGACTTCATCGCGTCGCGGAGCACGGCATCGCCTCCATACGTCATGCCCACATCGCTGTTCAGGTAAACCAGCACGTCTTCCGGTTCGGCATATGTCCGCAAGTAATCGAACACGTCGGTGATGCACGCGACATCCCGGTCGCCGCCCAGAGCCTTGTTCGCCGGGAGGCACCCGTTCTCCTCAGGGTAAAACGAAAACGGGAGGATGAGCCCCGCATCAATTGCCGGGGTCCACGAATTCATTGCCTGCACATCCCGGGGGCCGGGATCTTTTGCAGGAGCCCACCCAAACAGCAGCCGGGCGCCGTCCCGCGGATTAAACTCCCACCGGGAACGTAACTTGCCCCGGGTGTTGTTGTAGCCGGAGAGCAGTTCGCGACCACCTTCCACGGTTAACCGTGAACTGGTTTTACTCCCCGCATGAGCACGGCAAAGCGTCAGGGGCTCTGAGAGATAAAGGAATGACGCGTATGTCTGGGCGTGGCGATAAAACAAAAGCAGGTCGTTCCCGGTAACTTGTGTGTTGGATCTCGCAACAGTGTGATCCTCCACCCGAGCTTCCCACTCTTTCAGCGCAAGAATAGCCTCCCGACGGCGGAGGATTGCGCATGCGGGGGTAACCGAATACATGTTTTTTGTCGCATCCCAGTAATCCCTCAGCGCGTGCGTCAGCTTAACCCCCGAAGCACCGGGCAGCCACTTCGCCAGCTTGCGCTCCCGGCCAAACAGGTCGACCCGGGCATCCCAGATGGCGAACCCCGCCGTTTCCGACCGCAGCGCCGGGAGAATTACCTCGCGAACAGTTTTCCCCCACCCGCGGGAGACTGTGTCGTCATCGTGGAGGATAAACACAAACGGGGTGCGGGCGTGATACAGCCCGCGGAGCCACATCTCATTCATCCCGAGATCCAGCTTGGATTTGGTGAAGACAAGCGATTTGAACCGCGGAGCAAACAACTTCGCGATAGTCTCTACCTCTTTTGTCGGCTCGGATGATGCAAGCACGACATGTTTCACACCCTCCCGGGTGAGGGACGCGAGTGCTTGTCTAAGAAATCTGGGGCGGTGCCAATTTGTTACAACACAAGTGAGATCATGCATACAGCGTTACGGAGGGCAGGCATTCTCCCCGTCAAACGAGTCCAGCAGCATAACTGTCGTATCCGTCAGGTTCTCAAGACGGACGTCTTTAATAAAGACCCCGACAACCGATACGGGATCGTTCTCACTGCGGATTATGCTGATAACGACATGCTCCGACGTCGTGGCGCTTGCAACAAACTCACGGGAAAAAGTGCGGAACGGATCAGACTGGGACCCGGCCGGCTTGACCGCATCCATTGTCGTGAGTCCGCCGATAGTGGTGCGCACAGTAATGGGGCTCTTGTTCGGGGCACGCCCCGTTCCTGATACGTCCACCGAAATCTTGTAGGTCTTGCCGGCCTCGAAATTGTAAGCAACCTTTGATGTCAGCTCCCCCTCAAAACGCTTCTCACCCACCGCGTTTTTCGGATCTGTCCCCACCATATCCACATACAGCCCGTTGCCGGGGAACTGGTCATACAGCTGAATCCCGTTCGTGCCCTCACCACACAGATCCACAACACCGTTGGTGACGTCCCAGTTAATGAACCCGAAATAATCGAGCTGCGGGCTCACACAGGAATAGCCGGGGTCATAGGGCTCTCCGCCGACAAAGCACACAGTAGACGGCAAAAGCTGGATGGTGTTCTTCAGCTGCTGAATGTTTGAAATACCGAAATACCAGCCGGGTGAGGCGAGCGCTTTGACGTCCGCCTCATACGCCGGGTCGACCTGATAACCGAGGACAATGACAAGCGCGTTGGGCAGCGTCTTGATCCGGTCGGCTGAGACTGCGGCGGCAGCCATGGCCGTGGCTTCAGTGCCGTCCCCACCAGGGTCGGTTACTCTCGCCGGCCCGTCGACGATTAACACAACCAACCCGCGATGCTCAGGGTCGTGGATCTCCGCATCCAGCAACTGCTCAAAACAGAGATCCAGTCCTGCCGAGATGTCCGAGTCCCCATATCCGCGCAGCGACCTGAAATCGGCAAGCGTCTGTGTGTGGTCCACAGACAATTCGGAATCAATATACGCATCGTGCGTCTGCGTCGCATACGTCCCGGAGAATGACGTTAACCCGCTCTTGTCCGCCCCGGCCGTCATGTTGGATAAACAGCCCACCGCGGCGTCAGCGATGTGCTCAAGCACCGTCTTGCTCTCCTGCACGGCCGCCATGGACGTCGTTCGCTCCACACAGAATAACCAGTCCCGGGAGATATCCACGCAAGGCAGGGTGACTTGAAGGTCGGCGTATGCCTGAAGCCCCGCATAGGTCGCGCTGATCTGCGTCCCGCCGACCGAAAGCCCGGTCGCCCTACCGGCGGTGATGTTGGCGATGGTCCCGTCGGACACATCCCAGACAGTCGTTCCGCCGGTCACATCGACAATGTTGCCGTCTGTCTGCGTAAGGAGCGCGGTATACTGGAACGACTGCCCTGCCTCCACGCCCATCGACGCCGGGACGATCTCAAGCGACTCAGCCGCCAGCCCGGTGACACAGCTATCCAGTGCCCGCAGCGGCGTCAGGTTCTCGTAGGTGTCCATCAGGGTGCCGTCCCGACGATAATACTTCACCGCGAGCTTCTCAGCGGTAGCGTCGATCAAAACAGCCCCAAACTCAGAATCGTCCCCGAAAACACTTTCGGGAACAGGCGTGGCAAAGGACCGAAGCGGCGCCCCTCCGTTGCCCGCTACAATGTGCGTAAGCCCGTTGGAAACGAGCCGCTCGTAATTATGGGCATGGCCCCAAAGTGTCAGCGAAACCCCACCAACAGAATCCAGCCACCGGACGTCTGCGAAGCCGGGGGTGTGGTTTGCATCACTGGTATACGGGGGTGCGTGACCGATGACAACTACCCACGGGCTTGTGCTGGTCTGGATCTCGTTAACGGCCCACGCGTGCTGGGGAGATCCAACAGAGCAATCCACCCACCCGTCATATCCAGACCACGTCGGAGGAACGGCGTTCAGGAAAATGAAATGAACCGGGCCTTTCTTGATCGAGTAATACGTCTCATTCCCGGGGAGCTGAAAGAACGACCGGTATTTGTCGAAAGGCCAATCGGTAAAATCGTGATTGCCGCACGTAGTAAAAAACCGGTTGGTGTCTGGTCCCGTCCCATACCCACCCGAATAGCTTCCGATCCACGGCCAATAATACTGCGCAACAAGATCCTCATACGGCTGGGAGCTTGAGGTAGCCCCGCCCACGGCACCGTAACCGCCGGCGTAAACGAGATCCCCGGCATGCAGAACCAGATCCGGACCCCATTGCCGGATCATCGCCGTGACATCGGCGATAGGGTCACCTATGTAACCGCTGTCTGCGGTGAACGCCACACGCAGCGCGCACGTCTGATCCGCAGCACACTGGATGTCTACGGACCGCCTCTTCATCTCAAACACCTTGCCGGCGGTCCCGATTAACACAGACCGACGGATATCGCGGGAAGTATTAAGAATGTTAGCCTGAAAAAAACTGATGGGTGCAGAATCGAGATCTTCCCCGTCGG
>Ga0099846_1000637_pt1 | contig 14327 bp, 7 predicted proteins | sample CB_VirMetaG_FD_78180 | JGI IMG/M metagenome (GOLD analysis project Ga0099846, IMG submission 78180) | Freshwater to marine saline gradient viral communities from Chesapeake Bay - CB_1504_1 Viral MetaG | ecosystem: Environmental > Aquatic > Marine > Coastal | place: USA: Chesapeake Bay | collected... | reverse complement strand
GTTTTGCAGTTCTCTTTACCGCAAGCTGTACATTTTTTACTCATATCTATTTGTTATTTAGGTGTTCTTCTATTTCCTCTATACGATTTTTAATGTATGTGTTTACTGTTTCTTGGAATGGAGTTAGTTTATGTTTTTCCCCTTCCATTGGTAAATCATTCTTAAACTTCTCCACTATCTCTTTCCTCTCTTGTTGTATTGCTTTGGTGAGGGTTTTTATTACATCACTTTTTTTTATTATTGCTGTTTCTTTAAATGGGTGAAATAAATTATTTGCATAATCCTCTACTGTTTGTTTATTCATACTACTTACTTATAGCTTCTAATGCTTGTTCTGTTGTTTTACCTTCAAACAAAACTTCAATAAAATTGTGCATAAAAAACTCATGTGGTGTCATTTCTGCTTTTTCACTTCTCCAGTATGCTGTACCGTTCCACCCCCTCGTCTTTCCTACTGCTTTCCATGCAAGTGGGTCTAGGAGAATTTCACTTTCTAATATCTCTAGTGTTTTTTTTATTGCAAATTTGTTTATATCCAATTCAGACCAATAAAACCAAACACCAACAACATCACCTTGCTTTCTAGTGAGTGTGTCAACTTCATAGTTGGCATATTCACTTTTCCACCCTCCCTCTATAGCATCTTCTATAAATTGTTTAGTGTATTCCATACTACTTACTTAATTGATAATCTCTTTTACTCGGTCAAGGGCTTCGTTGAATGTTGGAGCTACATCAAAACCTATTATGTGTACTGGTGATACTTGTACAACTAGTTTATCTATCTTTTCACCATCTATCCTCCTTACTAGCTCTGCTTTGTAGGAGTTGAGGGTGTTGATGTGCCAGTCAATAATATCTTCATAAATACCTGTGCAGTATTCCTTAAACTTTCTATCACCTATTACTCCTCTTTCGGCAAATAATTGTTCAAACTCCTCTACTGTACTCTTTTGTTCCTCGCTCATAGTTATTGTTGGTTATACTCCTATATGTGTGTTAATGGGTTACAAGTGTTTTACATCCACAGTTAGTACACTCAACTGTTTTCAAATAATCATGGACGGTTTTACATTTGGGTATTTCTATCCAATATCCACAAAATATGTAAGTCGAACGACTACCTTTACCACAGTTAGTGCATACTATTTGTATAGTGTATGTATTTTTCTTTTTATTCATAATAATTTAAATTAATGAAATAAATGTACAAACTTGAACACCAACAGTAAAACCTAACAAAAACCAAATAATTCTATCTTTCTTCTCCTCACTCATAGTTATTGTTGGTTACACTCCTATAATTAAACTTGTAATTCATAAAACTTTAAAAGTGTCCCTTCGTGTATCTTGTGTCCAGTATCAACATTCCAGTGGCGGTTTCCTGACTTACGACCAGTTATCTTTATCACCTTCCCACTATCTTTTGACTTCCAAAATTGTCCTTTTTTTATTTTTATGTTTTTATTCATTGTTCTCAAATGTTCAGAACCAAACTTGTAAGCGGAATTGATGAGTTCAAAATACTCATTACCTCTGCTAGTGATAATACTGATGCTGTTACTGTTATCATGCTATGTGTAAAATCCTGATAAATATTTAACTGCTTGAGGGAACGACACTCCCTTATTTGTTTCCATATAAAACTTGATAGAATCACCGTGTGCGTGGCAACCGAAACAGTGGTAGTGGTTGTCATTTGTGTAGATAAAGAATGACTGATTCTTCTCATTGTGGAACGGGCATGTTCCTATATAGCGATTACCGTTCTTCTGTAGCTTACCCACGTAGAGGTCTTTTATAGGGTACTCCTTTGCCGTCGCTGTCATTGCAGAGTTGATTCTCCCCCTCTTTGGGTTTTTGAGTGCCCTCTGATGAGCGTAGAGCTTTTTGAGTTGCTCTAGGCGATTTCTCGGCACAACTTTCTTATCATTCAAAGCGTCTGTGATATTACTTCGCTCTGACGCTATAATCTCGTCCAAGTTCTCACTGAAGATATTGCAGGCAGTATGGAAGTTTAACTTCTTCGCACTAATACGCCCATGAAAGAGGTCGTCTTCAATCTCTAGGCGGTCTTCAATTTCTTCTTTTGTGAGGTACTTGTACATTATTCTCTTACTTTTTGCCACGGGGAACGCCAACTTTTCGGCTTTCTTCCAATAATTCTTGTAACAGTGGAAAGGTGCTTTAGGTTGAACATCTGCTGAATATCCGCAGGCGTATAATCTTGTTGGGTTGAGAGCGACCATATAAGCTCGTCTCTTTTAGCCCGTAAATGTTCTTTTATGTGTTTCATGTTTGACACTATACAGCAGGGTAATGTATAATGCAAGTACAAGTTGCGTGAGGGTGTGGATAGCAAGTTTGCGTCCACTGAACGCAAGCTGTACAATACATCTTATGGTAAACAAACATAGCACTTCAAAAGACCCCCTCCAAGAAAAGATAGACGAGCTTGGATTGGATATTGACCTCAAAGCTGACACCACAAGTCACAGGGAGATATACCTAAACGCCCTCAAACTAGTTGAAGAGGCAACTGACGCAAAGGAGAGAGCGAAGTGTGAGAAGGCACTGAAGAGTGCAGAGAATCAATACTTTCTCCATTACCACGAATACCTGAAGGAACAAATGCCGTTCCTTCTTTTTGATAGAGAAGAGGACAAGGTGTATTGGCAGTATAACGAAAAGACTGGAGTGTACGACGAGAAGAAACTCGTTCACATGCGAGGTGTTGTGGTTAAAATGCTCATGGACGACGAAATGAATCAACGTGCGAACGAGAAGGGTGCAAAGGATATACTTGTGCGGTTTCGTGGAGAGTACGTTGAGTGTGGCAAGGTACACGACGACTTCTTACAGCACGGTGATTGGATTCACTTGAAGAACGGTTGGCTCAATATCAAAACTCGCAAGTTTGAAGAGCATACTCCTGAACGCCTCTCACTTGCGACAATGAAAACTGAGTATAAAAAGAATGCTACATGTCCTGAGTGGCTCAAGGCTGTAGAGCACCTCGCAGAAGGAGACGAATCACAAATGCTGATACTGCAAGAGTTTGCAGGGTACTCACTCACCACTGATACACACTTAGACCGCTCTCTTATCCTCGTTGGTGAGGGGCAATCAGGGAAGAGTACAATCGCAAACACTATCTTCACCATGCTCGGTGAAGACAATGCAACGAGCACAGACCTTGAGAGTATCAATAGCAACTTCGGTATGTTTCCTCTCGTTGGTAAGAAGTTGAACTGGATAGATGAAATGCTAACCACAAAGTACCTAGAATCACAACGCTTGAAGCGTCTCATCTCAGGAGAGCCGTCTGTCGTAGAGCAGAAGTATCGGGACAGCTTCACTTTTATACCTACTGCAAAGTTCCTTTGGACAATGAATGAAATGCCTCGTCTTGCTGACACATCAAACGGCTCTTATCGTCGTTTTATTATTATAGAGTGCAACAATGTATACACTGAAGATGATAAGGACGTTGATATTGACGACAAGTTGAAGGCAGAGCACTCAGGAATACTCAACTGGGCTCTTGAGGGGCTTAAATCACTGTATGAACGTGGTGACTTTGAGATAGTGGAGAAGAACAGGCAGGCAATAGAGCAGTACAGGAAAGATAATAGCCCTGTTTTGGACTTCATTGACTTCTGTTTTGACTCCATAGGAGTACCAACTAAGGGAACTGACGGTGGAATCGCCGCACGTTCACTATATAGAGCATATAGTACCTATTGTAAGGACACTGGACGTAAGCCGAAGAGCGAAACAGCATTCGGTAGGGAGCTCATGCAGGACTTGAAACATATTGGATATAACATAAAAAAGGAGCGTACCAATTCTGGTAATGTTTACTTGGGACTCATGCCAAATGGGAATGAGGAGGCTTTCCCATACCATGAAACGATAGAAGTGAAGTCTGAGGTGTTGCAAAACGGCGTTTTCTAGTATACTACTATGGTAGCTTTTAAAAGCCCCTGACTATACAAAAAAGACCTCGCAAGAGGTCTTTTTTGCCACAAAGCATTGGACTATCTATTGTCAGCAATCCACTCTTTTGCAGCGTATAGGATAGAGTTTACAAGTGGTACTGCCCATGCGTACTGCACAGGGAAGTCTATTGCGTCAACAAGGTTGAGTAGCAAAACAACCATTGCAGAGCCGAAGCTCCATGCAAATACTTTTAGTGCTTTGTCTAGCTCGTGCCTCTTGAACTCGAATCTTCCTCCTTTCATATTATTTATATTAACTGATAATCTATCCCCCATATAACTTTTTATACTCCTTCTTGTATTCTTTGTATAAACTGTCACTAGCAAGACAGTCTACATAATTTCCTGACTTACCTTTACCGACACACATATTTTTGCGGTCTGCGTGGAGTACTTTCATTGCCTCACTAACTTGTTGAGGATTCTCTAATTGTAACAACTTTTCAATTTTTTCATCATTATTATCCCCAGACAGTAATATGTCTGATACTTCCTTGTGCTCTGGGTACATAGAACGAATACGGTACAATTTGTTCACAATGTCAATCTTTTCCTGCTTCGTCTCGTCGTCCATGTCTTTCCAATCAGGAGTATCGCCTCTTCCATACCTCCATTCATTCTCTGCAATCTTCTCAGCGTCAAACTCACCGCTCTCTATTGCTTCTGCAACGAGCTTTTCTTTAGTGTCTACTTGCTCCTCTTCACCTTGAAACTGTCGTATAGCCATTGGTGTGAGTTCTTGAGTAAGGTGTCTCAATCCCTTAAGGTCTCCGATACCATATCCCTTACCGTCTTGTTTGTACTCTTCAAGTTTAATTAGCTCTGTGACACTAGCCATTATCTCTATCACATATGTAAGTGCAGGGAATAGACCTTTCAGGTTTGTGAATATCTTGAGTGCCTGAGCAACTGTGGTGAGCTCCCTAATCATTTTGGCTCGGACTCTTCCTAAGAAGTCATCATCATCAGACTCTCCTATCATTGCCACCAGTGCGAGCACCAACATAAGGTCTCCAACCATTCGTGACACTGATTTGAAGTCCTCGTCTGTCATTGTTTCCTTTATTCCCTTTTCTCTCAATTTCTTTGCTGAGGCTTTGACCTCACTCACGGTAGTAGTGAGATGTGGCATAGCCCAACTCCTGAATTGGAATATCGCTGATGAGAGTGATGTTGAGCCGAGTATTGAGCGTCCGTAGTTCTGAGATAACTTAAACTTATTCATTTCAATCTCTATTTCAGCAAGTCTCTCGTTTGATACTTCCCCTGAGCTCCACTCCTCTTCTGTAAGAGCACCCCTGTAGTATGTCTTTGTTGAAGACCACATTGAGTGTGAAAAGCCAACAAACATAAGTTGTCCGAGTATGTCGGTAATGTTCATACCTGCGTCTCCGAGCTCCTTGATTGGATTACGTCCTGTTACACCCATAAGAGCTTTTGCAATACGAGCCCTCTTTCTGAAGTCAAAGAATCGCTTGATAAGGTTGAATCTCTGTTTGTATGTGAGCCCTCGTACTACTGACACGTGCTCACCTACATATGAAGCCATTTGCACTGGAATACTGACAGCAAGGATTATTATTGAGAAGAATTGTGTAACACCACGCAATGTGAGGTCTTTCCAACTGCCCTGCTCTATAGCCCCTCCGTAGTCAAACCTTCGTCCCTTTACGTTATTGAGCCACGTTTTTATGAATCGCTCCAAAGTTTTACCTTTAGGTAGACCTTTCTCTGTTACTGGTTGCAGTGAATCCATATATGTAGCAATCGTCATTGCTTCAGGAATCACTCTATCAAGAGCCTTTTTCTTGCTGAATGCACTGAAGTACGCTTCTACTGCCTTTGCTACATTCTCTGTTGGCTTAATCTTACCTGTTCGTGGCATTGCGAAACCGAAGAACTTTTCAAATGAAAGTATCTCTCCAGTCTGTTGAGACAAGATTTGGAACGCCTGCTCATGCTCCTTTTGAGACTCAAACATTTCCTTGAAAACAGCCATTATACTCTTCTCTTTTCTTAGTATCTCTAAGAAGCCACGTCTTACGTGTGTCATATAGTTCTCACGAGTGTTCATATTGTACTCACTCGCAAGATAGTTCCGTGCTGAACTGAAGAGGAGTATCACATAATTTGCATAATCAAGCTCCTCTTGTGTCATATCTTCTGCAAGTTTAGCCTTCTCCTCACTCTCTATGTAGTTGAATACTCGCTCGTCCGTCGGTACGAGAATGTCAAATAGCCCACGAGAACGTGAACGTCGTGCTTTTCTTGCGTATTTGTTTAGGTTTTCACGGATTACATTCAACTCTGCTCCTGCCTCAATAATAGCTGAGTGCTTCATCTCCACGAGCCACTTCCAAAAGCCTCCTTGACGTGCGAGAATCACATCATTATTCATCAGCTCACTGAATGGTACTGTCGTCTCGTTGATTTCCTCAACTGGTATACCTATCACCTCACTTATCTTCTCGTGAAGCTCACGTACTGTCTTGATTCCACTCCATTCGGTGCGGTGAATCGTCTCCAGTTGCCTTTGTGTGAGGTACATATCGTTCATCTGAGCATTCTGTACGTCCTGTAGTACCTTGTTGAGCACGTTGTCTATCATCTGACGCTGTTCTTTCATCTTGTTGAGCCGTGCTTCCTGCTTTGTAGCTCGCTCATCAAGCGTCTTCTGCATTGAGAGGTCTGTATTCTTTGAAGCCTTATTCAGTGCATTTGCAACCTGTTTCTCTGCTATCCTAATCCGTAGGTCAAGTGTATTTATGGCGTCTATCGCCTGATTCAATGATTCAATACCATATGAGCGTATGAGATTCGTCGTTTTACTGAGCTGTTTCTCTTGAATAAGAGCCTGTATCTCGTCTGTTTTTAGGAGCTGATTGCTGATACCATCTGCCGCTACTCTGAACTCTTCTGTGAACTCTTCAAACTCCTTCTCGGTCATAAAGCGTATATCCTTACCACCTAAGAGTATCTTCGCTCGCTTGTCTCCTATCATATAAATGTCTTGGAGCTCCCTGAGCACTCTCCTGCGAGCCTTCATCATCTTGATTTGCTGATTCTTACCACGCTTCATACCCATATCTATGTAGTAGTCACGTGTCTTGAGCATTTTCTTCCTATTCTTTATCTTACGCTCCACTTCTTTAAGCTCCTGAGCGTCAATCTTTCCTTCTCGTTTGAGTTCTGAAATGTCCTTCCTCAGTTTTGCCATATGCTTCTTCACCTCATTGAGCTCAATCTTGTCTGCGAAGTATTCACCAAGCATTTGATTTACCTCTGGGATATTCTCAAAGCCAAGCTCAGTAGCAAGCTCCTCACCTGCCGCAGTGAGCTCAACCTCTCCACGAACACGCTTTACGTTTCGTGCGAGTTCTTTCATTGTGTTTTCTGAGATAGCCTCTGCGATTGCCGCAGCTTTCTTCGTCTTTTCCTCTAGCATTTTCTTCCACGCCTCGTTTTTCTTTGTCTGCTCTTCAACCTTATCCTGAAGCTCGTTGTACTTCTTCTGAACTTCACGAAGCACCTTGTCTCCTTCATTCTTAGTCTTGAACTTGGGGCTACCTGTTGTAGAAGCTGAATCAACTTCTGTATACCTTGAAGCTAACTTAGGATTGTTCACAATGAGAACTGGCACTTGCTCAATTCCACGCTCTTTAGCCCACATTGCACGGTGCATACCCTCTTGAGTAGTAGCTCCTTTTTCATATGCAATAGAAAGTGCAGGAATCTTCTCACCTGCTGCTACCTTCTTGTCAAAGTATTCTCTTGCGTTTGGCATTGAACTTTCTCTTGATTTCCTCCACTGTTCTGCCGTTGCTCTACCTCCACCAAGAAGCTCTGCGTCTTTACCGACGAGATTCATATACTCATCAGGTGTCATGTACACAAGAGTTCCTTCCATACCTTTTGCCCTCTTGTAATACTCACTTTTAGTTTCACCACCCTCAAATAGCTCTTCATTTGAAATGAGGGCGTCGTAGTTTGGAATACCAGTTGTAGTGTCAAATACCCCTGTTTCCTCTTCAGGAATACTTTTGAATCTCGGTTGCCACCCGTACATCTGTCCACCTAGCTCGTCAAAGGTGTTCTCTTCCTCACTGAGTTCAATTATTTCACGTAGAGCCTTTGCCGCTTTTGTGCGAGCACTTGGTAGAACTATGTCATATACAGCGAGCACATCATCTACAAACTTCTGTCCTTCCTCAGTGAGCTCAATGTTTTCCGTGAGAGCACGTTCATACTGAATAAGGATTTCAATATCCTCTGGGTGCATGAATGTCTCGTATCGCTCTGGAACTTTATTTTCCTTTCTCCACTCCTTCATTTGCTCAATCCTGTCTTGTCTCCTTACTGCCTTTGCGTTCTTCTCAAAGAGCGTCACATCAAACGTGCCGATATTGTCACGCTTCATCTGTCTTATCCACGCCTTAATAGTTCCGTCATTTCTGAGATAACCAACCTTACGGTCTGTCACTCTTCCTTCGTCTAGTAGTTCGTAGAAGTTCTCAATTTGGTCGTCGGTCATTTTACCGATACCGTTAATCAACGCTCTGTAGAGAGAACGTAGTTTTATGTAGAACTTCTCAATGAGAGTAGGTGGAACATACTTCTCCTGAAGGTAGTCTTCAAAGCCTTCCATGAGCTCTTCTTCCACGTTCTGTAACTGTGTAGGGGTTAGTTCATCATAGTTGAGCCCCATTTCAGTCGCCTGTTGCCTCAGTAATCCCTCACGAGTGATACCTGCCTCAGCAAATATCGGTATGAGCTCCATATAATCCAGTACAAGGTGTCCTCCCTCATGCTCTGCACTCCACTTCTCAAACTCACGAGCCATAAGGATAACTCCGTCGTCATACATACCGTATGCTTCAATCGCTTTCCTTAGGTCTGTGAACATCTTGCGTTTATAGCCCTGAATGATGTTTCCTGCGAACACGTAATCAAACTCAATCCCCATTCGCTCCATGAGGTCTTGGAAGTATTTAATGGCGTAGTCTGTACCAACGATAGGACGCCCCTTGCTTGGTGCTTTAATCCTATTGCTCCGAGCTTTGGACTTGAACATTGCTGTTCTGCCACCCTCTTCTTTTACTTGTATCTTACTGAATATGTCGTTAAACAATGAAGTTAGTGCACCAACTTCAGTTCCTCCTAGTGCATATGGATTATCCTGATTCACTTCAGCATTTGGGTCTTCTTTTGAGAAGTCAAATATACCTGTAAGGAACGAGTTTTTCATATCACGCTTCATCAACTCACTCTTCACGAATGATTCAAATGCTCTTGCTGACATCTCAACATCAGTAGAGAAGTACAGTTTTCCTTTGTATCCGTCCTGCTTCCTTGAACGAGTATATATTCCTGAGCCCTGTATAAAGTTCATCAAGTTCTGAAATGCCTCCTGTATCTCAGCTCGCTCATATGTTCCACCTTGTGTAAGGAATCCTGTAGGAGCACCAACTCTACGCTTTAGATAGTTGTCAAAGGCATGCCACCATTCATGTGCAAGTGAGCCTGCACCTTTGTTTTTCGTGAGGTTAATCACCACCTTACCTGATTCATAGTGTGCAAGTGCTCCTGCTTTGCCACGAGAGCCAAAAGCGAAACCAAGTTCACCATTTAGTCCAAGTGCTTTAGGGTCTACTCCTAGAATAAGAGCTAAGTCCATAAACGAGTCATACGCTGCATTCAATCTGTCTGTACGCTCTTTCTGTGTTACCCAGTTTCCGAACTCTACGCCTCTGAAGCCGAAGGTTTCCATAAACTTCTTAGCTGAAACGTCCTTACCTTTTCGGTAGTCACGCTCTCCCACCTTTGCTTCATTCTCACGGTATGAGTTCTCATCTCTCTGTATCTTTTCAGCAATCGTCTTTATCCATTCTTCAATCTTTTCTGGGCTTTTCATTGCCTCTTGTGCCTCTTCTTTTGTTGCAAAAACTTCAGCTTCAACAATAAGTCCATTCTTCCCTTTGTACCCAACAAATATCTTATTCTCTTTCCTATTTTGGTACGCACTGATTGCTTTTCTTATTCTTTCTTCAAGACTTGTTTTTGTTGAAGTTTTCGTTTGATTAACTTCTTCTGCAAATGCTGTGTATGCCTCCTCACGAGTATTTACCCCTTCTCCAACAATTACATTCTTCATTATGTAGTGGTCTTTGATGAGCTGTAACTTCACAGTGTTGTTTTCAAATGGCTTATCCTTATTCACATAATACGTTGCAATCTTTGGGTTTTCGTATATGTCTGCTTGTTCATAAAAAGCCTTCGTGTTTTCCCACGATTCTTTGTTCCAAACTGTTCCATTAAGTTGTTCTTTGATTGTATCGGTAATCGCACCAACATTTTCCAAGTCCTGAAGTGCATTTGAAACCTCCTTTCGTATCGTTATCATTGTTTGAGCCCATGCTCTCAGTTTATAGTTTGTGTATCGTCCTCTGCGTGGCTTCTTGCCAGTATTTGCAAGCACCCAAGCCAAGAAATGTATATCCTCGTCTTTATACCCCTTCTCTTTCATTCCTTTGTAGTCCAATTTTGGAAGTACCTTTGCTTTTGGTAGTTTAACAATATCGTTCAACTCCAAATCCTCACCATAGTCCTCCATTGTTTGAGCCCACATATCTTTGCGAGCACCGCCAATCTTCTCTCCAACGTCCTCAATCTTCTTACCTTTCTTGCCTTTCTTACCTTTCTTGGTGGTTTTCTTTTGGGGGCTTGGTTTTGTTTCTTCTTTTGTCTCCTCAGTTTTAATATCAACATTGAAAGCTGATAATACTTTTTGTATATTTTCTTTACCAACAACATATGAGACTTCTATCCAGTCTCCACTTTCTCCTTCTCTTCCTTTTTCAAAAACAATCTGAATCTTCCTTGTTCCGTCCTCTGTTGTTTCAATTATTGCCACCTTGTCTCCCTTTTTAATACTGAACTCAGCTACATCTTTTGAAGAAGTCCAAAGTTTAGGATAAGAGTTACTTTTGTATCTTGACTCAGTAAAAAAACCGCTCTCGTTCACTTTTCCTTTCATAAACTTGGGAGCAGCTTTTTCAACCTGTTCCTTTGTGACAACTTCCTGTGTCTCCTCAGTTTCCTCTTCTTTTGTCTCCTCTACCTTTTCTTCCTTCATCACCCACGCCTCCTGAACTATCCCTGATTCTTCATTCATTCTCATCACGATTCCCTGAAGTTCACCGTCTTTAACGTACATCAACATTCTTCCGCTTGAGTCAATCATTTGCTCTGCGTCTGGGAATAGATTGTTGAGTGTATTTACATAATCAACATTAAAGTTATAGAAGTTCTCTCCGTCTGTGAATGTTGCGGCATACTTTGGGAATCTGAACTTGTCTACGAATATACCTAGATAGGTGAGTGGTTTTGCCGTGTCAATTTCTGGCTTGATTGTATCAATTTGCTCCTTAGCTCTCGTTTTATTCGCCTGTTGTTTATCAATCTTCTTCTGTATACCCTTGTTTTTCTCGTAGAGTATCTTGTAGAGCTTATTAGCCGCCTCTTCTGTAAAGATAGCCATATAAGAGTCTGTAAATATGCCGAACTCTTTGAGAAGTCCGAACTCAGGTCTACTCTTAAATATCGTTTCAGCAAAGTACGGCTTCATTTGAGCCAACTTCTTTAGAAGTTTGCCACCCTTATCGGCGATTGCCCCTCTCTCCTTTTGTGCTACTTCGTCACGGACGTCCTTCTTTTTACCTGTGAGCATTGTTTCAGTCGGCTCTTCTGCCTTGTACTTCTTACGTGTCTCTTCGTCTTTCTTCTCCTTCTTTTCAGTCTCCTTTTTCTTTTTCTCTTCAGCTTTCTTTTTCTTCTCCTCTTTCGCTTTCTTCTTCTTTTCAGCCTCCTCCTTTTTCTTCTTCTCCTCAGCTTCACGCTGTTTCCTTTCCTCTGGCGTCTCCTTTACACGCTTCTTAGTCTTCTCAACTGCCTCTTTTACCTTAGCCTCTCTCTCTGCCTTCTGAGCCTGCGTATACGCTGCCTGAACACGTCTATATGCGATTCGTGCCTGTAGGGTCGCCTGTTGGTCTTTACCCTTTGAGACTGCCTGTAATCGCTCACGAGCCGCCTTCAATAATGACTCAAGTTCTGCAACACTCTTGCCGACATAACTTTCTTGCTCCTCTTTCGTTTCCTCTTCAGCTTTGACACCCTCTTCGTCTACCTGTGTATCTTCTTTTGTGAGGTCTTCCTTCTCACCCTTCTCCTCCTTGTATGTCTCACCTTGCTTCTCCTCTTCCTTTGTAAGCTCGTCTTTTATCTCCTGTTGCCCCTCCTTGAGTTCATCAAGCTGTTCACCAACCTGTGATTCACCCTGTACCTGTGCTTTTATGCGGTCAATGGTCTCTTGGATTTGGTCTTCATTCATTGAAGTAGCAGTTTGTACGGCTTCAATAGTAGCGTTAATCGCAGTTTGTTTATTAGCCGCATTCTCCTTTCTCATCATATCAACAACGGTACTGAGTTCTCTTGCCACGAGCTGTGGGTTTTCTTCTGCTACTTTATTGAACTTCTCTAACAGTTCTTCTCCTACCTCACCTTCAAATCTACCCATTTTCTTTAGGGTAAGTTCCATTTGTTTATCAAAAACCTTCTTTAACTTTGCCTTTGTTCCTTCCTCAATAACAGAACTACCTGCTGACATAATAAGACCCATGCCAAAACTGAGTACATCTGATTTTGAGATAGTCGGGTCTATCCATTTTTCTATCATACCTTTCCAATTCATATACTCTTCCCCTGCTTGCTCTTGAATGTAGTCTTCACCACGTTCCTGTTCCAATTCAGTAAAGCCAGAGAAAACAGCTTGACCTGCTCTAATCAAACCATTAACAACGGGGTTTGTGCTCGCAAGTTTTTCTATAAGTATACTTGGTAAAATGAAACCAAGTGTCTGTGAGCCCTCCCAAACAAGGTTTCCTACCAAGTTTCTTTCAAATACGTTACTTGCCCTTTGTAAACAATCTTTGTCCGAGCCACCTTCAGCTTTACACTGATTCCATTGCCCCTGTGATTCACGTGAAGCGTTGATACTCAACGTCATTCCTGTACCACCCAAAAAACTCGCAACCTTACTAACTCCTGATAGTTTCTTTGTAATAAGTATCTGTGCCGCCATTGTAGGAGCGTTCTCTAAGAACACGTCCTGTGCGTCATATATCCAAAAACGAGGGTCTTTGAGGTCTTTCATTGCAAAGGAGTTAGGATTTACACTTTCCCACTCCTTATTGTAATCACCTTCAAACCGCTCTGCATTCATTTTGTATGAATCAATATCTTCATTGAGCTTGTCAATACGACTGTTTACTTCATCTGCTTCAGCTTGTGTATATTTTTGGGGATTAGCATTCATATCATTCACAAGTGCCTGAATAGACTGACTCTCTGAGTCAATCCTATCTCCCTCAAGTCCCAAGTTGTCAAACTTCTGCTTATATTTATCTACTACCGCTTGGTATTCCTTAGAGTCCCATTGCTCTTCGGTCATTCCGTTAATTCGTATGTCATCAGTAAGGACACCAGTGCCTGCGTCCACCTTCTCGTCTAACCATGCTCTCTGTTTGTATACACTTGTTCGTAACCTATCAGCGTCAGGGCTAAATTGTTTTTCCCATTCGTCACCGAGCCCCTGAAGGGTATCACCAACCTCTTTCCAACCTTCATTATCAAAGGTCTCTCCCATTTTCTCGTAATACTTCCCTATACCACCATACACAACCTGTCCTACTTTCTCTTGTCCTTGTGCAACAAACTCACCGAGAGCACCATATGCCCCACTAAGTAATTCTTTTGAGCCTTTAATAAATCCTGTTCCAAGTTTTAGACCTTCTGCAACGAATATATTTGTGTCCTTCTCCTCCTTCTGTTTATCCACTTCTTCCACAGTTTTTTGCACAGCTTGAGCCACGTTGCTTTCACCCGTGTGTACAGCTACGTCATTGTCAAAGGAGGCGTAGTTATTTTCTTTTTTAGCACCTGAGCTTCTGAGCTCTTGCATGAAGACATCAAAAGACTCTCTTCTACTTGGTTTTTGTGCACCTGCATTACTTGTTGTGCTGTCGTTACCTCTGAGGTCTCGCATGAACTCGTCAAACTCTTCTCTTCTTTTAGACATATTTATTCGTCTTTGTTAATAAACTCCTTGTCAAAGTCTTCCATTGGAAACCATAAGTTCCACTTTTTACGTGCCTCTGTGTCATCTATTGCTCCAGTGTCTAATTGTCTTCGTATCTCTTTTCTCAGTTCGTCTCTCATTTCTTTTTCATCTTTGTCTGTTTGATACTCTTCTTCCTCTCTATTATTTGAAGC
>Ga0099846_1000636_pt1 | contig 14334 bp, 25 predicted proteins | sample CB_VirMetaG_FD_78180 | JGI IMG/M metagenome (GOLD analysis project Ga0099846, IMG submission 78180) | Freshwater to marine saline gradient viral communities from Chesapeake Bay - CB_1504_1 Viral MetaG | ecosystem: Environmental > Aquatic > Marine > Coastal | place: USA: Chesapeake Bay... | reverse complement strand
ACGCACCTTCAATGTTCAGCGCCTTGAACGCGGCTAGGATCATCTCCGCGCTGCGGTACTGATACCCACCGAAGGTGTTTGTTTTATCCTTCGGGGCGCGCATTTTGTGCTGAATTTCAGCGAGTTTCGCATGAATTGTCATCACTCCACCCATTCTTTTGTCGGGACGCCACGCATAAGCCAAACGTATTTCCTGGCAGCGCGTGTGCGCCAGTTGTGTTCTGCCGTTCCGCGCTGGAATATCCTGCGCTCAGCCATGATTTCCTTGAAATAATCTCGTGCGGTCATATCCGCTCTAGCCTCCTATACACAGCGCCCCGGCCCACGCGGCCCAAACTTAATTTCAGGTCAAAGCGGCCAGCGCCGACGACACCCACGGTTAATCCTTCCCCCACTCATGCGCCAGACGCCCGCACATATTGGCGAACCGCTCCAGCGCCGCCGGGTCAATATCGAGAGCCGGATTGCCCTTGCGGTCTTCGATGTGGACAAGCACCACGTTTAGCGCCTTGTGAAACGGCAGGGCGTCAAGCCCGTCCTGCACCATGACGGCGGCAGCTTGGTGCGATTTCTTCGCCCGGTGTTCAGCCATGGCGTCAGTGAAATCAGGTGTTTGGTTGGCTTTCCGATTCAAGAACATTTTATTCCCCTCATGTAAGAATAAGCAACAAATACAGCGCCAAGAACAGCGCCGCGCCGCCGATAATGTCAGTCATGTCCGGCATTACCAGTCCTCCCGTACCATGTCGGCTTTCGCGTCAAAGGGATCGGCGCGACTCTGCTCGTAGTGCTGCGCCTCGCATTCGGTGGCGTACTGCGTTGCGGCCTCCACCAAACTCTCCGAGGCGGTCACCGCTTCCTCGCCACCGATGGGGCACGACACGGCGTTCAGGAACGCGCCGATCAGTTCCCGCGCGTCCGGGTAGGCGTCCTCCAGGTACACAGAAACAGCCGCGAGGGCACCGGCCCGCGACACAAAGCCCGGGTGAGTTGTCCGGTCTTCAAGGTTGTTTAGTTCGCGTAGCGCCTTGGCTATCGCCGCATGGTCCGTCATATCTGGTCCTCCCTACTCGTACAACCCTTCTACGCCAAAAAAACAAACATAGCAACTAAAAAGTTATTGCTATGCGGCAACGTATGCTGTACAAGGCGGCATGAAGCAGATCAACCGACAACTTACAATCACCGCCCGCGTCAATGAGCGCGAGCGCGACATCATCAATGAGGCGGCTGCGCGGGAAGGCATGGCCGCTTCAACATTCATGCGCGTGAAGGCGCTGGCAGCGGCGAGGGAGACAACGCCGCGTGAGAAAGCCTAGGAGGCCAAATGAACAACCCGTACAAACTCAATTATGCAGAACGTGGCATTACCCCTGCCCCCGGCTTCAACGAAGGCATCAACCGCCTCATGCCCAAAGAGAGACGCAAGCGCAAGCAAGCGCGGCACCGCGAAAATGTAGCCAATCGCGGGCAAGGGCGTGACGAAGGAAAAGATTAATGGGCCGGAAATGGACAAAAGAGGAAGACGCCTTTTTGCTCGAACACCACAGCATTGGGGCAGACTATGTTGCGCCCCATGATTTAGGACGCGCCAATGACACAAGAGCAGCTAATCCTTGAGCACTTGAAAGCGGGCTACCGCATCGACCCGATCAAGGCGTTGCGCGAATACGGCTGCTTTCGCCTCGGGGCCAGGATATACGACCTGCGCCGCGCCGGGCACAACATCACCAGCGACATGGTGGTGACATCCAGCGGCAAGCGGGTGGCGGAATACCGGATGGGTGAGTCGGCGCAACAAAGCACGTCGTGTTAACAAACAGGAAGTTTGTTTAACATGACGCTGGCGATGTGTTAAAAAGATGAGATGGGCAGGAACGACGGTTCCCTCGGCGCACCGTTCGGCGCTTGGACGCTGACCGCCTCTGCCCTAGCGGGTGCCGCGAGGCAGTCCTAGGCCACTGCGCCCCCAGATGGGGGATAGAGCGGCACCCGCGCCAAATTAACCAAAGGAGGGTGGAATGACTGAACAGCATCAAAATTGTCCGGTGTGCGGGGCCAGCTTCCCGGCCATAACGAAAGTAGGCCCATTCGCGTACAAGAACGGAGTAAGGGCGGTAGGCGTGCGTGAGACGTTTTGCTCGATGTCGTGCACGATTATCGCGGCTCGAAAAGCGGAGCTCGCGATGAGTGAAATTTTTGCAAAGCAGCTTGCCGGAGGAACCATTACAATGCCAATCCCGGCTGAGCCCTTTAGATACGACAGTCTGTAAGTGGAGGTGAGATGATGCAAAGTGCTAAAATGATATGGCGAGGTAAGCCGCTCAACGAGTATTCGAGACTTGAACTGATTGAAATCATCGAAACACTTGGAAGGATGGGACAGGAGATCAATTCCCCTGAAAACATCGAGGCTCGCGCGTTGGGCCGCGTCGAAATGCTGACGCGACAGGAGCGACGAAATGCTTAGATTGTTGCGGTTCATAATTTTCGGGGACGGACATGTCCACACGTGGGAACCGTTCGGGCAAAGGATTTCATTTTACGAGAATGAAGCCGACACCAGACCGATAAGAATAGAACAGACTTTCATTTGCCAGAAGTGCGGCGCACTGCGCGCCAAAAAAGTGGCATAGAAAAGGAGGGGCGGAATGAGCAAAGCATCACGCACAAAGGGCAATGGCTACGAGCGTGAGATAGTCAACTGGTTTACCGCTCGGGGCGTAGAGGCTGAGCGCGTTCCCCTTAGCGGGGCGGCTAAGGGCAGCTATGTCGCCGACTTGCGCTTTGGCCCCGCCCTTGGGTGGACGGGGGAGGCCAAGCGATTTGCCTCGGGGCTGGCGAAGATGTACCAGGCCCTAGAACAAGACGGCGCTGACGTGGTATTCGCACGCGGCGACCGCAAGCCAACCTTGGTTTGCATGACGCTTGAAACTTTCGAGGCATTCCTGGATGAATTAGCGTGGACCACAGAGGGCGCGCGTAAGCTGTACGACCATTGGGGCGATGACGTACACCCGGTGGAGTTGGAAATGCTGGGCAAGGAGGAATGAGACGGCAATGGAGGAACGAAATGGCAGTGTCTAAGCCGGTTTTAGAGATGGCTAAACAAATTTCTGTCCAAATTGAGGACATGAGCCTAAGCGAAAAAGTAGAGACCCTGAACGCAGTAAGGAAGGAGCTGCATAGGGTGAGCCCATTCGCCAGTGAGCCCGTTGATTATGTTAGGTGGGTCTCGGCGGAAACTGTTAGGGCTAATGACTACAACCCTAATAGCGTTGCCCCTCCAGAAATGGAGTTGTTAGAAACATCCATCCTGGCCGATGGGTACACCCAACCAATTGTGAGCAACGAAGAAGATGACGGGGTAGTCGTCGTAGACGGCTTCCACCGCCACCGCGTCGGGAAGGAAAGCCAGGAAGTAGCAGGCAGAATTAAGGGCTACCTTCCGATAGTTCAGATACGCTCTGAGCAAGTAGGAAGAGAAGAGCGGATGGCATCGACCGTCAGGCATAACCGCGCCCGCGGTAAGCATAAAGTTGAGGCTATGTCTGATATGGTGATAGAGCTAAAGCGCAGAAATTGGACCGACGCTAGAATCTCGAAAGAGCTTGGGATGGACCAGGACGAAGTGTTGCGTTTGTGCCAAATATCAGGTTTGGCTGAGGTATTCTCAGACCAAGATTTTTCTGAAGCGTGGGAAGCCTCCGGGTCTATTACTGTTGACGATTTCGATAGGATATCCGGTCTATCTGATGATTATGCGGAAGGGGAGGTGGACTTTCGGGCGGCAAACACGGATGACCCAGAAAGGGTGTTCCACACGTTTGACGAATGGGAGTGCTATAATGCCGGGTTTTACGAGACAAAGCCTCCATCCGGGCTTACGGCTGATAACTGCCGCGCGATGTATAGAGATTTCCTCGCCGACCTTAATTCTTTTAGGGTGGGGCTAGAGATTGTAATCGGAGAGTGGGAAAATTCATGTGAGCACTACTTGACGAATAAGGCTATGAACAGGATAGCATGGCTTGGCCAGGCTGCTATGTGTGCAGCAACAGGCGTACCTTCTGAGTTTAGGGGCGGCTACCAGCTTCTAACAGGGGAGCAACAGGCAGGAGCCGACGCTCTAGCATTGGAGTACCTAAACAAATGGCTCTCCGCCACCGGACGTGAAGTGGTCACGATGGCAGATGCGAACCCTGGCCGTCAATCAGATATTTATTGAGGTGGAAAATGGGGAAGGTCTACATCGGAACCGATGTCCTGTCCGCTGCGCGCGACAGAATAGCAAAGGCATTCGACGCTACAGAGCGTTATTATATAGCTTTTTCTGGCGGCAAGGACAGTAGTGTTCTGTTCCATCTTGTCATGGATGAAGCGAAGAAGAGAGGCGTCAAAGTCGGGGTTATGTATATTGATATGGAGGCGCAGTATTCCGACACAATAAAGCACGTCAAGGAAATGTTTTCGCTTTACCGGGACCATATAGACCCGCACTGGATATGCGTGCAAATGCGCTTGAGAAACGCTTTAACCCAATACGAGCCACAATGGGTAGCGTGGGATGACGAAAGGGAAAGCGACTGGATAAGAGAAAAGCCACACGGGTGCAAAACTGTTTCGGACTACCCGTTCGCTGTTCCTGGGATGGAGTTTGAAGAGTTCATTGTACTCTTCGGGGAGTGGTACGGGCAAGGAAAGAGAACGTCTGGATTTATCGGCATCCGCGCTCAAGAAAGCCTCCATCGGTATTGCGCCATAGCTACATGGGAGAAAAGGAATTTAACAATAAACGGGTGGAGATGGACGACAAAAGTTGTCGGCCAAGTTTACAATGTTTACCCAATATATGATTGGCTGACGGAGGACATCTGGCGTTACCACGCGGCGTTCGCCGATAAGCCACATAACAATATTTATGACAAAATGCAAATGGCCGGGGTGCCGCTGTCGCAGCAACGACTGTGCCAACCATTTGGCGACGACCAGAGAAGAGGGCTATGGCTTTATCATATTTTGGAGCCGGAAACTTGGTTTAGATTGGTTGGTCGCGTTAACGGGGCGAATAGCGGGGCTTTATATGTCCAAGAGAGCGGCAATGTTATGGGTTATAATAAGATAACCTTACCCGATGGGCACACATGGGAGAGCTTTACAAACATGCTCCTGAAAACGCTACCGCCAAAAACCCGTGACCATTACGTCCACAGATTCAAGAAGTTTATAGCTAGTTGGCATAAGAGGGGGTACTCAAAGATCCCAGACGAGGCACCGCCAGTTCTAGAGGCGAAACAATGGGCCCCATCATGGCGAAGGATGGCTAAAGTGCTTTTGCGGAACGATTATTGGTGCAAAGGGCTTGGGCAGACACAACCAAAAAGCGCGGCGTGGGCGAAGTACAAGGAAATGAAGAAAAATAGTATCCAACCTAAACAAAAAGAAACACAAGGTGACATGGGCCTCTGAAAGAGCAAGCCCCCAAGTCTTCACTCAGGGGCTTGCCTTTGGTGGCCCGTTAGCCTATGGTGCGAGTGTCCAATCCGCAGGCGCAATGTACTGCACATCTCAGCACAGTGCAAGCCCTGCCAAAGAGAAAGGCGGGAAATGTCAAACGGATGGTTCGCAATGAACCGGGGGATGTTCGATCACCCTATCTTTGCAGGCCGCCCGGAACGCGTCGGCGTCTGGGCGTGGATGATAGCAACAGCTGCATGGAAGGACACAAGGCAGGATGCCAGCGGGCAAACTGTCTTGGTCAAGCGCGGCCAATTACTGACATCCTACCGCCAGATTAGCAACGGAACAGGGGCTGGGGTCCAAGTCTGCCGGACACTTATTGACAAACTCAGGGGTGAGCACGCGGTTAACACAGAGCTAACACACGGCAGATTGCTTATAACTATCCGTAATTACGAGAAATATCAGGCTCCGGCTGGCACCGCTAACACGGCAGCTAACACAGGGCTAACACAGGAGCAACACACAAAAGAACAAAGTAACAAGGATATTACGTTAGAAGCTATCGCTTCTAACGCGCCGGATACGATAGAAATCTCGCTCGTCAGCAGGGCGCTTTGGGATGTCGGCCCCCGGTTCCTTATTTCGAGAGGGGTGCGGGAGGGCCAAGCAAAGAGCGTCATCGGGAAATGGCGGCAGGGGTCACAGGACGCGGCCATTCTCGCGGCAATCGAAGCCGCACAGAAATCAGGAACGCAAGACCCCATCCCGTACATCACAGAAGCGCTGAAGGAGAAAGCCGATGCAAAGCCTGCCAGTAAATCAGCCGAACGGCTCAACGCATTTATCGCAGGAGCGCGTGGGGCACCGTGAATGGATTGGGGGGAGGGCGCTGACGCTTCTCAGCCACTATTGGCGCGATGACGACCCGGTAGAGCTGACGGCTGCTATCGGCGCTGATTGGGCAGATGTTCTTGAGGGGCTGCCGAGGGAGTACATCCAACGGGCCTGCGTTCAGTACATGCGGGACGAACCAAACCGGAAACCGAAGCCGGGGGCGATTTACCAGATTGCGCGTAAGTTGATGCCGAAGCCAGCGCATGTACAACCGGAAGGCCCCGCGCGGCGTTCAGTATTTGACATGACCGAGGAAGAACTGGAACAGCGGCGCAAGGAAGCTGCGGAGATAATGGCGAGGTTCAGGGGTGTGGGCGCATAAAAGGTATTGACGAATGCGGAACAATCGGCCAGAAATGGTGAAGCCCGCCGGGACCAATCGGCGGGCTTCGGAAGCAGCTAGAGAAAGGGAGGAACTGCTTATGAATGGAAACATACACCAGATAGCGCGGCGGCACAAGTTCGAAGATTTGGCCAGCCAAGAAGAATTGAACGCGCTGGCCGAGAACGACAGGTTGCGCGAGCGTGTTATCATGTTGAGGCAGGTAAACCTTGGCTTGTGGTTCATGTTGGCCGCTGCGCTTGTGCTGGGGGTGTTGGTATGATCGGTCAGGTAAGGCGGGTTCTAAATACCATCTGCGCGGCCCGTGGCGTGACGCGCGCCGACCTGCTCGGCCCGGAACGCAGCCGCCGGGTATCGTGGCCCAGACAAGAGGCCTACACGCTTCTGAGGGAAACCACGTTGCTTTCCTTCTCGGAGATAGGCCGCCAGATCGGCGGGCGTGACCATACAACCGTTCTGAAAGGTGTCACGGCGGTTTCCGGCAGGTGTGCCCGTGACCCGGGATATGCGTCGGGCGTTGATGAACTTCGGCGCTTAGTTGCCGTGGGGTCGAAGCCGGTTTTCTTCCGGCACGGCGCAGAACTTGGGTTTAGCAGCATGAGGGCCAAGGCATGAATGGACAAAACGAAATCCTGAGCGACCGCGAGAAATTTGCCGAATTGTACGCGTCAGAAAAGACGTTGAGCGAGATAGCGGCGGTGTGCGGGTGCCATGTGGCGTCTGTATCCAGGGCCGTCACGAGATACGGGCTACCGCTTCGCCGCCGGTACACCAAGCGGAAGGCCGTTGTGGCGAAGATCAAAAAGGAAAGACCATGCCCTGTCGTCCCCGGCCCTGATTTTTGGGACAAGAGGGATGAGAAAATATGGGAGACAAAGGGCGCGTATATCGCGCTTGATGTCCTGGCGAAAAAATGGGGATGCCCGACAACTCGCGTACTCGCCCGTTGGCATAGGCTGAGGAGCGCGTGATGTTTGATCGCATCATCGGCAATAAGGCGCAGATCGAGGCGGTGCGAAGGCTCGATCCGCACCGGGCTATTGCCGCAATCGGTCCGGGCGCGTATGAGCAACTCTATGCAAAGATGTGGAGGGCGATTCAGCCGCAGGAAGGCCCGTGGAAGTCTTCGGCCGTCGGGGTGAGCCCGAAATACGCGGCAGAACTGGCGCTGGTTTACGAAAGAATGCCAGACGGGTGGGTATCAACGGACGATCTCCGCGCGGCGATCGGGCTGGAAAAAGAGCGCATCGGCAACAAAATGGCGAGCATGTTCGTCCGTGGCATGGTAGAACGGCGGAACATCCGCCGCCCGGACGGAACGCCGACCAGATTTATCGAGTGGCGGAAGGTACCGTATGATGATTAGCGCGCGAGAGGCCCACGAGATTTGAAGCGCCGGAAAAAACAGCCCAAGGCCCTGGATACGCCATTCGATGCGTTTGGACTGAAAACGCCAGCCGCGCGGCATATGGTTGTTGTCGAGGACGCCGCCTGGACCAACCCGGAGACCGGCAAGAAGGAAAACCCGAACGGGGTAAAGCGCGCGCGCCGGGTATCGTGGGCCGAGGTCTATAGAAACAAGGGCAAACTGACAGCGAGGCAGTACAACGCGGCGACGATGCTGCAAGGCGCGTGGGAACGCACCCAACGCAGCCAGCCAGCGATACGCAAGGTAAAGGTAGACAGCACCACGAAGCCGGATGCAGCCATAGCAATACAGGCGGACCGGCTTTCGAAATTCCACGCCATTTACCGGCATGTGCCGCTATCCGCAAAGCCCGTCATTGACCACGTGGTGATAGATAACCGCCCAGCCGGGCAGATGGCCGGGGCGCGGGGGAGGTCATTGGGGCGGCACATGGCGCGGCTATCGGAAGGCTTGGAAAAGGTGGCGGACGCTCTCGGGCTGTAGGCCGGTTGACGCGGAAGCCTAATGGGTGTAAATTAATATCATCGCAAGGGGCGCGCCGGTATTGGTGGCGCCTTTTTTTGTGCGCGGGATGCGCGATAAAAAAACATCATTAGACGGGAAGTCGAGGATGGCAGGAACAGCAAAGAAGAAGCTCAGCCCAAAGCAGGAACGGTTCGTTGAGGAATACCTGATCGACTTCAACGCTACGCGTGCCGCAAAGGCGGCTGGGTATAGCGAAAAGACAGCTTATTCGCAGGGTTTCGAACAATTGAAGAAACCAGAAATCCAGGCGAAAATAGCCGACGCCAGGGCCAGAATGTCCAAGCGAACTGAAATCACGCAAGACAAGGTGCTGAATGAACTCGCGAAAGTCGGGTTCGCGAACATCTGGCACTTTCTCAAGGTGAATGATAGCGGTGAGTATGTCGCGGACCTCTCGGGGGCCACGGAGGAGCAGGTAGCCGCGATCTCGTGGGCATCGTTTGACGGGCCGGGGCGCGTGACGATCAGGATGCACGATAAGCTAGCGGCGTTGGACAAGATAGCCAAGCACCTTGGCATGTATGAGGCGGGGCGCGGTGAGGATGACGACGCCGTTTCATTGACGGTGAATATCAACAGCCGCGATCCGGTCGGTGACGTGCTTGTCACACGATCTAGCGACTAGCGCCCCCCAAGGGATATTCCTCGCTGGTCTGAACACGAAATTCCGGGCGTTCGTCGGCGGCTTCGGCTCGGGGAAGACGTTCATCGGCTGCGTTGACCTGATGTTATTCGCGGGCCAGCACCCGAAACAAAGGCAGGGATACTTCGCGCCGACCTATAGGGATATACGGGATACATTCTGGCCGACTATTCAGGAAGTCGGTGAGATGCTCGGCTTCAGGGTGGTTGTGCGCAGCGGCGACAAGGAGGTGCATCTGTACCGTGGCCGCGTCTGGTACGGCACGATAATTTGCCGATCCATGGACGATCCCGGCTCGATAGTCGGCTTCAAGATTGCCCGCGCGCTGGTTGACGAAATAGATATCCTGCCGGTCGCGAAGGCAACGGATGCGTGGCGCAAGATCATCGCGCGGCTGCGCGCCGAAGTGCCCGGCGTTGTGAATGGGGTGGGGGTAACGACTACCCCTGAAGGGTTTAAGTTCGTCTACCAGACGTTCAAGAAGGAGCCAAAGCAGAGTTATTCAATGGTGCAAAGCAGCACCTATGAAAACTCCGGGAACCTGCCGCCCGATTACATTCCGTCGCTGATGGAAACATACCCACAGGAGTTAGTAGACGCCTACTTGCTTGGGCAGTTTGTCAACTTGGTCGCTGGGACTGTTTACCGCAGTTACGACCGTCTGGCCAACAGATCAGATGAGGAAATAAGGCCGGGTGAGGCGTTGCACATCGGGCAGGACTTCAACGTCGACAACATGGCGTCTGTTATTAATGTCGAACGGCCAAACGGGGTCAATGACGGCGGCGACAAGGCGGGCTGGCATGTTGTGGGGGAATTGGCGAAGTTGCGCGATACGCCGCACCTTATCAGTGTCGTGAAGGACCGTTACGCGGGCCACCCGGTTTACATATACCCGGACGCATCCGGGTCGAGCCGCAAGACAGTGAAGGCAAGCGAGAGTGACCTTTCGTTGCTAAGGGGGGCCGGGTTCACGGTGCGGGCAAAAAGCACCAACCCGCCCGTCAAGGACAGAATCTTGGCGTTAAACGCGGGCTATTCGAAAAGGCGGCTTTGGGTCAACGATAGCCGCGCCCCAACCTTCGCAGATGCGCAGGAACAGCAAGTCTACGATAAGAACGGCGAGCCGGACAAAACAGCCGGGCATGACCACCACAACGACGCCGAGGGCTACTTCGCGCATTGGGTAATGCCGATTGTGAAGCCCCGCCTCGAACAGACGGAACTCAGAATATGACGCAATCAGTTGCTAAAAGGTCGGACGCCAGCGCCGCAATGGAAAGCGCGGCGGCCAGGGGCCGGGCCTTGATGGGCGGCACGCGGGCAATGCGCGCGGCCAGCACTGCGTACCTACCGAGGTTCACGGCTGAATCGGAGGAGGCATACAAGGAGCGGCTCGGGTTGTCGTGGCTGTTCAACGGCTACCGGAAGACGGTCAAGGACATGGCCGGGAGGGTATTCGACAAGCCGGTTGAAATAGTGACCGCACCGCGCGAGATCGAGGAGTGGGCGGGCAACATTGACTTGGCGGGGCGGGATTTGTCCACCTTCGCAGATCAAGTGTTCAAGGATGCTCTTTCCGGGGCCGGAATATCGTTCATAATGGTTGACGCGCCCCCGAGGGCTGAGACAACCACACGGGCGCAGGCCCGCGATATGAACTTGCGACCGTACCTTATCTCCCTGAGGGTCGAGGATATTCTTGGGTGGCGGACGGAGACCGTAAATAATGTAACGGTCCTGTCGCAGATACGCATTTTCGAAACCGTTACGGAGCCGGACCCTGAGGACGAATTTTCAGACATCACCATCGAGCAGGTCCGTGTTCTCGACCGGACAGAATCTGGCGTGCAAGTCAGGATTTACCGGAAGCAAGCGAAGCGGGACACATGGGAGCTACACCAGGAGCCAACGTTCACCGGCCTTGATGAAATCACGGTTACGCCGTTCTACGCGAACCGCACCGGGTTTTTTACTGGCGAGCCGCTCTTGGATGACTTGGCGGATGTGAATATCGCGCATTGGCAATCACAATCGGACCAGCGCAATATCCTGCACGTCGCGCGGGTGCCAATCCTGTTTGCGCGCGGCCTCGCGGAAGAAGATGATATAATCATCAGCACGTCCAAGGCGGTCAAGTCGAGTGGCGATAACGCCGACTTGAAATGGGTAGAACACACTGGGGCGGCTATCGGTGCGGGGCGGCAGGACCTTAAAGACCTCGAATTCCAAATGGAGATGCACGGCTTGCAGCTTTTGCTGGCGCGCGGCGGCGCGCAGTCTGCAACGGGTGAGGTATTGGACGCGAAAAAGGAAACGTCCACGCTTTCGATGACGGCGGACCAACTGCAAGATTCGCTTGAGCGCGCATTGGGGTGGATGGCCGCTTACGATGGCCAGCCGGACGCGGAAATAACAGTCGCGGTTAATAAGGAATTCGGGGCTGGCACCATGACGGCGCAAGAGGCGCAAGTTATGCTGACAGCGGTCAACACCGGCCAATTGAGCCGCGCGACGTTCTTGTCCGAACTGGCGCGGCGTGGCTTGATCCGTTCCGACATCGACCCGGATGAAGAAGCGCAGCGCATAGAAGACGAAACCGGCGACTTGTTCGGTGGTGAAGATGGGGACGAATGACGACATCGCAGACGCCTTGACCCGGCATCAAATCGGGCTGCAAAGGCTATCAAGCGCGACCGTGCGCAGGATAGTCGCCCTACTACGCCGTGTTGACGCGCGCCTCGTTGAGCGGCTTTTGTCCGAGGACATCAGCGCGATTTCACGGGGGCGGCAAGAAGCATTGTTGCGGGATGTCAGGCGCATCCTGGAAGATGCGTACGAAAACGCCACGGGCGCGCTGCGAGCAGACCTTGACGAATTGGCGCGGTACGAGGGCGAATACCAAGGCGAGCTATTCCGGCGCGTGATCCCGGTCAGACTGGAATACGCCAGCATCAGCGGTGATCAGTTGGTGGCGGCTGTGAACAGCAGGCCGTTTCAAGGCAAGCTATTACGCGAATGGTTTGCGGAGTTGACCGCCGCAGCCGCGCGAAGGATGCGGGACGCGATCCGCATGGGAATAGTAGAGGGGCGCACAACTGACCAGATGATCCGCGACATTCGCGGCACCAGGGCGAACGGCTTCCGTGACGGCATACTTGATGTAAACAGGCGGCACGCCGCTGCGGCGGTGCAAACAGCGGTCAACCACACCGCCAACGCTGCCCGCAACGCATATTATGAGGCCAACCGGGACATTCTCAAGGGTATCCAGTGGGTTAGCACATTGGACAGCCGGACAACGTTGATATGCGCCAGCCGTGACGGGAAGGTGTACGAAGTAGGCAAGGGGCCACGGCCACCGGCCCACGTGAATTGCCGCAGTACGACAACGCCGGTTCTCAAGAGTTGGCGCGAACTAGGGGTTGATGTTGACGACGCCGCGCCGGGAACGCGGGCCAGCATGAACGGCCAAGTTGCGGCGGGTGTGACTTATGAGGAATGGCTGAGACGCCAGCCAGAGAGCGTGCAAGAGGATGTTTTGGGCGTTGCTAAGGCGCGCTTGTTTCGGGACGGCGGCTTGAGAATTGACAGGTTCGTTGACCGGCAAGGCGAGGCGTACACGCTGGAAGAACTCAGGCGGCGCGAGGCGGATGCATGGGCCGCTGCCGCCCTATGATCACCGGCCACACGGCCATAAACCGGCGCGGGACGCGCCACAAACCGTAGCGGGAAGCTAAAAAATGAAAGTTGAACTTACAGACATCGCGGGTGTGCCCGAGTCCATTAAAGCAGCTATCCAGTCAGACGGGGACAAGCATACCCTCGACTTGGCTAAGCTGATGCCTGCCGAGGACTTGACCGGCCTCAAGTCGGCCTTGCAGAAAGAGCGCGAAAACGTCGGCGCGTACACAAAATTCGGCAAGCCGGATGACATTGCCGCGAAAATCGCCCAGCTTGAAGAAAAGGCGAAGGGTGGCGGCAAGGTGGCCGAGGATGCGCAGGCAAAGCTGGACGCCATGGCCGCTGATTACGACGCCAAGTTGGGGGACCGCGATAAACGGCTCACCGCCATGATGCACCGATACGCTGGCGCAGAGATGAAGGCCGAACTGGCAAAGGCTGGCTTCATCCCCGAGGCTATCGAGGACATCGCCGCAACCGCCATGGCGCGTCTGCAATTCAACGAAGACGGAACACCGAAGGTAATGACTTCGGATGGAAAACCGATGATCGGCAGCGGTGCCGACCACGGAGCGACCTTGGCCGATCTCGCCAAGGAACTTGCCGCCGCGAAGCCTTATGCGGTTCGCGACGGCGGCAAACCGGGCGGCGGGAAGCAGCCTGGTGCAAACGGCGGGACGCCACCCAAAACAGCCACCCGGGCAGAGTGGGACAATATGGACCATGTAGCGCGGGCGGCTTTCATCAAGGACGGCGGCAGGGTTTCAGGATGACCGCCTAATCAGGAGCTAAACACATGGCTGAACATACTCTCACCGACTTGGCGGCGGACATCTACACCGCCGCAGATCGCGTCGGGCGCGAGCTTGTCGGGATGATCCCGGCAGTTACTTTCAACAGCGGCTCGGAAGCGGCTGCAAAGGGTGACACGGTTCGCGCCGCATTCGCCCCCAGCGTCTCGCCCACGACCCTAACCCCGGCAATGACGATCCCGGAAGGCACCGGGCAGACCGTCGCCAACAAGACCATGACGCTTTCAACCATGGAAACGGTTGAAATCCCGTGGACTGGCGAAGGTATCAAGAGCGTAAATAACGGTGCCGGTTACGAAACCATCTATGGCAACATGATCGCGCAGGCGTTTCGCGCCCACGTCAATGCCATTGAAGGCGACCTTGTGGTAGCGGCCCGCGCGGCGGCTTCGCGTGCCTATGGCACCGCAGCCACTACCCCGTTCGGGACTGCGAACGACTACACCGACGCGTCCAACGTCTTGCGCATTCTCAAGGACAACGGGGCCGGGGCGTTCGATAACCAGCTTGTTATCAACACTACCTCCGGCGCGAACTTCTT
>Ga0099846_1000633_pt1 | contig 14357 bp, 24 predicted proteins | sample CB_VirMetaG_FD_78180 | JGI IMG/M metagenome (GOLD analysis project Ga0099846, IMG submission 78180) | Freshwater to marine saline gradient viral communities from Chesapeake Bay - CB_1504_1 Viral MetaG | ecosystem: Environmental > Aquatic > Marine > Coastal | place: USA: Chesapeake Bay... | reverse complement strand
CCGGACGCATGGGCTCAGGCGATGGCATTCCAGATCAAGCGTTACAACACCGACGGCTATCATCGATGGTTCGACAGCGGGGACCTACAGTCGCTGGCAATGTTGGACGCGATCGTCAATGTTGCCCGCATGACGCCCGACGTGCGCCACTGGCTACCCACGCAGGAACGCGGCATTGTCGCAGCATGGCTGGCCAACAATGGCCAGTTTCCGGCGAATTTGGTGGTTCGTGTCAGCGCCAGCAAAATCGACGGCCAGCGCCCCAATGCGCCGCACGCTAGCATGGTTTACACCAAGGCCCACGGCGCGCCCGCAGACGCTGTGCCCTGCGAGGCGCGCACGCGCGGAAATCAGTGCGGACCTTGTCGCGCTTGCTGGTCGCCGGACGTTGCATTGATTGCGTATCCCAAACACTAACGCATAGCGGCCATGCGGAAATTGCAATTGTCCCGCATGGCCACTACTGGCAATCTTGCCAGTGTTGAAACCCAAACCCAAACGGAGAACACGATATGTTTAAATTTCGGAAACTCAATGACGGAACGCGCGGTTATCGCTGGGCACATGGCCTAGTGCGGCGTCGCGTCCGCGTCACACGCTGGGGCATTTCGAAGGGTAAGACCTTTACCGCGCTGCACGCGGGGAAGACCAGCATCTACATCGAGCGCAAGTGCCCGCGCAAGATGCTGTGGAGCTTTGTCTAAATCGGAGCACCGTTGCCACCGTTGCCATCAATCGGCAACGGTGGTATCCTGCAAAGCGCTTTGGTGCGCTTTGTGCTGGCTCAAACATTTTCGGAGATAAAGATGAAAAATTGTACACGCTGCCACGACCGCATGGAGTACGTGTACACCGCCGGTCACCGCGACTGGTGGTATTGCCACGGCTGCAATCGAGAGCAGTGGACGCCCGTCTGGGCGTCCGAGCCTGTGACGCGCGAAGAGCGTCTCACAGAACTTTATGGAGAATGAGGTGACAGACAGCGAAATCGTTTGCATCGCATTCTTCGCCGTGCTAATGCTCATACTCTACCACTGCCGCAACCTATGAGGACACACATGCTAGAAGTTTGGTTCGAACGCGAACTCTGGGACGCTCTGCGCGAGGAAGGTCTTTCCGAAGACGTGATCAAATGGTATCAGACCACGGCCATGCTCAACGACCGCTCCACCGCCTACTTCATCATGATCGCTTTGGAGGAATTCAAGACCTATATGGACCAAGAACCTGGGATCGACACCAAATCGGTGCTAAATTAGTCCTTGAAATCTGGTCTACCGCTTCTATATATCACTATTGATACCATTGGTGACATCAATGGTGTCATTAGTATCTTACACTAATGACACCACTGCACTGATGCAATATTGGACAGGAGAACGACGTGAAAGTCATGGTCAAGGAAGTCGAAAACGAGGGCCTTGAGGCTCTGATGGGGCAGCGTGTTACGCTGTTCTGCGGCGTCTACATCTACACCGGCAAGATGGTCGGCGTTAATCAGACGTGCGTCAAGCTGGAGGATGCGGGGATTGTCTACGAGACTGGTCCCTTTGGCGAAAAGAAGTGGAAGGACATGCAGCCGCTGCCCGACGATTGGTACGTGGCGACGCAGGCGATTGAGTCCTTCGGCGTTCTGAAGTCGTAGCTGTCTGGCTGGAGTGGCGGCGACGACGACTTGTCGTCACTCCAGCAGCTTTTCCTAGAGAGTTCACACGATGCTGAGAAAAAAACGAAATAAGTATAGGTTTAGGTCTGAGTCTGGGTCTCGGGCGTTGTCTGAGTCTATGTCTGGGTCTGGGTCTTTGCTTTGGTCTAAGTCTAGATATTGGGCTTTGTCTGTGTCTGGGGCTGCGTCTTGGTCTGTGTCTGTGGCTGGGGCTTGGTCTAGGTCTTGGAGCAGCACATGAGAACTAAACGGAATAATTTTAGGTCTTTGTCGAGGTCTAGGGCTTGGTCGAGGTCTGGATCTGGGTCTAGTTTTTGGTCGAGGTCTGGGGCTTGGTCTAGGTCTTGGTCTAAATTTGGGGCTGTGTCTAGGTCTGGGTCTAGGTCTATGTCTTGGTCGGGGTCGGGGTCTGGGTCTTGGTTTAGGTCCGGTTATTGGTCTTGGACCAACTCAAAATGAGAACTAAACGGAACCGGAGAGAGGGAAAAATATGAAGCTTTACACCACCGACGAACAATTCGACAACCTACACCTCATGGCCTCTTCCGGCAGAGGCAAGCAGGTACAAGTACGCAGACAAGACCTGATAAACCTGCTGATGGACCATAGCAACTTTGTCAAGCTCGCCACCAGCTGGCGCGAGAAATTGGAACTGGTCGAATGAGGTGCGCTATCTGCGACGTGTTGCTGTCTCTGGGACGCAACAGCGATATCTGCTCGGTCTGCGCCGAGATCGTGAAAGAAACTGTGGAAGGAACCTTTGATGTCGATACTGGGCAATCTGATAGCGATACTGCTCTGCTCCGCCCTGAAGCTGGAGAGGGGGATGAAGCGTGAGCGATGACGACAACATCATCCCCTTCGCCCCGCCGTCGCACTTCCCCATACCGCCTAACGACGTTCTGAACGGCGCTTTGGACCGCATAGAGGATGCCATAGTGGTCGGCTGGGACGCAGAGGGCACGCTTTACTTTGCCACCAGCATGGCCTATAAGCCCGACATGCTCTGGATGCTGGAACTGGCCAAGATGCACGTTATCACTTTGGAGGAGGAGGCCTAGTTGAATATTTTCTATCTCGACCACAACCCGCAGCGCTGCGCTCGAATGCACTGCGACAAGCACGTGGTCAAGATGATACTGGAGTACGCGCAGCTGCTCTGCACCGCTCACCACGAAGCGGGCAGCGCTACCGAAGACATGTACCGGGCCACTCACCGCAACCACCCCAGCGCTGTCTGGGCACGTTCCGGCCGCTACAACTACATCTGGCTCTACACGCTGTTCTGCGAACTGCTGGACGAGTACCGGCACCGCTACGGCAGAGTACACGCCACCTCACGGCTGCGCGAAAGCCTGGCCTCTATCCCTCCAAACTGTCTGTTCACACAGCCAAGGACAGAGGTGCCGCAGTGTATGCCCGACAAGTTTAAGGTTGACAACGACCCTGTGACTGCTTATAGAAACTACTACGTAGGCGACAAGGCCTACATGGCCAAGTGGACCAAGCGCAACACACCAATCTGGTTTTCCATAGGAACCGCAGCCGAGGAGCATGAAATCTATGTCTAGCACCGCCAAGAAGACCGCCGCCGACACTTCCGATAAGCCGCGCAAGCTCTACAAGTGGAGTTATAACGTCGAGGTAGACGGCGATGAGTTCATCAAACGCCTCGCGCCCCTGATCATCGGTCCTGTGCGGCAGATGATGGAGTGCGACGGCGACATGTTTATGAGCGAGTACCAGAAACTGGTCAACGCGTTCTGGCAGCTTTTCAACAACACGGTTGAGGAAGGAGACGAGGAATAATGGACCGCAACGAGTGCCTAAATCGAGCCGGGGAACTGATCAACGGAGATCGCAAGAAAGACTACGGCGACGCCTACTTGAACCATCGCCGCATCGCCGATCTCTGGAACGCGATGCTGCGCGAACGCTTGGCGATCGGGTGCGAACTGAACGCTGTGGACGTTGCGCTGATGATGATGCAGCTGAAGACTGCTAGGCTGATGAACGCGTGGACCGACGACAGCTTTGTCGATATGTCGGCCTACGCCGCTCTGGCCTGCGAGATGTCGCAGATGGAGGACCGCTGACTTGTACGACCAAGGCCACGACACCGAAGCAAAGGCGCTGAAGATACACCAGCCCTGTCAACACTGCGGCTCTTCCGACGCCGCTGCTGTGTACGACGATGGTCACTGGTGGTGCTTCAGCTGCCAAACCTACACACCCCCCGAGGGTCTAGATCGAGGAGTTGTCTACTTGAACACGTCTGCCGACGCTGCTCTCGCCGAAGACACCAGCAACGACAATTGGCAAGATCGCAGAATCTCCAAGGCGGTCACCGAGTACTACGACGTGCTGCTCAGCGACACCGCCGTCTGCTTTCAGTACTACGACAAGGACAGCAACGCCGTGGCGCGAAAGGTCAGGCGCAGCGGCAAGAAGTTCTACGCCGAAGGGCACTTCTCCGACGCTGAGATGTTTGGCTACCAGACTCTGAGCAAAGGCGTGGCCTCGCACAATAACGACACCATCATTGTCACCGAGGGCGAATCCGACGCCTTGGCCGCTTTTCAGATGGCCAATCGAATCTCGCCCGAGGCCAGTACCGTCACCGGAGTCGCTGGCAAGGCACTGGTGCCGGTGCTGAGCGTTCGCTCCGGCGCTTCGGGAGCAGAGCGAGATTTCAAGAACAACTTGCAGTTGTTTGAGAGCTTTCGCCGAGTGTTCATCTGCTTCGACAACGACGAGCCGGGGCGCAAGGCCGCTGAGCAGTGCGCCAAGCTGCTGCACCCCGGCAGGGCATATGTCGTCTCTCTCACCTTGAAGGACGCGTGCGAGTACAACAAACAAGGGCGGGCGGCAGAGTTTGTGTCTCGCCTCAAAGACGCCTCCTGCTACACGCCCAGCGGCATTCGCAACGGGTCGGATAACTTCGACGCGCTCTGGTCAGAACAGAGCCTGAAGAGTATCGCATTCCCTTGGAAGTCGCTGGAAAATAAGACTTTGGGCATCCGGCCCAGAGAGATTATCACATGGGCCGCAGGAACCGGCGTGGGCAAGAGTAGTGTGCTGCGCGAGCTACAGCACCACTATCTCAAGAACACGGATATGAATATCGGCATCATTGCCCTTGAGGAAAGCGTGGACCGCACTCGTCGCGGCATCATGGCAGTGGAGGCGAACGACAAGCTTCACCTGAACGAAGTTTTCTCGCGTTACAGCCGCGACGATATTCGTAAGTTTTTCGACGCAACGCTGGGTAGCGGACGCGTTTATTTGTATGACCATTTCGGCTCGATGCAGATCGAGGATTTGCTGAGCCGAGTGCGTTACATGGTTGTCGGACTCGACTGCAAGGTGATCTTCATCGACCACCTGAGCATTCTTGTAAGCGGACTGGATATGGTGGACGAGCGAAAGGCAATCGATCGCGTGATGACGCTGCTGCGGCAGCTTACGGAGGAGACCGGCTGTGCTATTCATCTTGTTACTCATCTGCGCCGGTTGAACGGCGACAAGTCGCACGAAGAGGGCATCGAGGTCAATCTCGGGCATCTGCGAGGATCGCACGGCATCGCGCAGATCAGCGATACAGTGGTGGCGATGGAGCGAGACACACAGAGCGACGACGAGATCGTGGCCAACACCACCACGCTGCGCGTTCTCAAGTGCCGCTACACCGGCGACGTTGGTTTGGCCGGAGAACTGTACTACGACAAACACACCGGGCGCATGAAGCCCTTGCAGGAGAAGTTCTGATGGCTAAGAAGATTTCCGCCAAAGGCGAATTTGAGCCTAAATCAAAAACAAAGCGCCGTCGAAAGCCTAGACCATTTAACCATAAGAAGAGCCTATCGAAACGCTCTCCGTTCAGCGGCATGAGAAAGAAAAACAGAGGACAAGGATGATAATATCTTGGTGGAGTGCCGGAGTAACAAGTGCAGTGGCTACAAAATTAGCTATAGACATCTACGGAAAAGGAAATGTCTTTCCAGTTTATTTCCACATAGATACTGCCCATACAGATAATAAAAGATTTAAGGAGGACTGCGAGAAATGGTACGATAAAGAGATAGAGGTAGTCACTTCAGATAAATATAACGATCAGTTTGATGTTATCCTGAAAGATAAATATATCAATGGTCCCAGCGGCGCTAGGTGTACTTTAGTTTTAAAGAAGAGATTAAGACAGAAAATTGAAGATGAGATGATTTATGACGGACAAGTTTTTGGTTTTGAATACTCCAAGAAAGAGGTTAATAGAGCAATAAGATTCAAAGAACAATATCCGGCGGCAAAACCTCTTTTCCCTCTTATTGAAAAGAAAATAACCAAACCAAATGCACTTCATTTTTTACAGGCCGCTGGCATAAAAATGCCTAAAATGTATGAGCTTGGTTACTCAAACAATAATTGTATAGGCTGCGTAAAAGGTGGGAAGGGCTACTGGAATAAGATCAGAAAAGATTTTCCGGAAACATTCCAGAGAATGTCAGATGTTGAGCAGATTCTGGGAAGATCATGTATAAACGGTACATTCCTAAAAGATTTAGACCACGAAGCGGGTAATATGCAAAAAGAAATAACACCAGATTGCGGAAACTTCTGTGATATAGAGTTTGGCGATCTGCCGCACAAAAGTTTACAGAAAGTATACGAAAATCCGGAACAACTGCAACTTATATGATGGAGAGAACAATATTGATGTCAGTTGCATTGATCGACCACATGGGCAGCGATTTGACCGTGGTCAACGCCGCCAGAGTAAGCTTTGCCAAGGAGAGCAAACGCTTCAGCAAGCAGGACGAGCGATTGGTCGAGTATCTGGCCAAGCACAAGCACTGGACTCCCTTTGCACATCCGCAGCTACAGTTTCGCGTCACGGCTCCGATATTTGTGGCGAGACAGCTGGGCAAGCACCAGATCGGGCTGGTCTGGAACGAGGTCAGCCGTCGCTATGTAGACTACGAGCCTGAGACGTGGCATTGTCCGCTGTGGCGTCAGCGAGCGGATGATAAAAAGCAAGGGTCTTTGGACGAAGCTGTTGCGTCGCAGAGCGTGGTCAACTATATGTACGAAGACGCTGTGCGACACGCTGTGGATGCGTATAAGAGAATGATCGAGCTAGGCGTATGTCCCGAGCAGGCTCGCGCTGTGCTGCCGCAGTCGCTGTTTACAGAATGGTACTGGAGCGGTTCGCTGTTTGCCTTTAGCCGCATCTGCTCGCTCCGTATCAAGCCCGACGCACAGGCCGAAACCAGAGAGATAGCTGAGAAGATAGATGAATATTGCGCCACACTCTTCCCCGTCTGCTGGCCCGCTCTCCGCAGTTGTTCTTGACATCGAGTGCGACTCGCTCACTCCCAGCGTGATCCACTGCGTCTGCGCCAGCGCCATAGGCTCTGAGCAGATAGAAGTCTTTCACGACGCCTACGGCCTACAGGACTATCTGGACTCGTTTGACGCAGTGGTGGCTCACTTCGGCTGCTCGTTCGACTTTCCGGTGCTGAAACGGTTGTGGAACATCGACGTTCCTCTGCACAAGATGCGAGACACCGTTGTCCTCTCTCGCCTCTCTCGCCCGGATCGCGACAAAGGCCATGGTCTGGCTGCGTGGGGCGAACGGTTGGGAGAGGCGAAGCAGGACTACGACGGCGGATGGGCAGAGCTTACGCCTGAGATGCTGGAGTACTGCAAGCAAGACGTTCGCGTTTGCAAGGCGATCTACGTGCATCTGCTGGAAGAGATGAAGGAGTTCAGCCAGAGCGCTGTGGAAGACGAACACCGTATGCAGATCATGGCCAACAAGGTCTCCAAGACCGGTTTTGGTTTTGACGTTGCTGCGGCACAGAAGCTATACAACACGCTGTATGCTGAGCAGAGCGAGATCGCGCTCAAGCTGTGTGACGTGTTTCCGCCCAAGATCGAGAGCGGCCGCACGCACAAGCGCACGGGAAAGCCGTTGAAGGATATCGTGCACGAGTTCAATCCCGCCAGTAGAAAGCAGATCGGAGAGCGCCTGATCGAACTCGGCTGGAAGCCGCGCAGCTTTACCGAAACCGGTCAGCCGAAGGTGGACGAAACCACTCTGTCCAGCTGCGATCTGCCGGAGGCCAGGATTTTTGCCAGATATTTTCTGCTGCAAAAACGCACCGGCATGATCAAGTCTTGGATCGACGCCGCTGTGAACGGTCGCGTCCACTGTACATATATGACGCTGGGTGCGGTGACTAATCGAATGTCCTGTGTCGATCCTAATCTGCAACAAGTTCCGGCGGTGCGATCTGAACTGGGCAAGGAGTGCAGAGCATTGTGGGTGCCTAGACGTGACAGCGACAATGTTTTGCTAGACACCGACGCCGCAGGTCTTGAACTGCGAGTTCTGGCGCATTACATGGGAGATAAGCGTTTCATCGACGAAATCCTGAACGGCGACGTGCACACGGCGAACCAAAAGATGGCAGGGCTAGAGACCAGAGATCAAGCGAAGACGTTTATCTACGCTTTGTGCTATGGCGCTGGAGATGCCAAGATCGGCCAGATCGTCAACGGCTCAGAGCGCGACGGGGCGGCGTTGAAGCAGCGCTTCATGTCCAACATGCCTGCCTTTGCCCGACTGCGCTCTGCCGTTTCGCGCAAGGCGGCGCAGGGTTACTTGAAGGCCATCGACGGGAGATTGATCCGAGTGCGGAGCGAACACGCTGCGCTGAACACTCTGATTCAAGGCTCTTCGGCGGTGTTGATGAAGAAGTGGTTCATGTCCGTGGACTATCTTCTTGTTTCTAAACGAGCCAAGGCCGGAGTAGTGGCAATGGTGCACGACGAATTAGTTTTGGAAAGCGTGAAAGAAAGCGTTGACTTGGCGTCAGGCTGTGTTAAAATTGCTTTATCACACGTCAATAAGCTCTACAGCCTGAGCTGCCCACTGGACTGTGATATCAAAATTGGTCAAAACTGGAGCGAGATACACTAATGGCTAGCGAACACTACATCAAAGGCGAACTGCGTTACGCTTACCTCTTTGAGGAGAAGGACAAGTACGACCGCTACAGCGTTGCGGTTCTTCTTGAAGGCGATCAGGTGAAGAACGCTCGCAATATCGGGCTGAAGATCAATCAGCGCGAGGACAAGTACGACGGCATGGCCTACGTCCAGCTTAAGACGCTGCGTCAGCCGCGAGTGATCGACGCGGAGCGCAACGAGTACAGCGGGCCGCAGAAGCTCGGCCCCGGCACCATTGGCGTGGTGAAGGTTACGCAGATGCCGTACAACAACAAGTACGGCACCGGCACGACCACGTTCATCGACACCGTCCAGATTCTGGAAGCGGTGGAGTACTCGAAGGACTTTGACCCTAAGAAGAGCAGCGAGTTCTCCTCGCCGTTTGAAAAGGGCGACGAGGTTCCCTTCTAAGTGTCCAGCAAGTACGGTCATTGGAACATTGATCTGGTAGGCGAGTTTAACCCGGAGAAGCATCTGGGTTTCGTCTACCGGATCACTCGTTTGGACACCGGAAAGGCCTACATAGGGTGCAAGCACCTGTGGAGGTTCAAGAAGGGCAAACGGGTCGCTGCTAGCGAATGGCGCTTCTACTGCTCCAGCAGCAACTATCTCAAGCCTGAGATAGCTGAGCTAGGCAAGAAGGCGTTCTCTTTCGAGATTCTGATGCTCTGTCCCACCAAGCGCGATCTGTACTACAACGAGATGAAGCTACAGATCGAACTTGGTGTGCTGGAGAGCGATCTGTACTACAATGCCAATGTGGGCGGGCAGCGGTTCTACCGCCCCGTCCACTCCTACGTCTCTTCCGAACTGCGCGAGAAGCTGAAGCTGTCGGGAGTTACCAACCCTGCCTACAGAGGCACGTTCACCGTGCTGTTCAAAGGCGGTCGCGAAGAGGTGGTTGAGAACAAGACAATGGCAGACTGGTGCGCTGAAAATGGCTACGACCACAGACGCATCTCCGAACTCCGCAGAGGAAAGATCAAGACTCACAAAGACATCAAAAAGGTGGAATACGCTGATGAGCGATAAGACAATAGACACTCTTGTAGACGACATTTACGCTCTTATGAACACGGGCAAGAAGAACCCTAATCAGGAGTGGCTCATGTCTTTTGGCATGGCGGTCATGGACGGCGTTAGGCGGCAGCTTTGGATGAGCAGCAGCCCGAAGCGTGGTGCGCTGTGCATGTCCAACGTCGGCAAACCGTGCGTGAGAGCGCTGTGGTACGACGTGAACGGCGAGCATGATCCTGAGCCTCTGACGCCGCAGACTCGTCTGAAGTTTATGATGGGCGATATCGTAGAGGCTCTGCTGCTCTACCTCGCTCGCGAAGCCGGACACAAGGTCGAGGATCAGCAGCGCGAGATCGAGATCGACGGCGTTAAGGGCCACTTGGACGCGGTGATCGACGGTGAACTGGTCGATGTGAAGTCCACCAGTTCCTACGGCATGAGGAAGTTCAAGGAAGGCACTCTGGCAGAGGACGATCCGTTTGGCTATGTTGGACAGATTAGCGGTTACGGCAACGCGCTGGGCAAGTCACAGGGTACTTTTCTCGCTTTCGATAAGAGTAACGGCGAGCTTGCTACGTATACACATGAGGGTCTTGAAGACACGTCTTCTCGCATTGCGATGGTCCGCGAAGCTCTCGCGCAAACTGAGCCGCCTGATCGGGCTTTCGACTCGGTGAAGGACCGAGGCTCTAATCGCAAGAAGCTGGGCATCAACTGCTCCTACTGTCCGCATAAGCAGGAGTGCTGGAAAGACAAGGGTCTGGAGCTTAAGTTCCGCTCCGGTAAGCCGGTGTTCCTGCTGAAAGAGAAGTCTGAAAATGAGACGTATGGTTTCTGACGAAATTCTAGACGATCTGGCCAAGGCCTATTCTCCCGAGGAGATACTGGATATTCTGGAGATCGACTCTTTAGAACTACTGCACACGCTGTATGACAAAGTGTGTGAGAAAATTAACGATTTTGAACTGAGGCCGGTGGACTGCGATGGTTTTTAAGAGCAATGAAAATCCTATGTTTCGCTCCAAGTTTAGCGAAGACATCTTTCGACACAAGTACGCTCACCAAGGGTGCGAGACGTGGGCGAGTCTGGCACGTGTTCTGGTGGAGGACGTTTGCCAAGACAACATGAGCAAGAGCGAGAAGGACGAACTGACTCAGATCATCACCGATCTGAAGTTCATTCCCGGCGGTCGCTATCTCTACTACGCCGGTCGCCCTAACAAGTTCTTCAACAACTGCTACCTGCTCAAGGCTGAAGAGGACAGTCGCGAAGATTGGGCCAATCTTTCGTGGAAATCGGAGTCCTGTCTGATGACCGGAGGCGGTATCGGCATCGACTACTCGGTCTACCGCCCCTCCGGCTCTGGACTGAGCAAGACCGGCGGCATTGCCAGCGGTCCTATTCCGAAGATGCAGATGATCAACGAGATCGGTCGTCGAGTGATGCAGGGCGGTAGCCGCCGCTCTGCGATCTACGCTAGCTTGAACTGGAAGCATCGCGACGTTGAGGAGTTTCTCTCGGCAAAGAACTGGTACGATATGCCGGTAGGAACCACCGGCTTCAGCGTAGGTCAGGTGAAGGAGCAGGACTTCAACTACATCGCTCCGCTGGACATGACCAACATCAGTGTCAATTACGATACCGAATGGCTGCTCAATTACTGGAAGACCGGGGATGTCGGAAGCGTCTTCAAAACCAACGTCAAGCAGGCCCTGTCCACAGCAGAGCCAGGATTTAGCTTTAACTTCTTCGAACACGAGCGAGAGACTCTGCGAAACGCCTGTACCGAAGTCACATCTGAGGATGATTCTGACGTTTGCAATCTTGGCAGCATTAATCTCGGTCGAATTAACGATCTACGGGAATTTGCCGAGATAGTTGCACTTGCAACTAAGTTCCTGCTGTGCGGAACGCTCAGGGCCACTCTGCCCTACGACAAGGTCTACGAGACCAGAGAAAAGAACCGCAGACTGGGTCTGGGTCTTATGGGTATGCACGAATGGCTGATCAAGAAAGGTTATCGCTATGAGGTCACGCCAGAGCTTCATCAGTGGCTTGCTGTTTATAAAGGCGTCAGCGATGATACTAGCCGCCGGTTTGCTGATGATCTTAGCGTTTCTGTTCCAGTTGCTAATCGAGCTATTGCGCCTACCGGAAGTATTGGCATTCTTGCTGGCACTAGCACTGGCGTTGAGCCTATTTTTGCAGTGGCCTATAAACGCAGGTATCTGAAGGGACAGAACCGCTGGCACTATCAGTACGTGGTGGACTCGGCTGCGCAGGAGATCATCAATCTCTACGACACCGATCCGGAGAAGATCGAGTCGGCCATTGATCTGGCCGAGAACTTTGAGCGGCGCATCGCCTTCCAAGCAGACGTGCAGGACTATGTGGATATGTCTATTTCCAGCACGATCAATCTGCCGGAATGGGGCAGCAGGTTGAACAATGAAGATACGGTTACGTCGTTTGCTGACACTCTTGCCAGTTATGCTCATAGGCTGCGAGGCTTCACCGTGTACCCTAACGGATGTCGAGGGGGACAACCTCTTAGCGCTGTGCCTTATAAAGAGGCTGTAGAGAAGCTGGGCGAAGAGTTCGAAGAGGGAGTAGAGACTCACGACATCTGCGACATCACCGGCCACGGCGGCAGCTGCGGTGTATAGCTAAAGAGGAGGACAAGAATGTATGCTATACAGGTTCTTGTTGATCAGGGGTATTTATATGTTCTTGACCTGTTTGAAATAGATGAGGACGGAAATCACAAACCAACTTTGTATTCTACAAAGGAAGAAGCAGAGAGAGAAGCGGCTAAGGCCGGATGGGCTGCTTACAATATAGTGGAATACGTCAATGGCACTACGTCGTGAGGTATAGATGAACATGCGATGGCCTAGTGAAATGTTTGGAGAGGTACGATCCTTGCGAGAGCAGAACGCTTTTCTCAGAACTCGAATGAACTTCGAAGACTATCAGAAGCAGGCAACGGAGACAGCCGTGTACCCTGAAAGGTACAAGGTGATCTACCCGACCATGGGTCTAGCTGGCGAAGCGGGCGAGGTTGCTAACAAGCTGAAGAAAATCTATAGAGACCGAGATGGGGTTATAGATGACGCTACCGTCAAAGAAGTCTGCGCTGAAATCGGCGATGTTCTTTGGTATTGCGCTGCTCTTTGTACTGATCTTGGAGTGGGTCTCGATACTGTTGCAGAAGCAAATCTGAAAAAGCTGCAAGACCGCAGCGGCCGCAACGCGGTGAGCGGTAGCGGCGACAATCGCTAGGAGGTTGTTTTGTTTACACAGGTCTGGCGTTCTGGGCCGCTGAGCAAGGTGCAGCACCTCGATCCGGGCTTCTGCGAAGCTCTGATAAAGCTCTGCGACGAGCTAGAAGAAAAAGAGGGCAGAGTAGCTGATGACAGGGTTCGCAAGAGCGTTCGCTCTAACACCGTCTTTGCCGTCCAGCACCCAGACCTGTGTAAGTTGGTACAACATTGGGCAACGGTGGCCAATGAAGAAGCCGGGTGGAACTTCGATCTTTCAGGAATCGAGCCGTTGCAGTTGTCCAAATACGCCGCCGACCAGCACTACGGCTGGCACACAGACATAAGGCCCTTGGCGGAAACCAAAGGCCTTTTGATGCGAAAGCTGACGTTTAATGTGGTTTTGAACGAGGACTATGACGGGGGCGACTTCCAGTTCAGTTGGGGAACGCCTTCGGCCACGTATAAGAAGAGGACCATTCCCGAGCCTGCCATGCGCAACAGAGGCCATATGGTGATCTTTCCCTCGTTCTATTGGCATCGAGTGACGCCGGTGATTACCGGAACTCGATACAGCCTGAACGGGTGGATTACTGGTCCGCCGTTTCGCTAGGAGTAGCAGATGAAAATTTGTTTACGCTTGTGTAAAATAGACAGCAGCGGTCAGCGGTGCGAGGCTTGTCAGAGAACTCTGGACGAGATCAAAAAGGCCGGAGAAGAACACCGCAAAGCGCAGCAGGAGCGTGCCATTCTACAAGAGATGTGGCACCTTATAGACTGAGGGGGCAATTAAGCCCCCTCTTTTTATCTCGCGTTCTTGACCATAGAGGCACCGAAGTACAACCCGACTATGGCGCTGACCAGATGAGTGTCCAGCGGCGTCAGGACCAGACCTTTCAACGACTGCCACTTTACGATTTCGCTGCCCTCGGTGAAGAACAGGAAGCCGGGTGTCCACTGCGTATAGCCTACCGTGACAGCGATGTCGGGCCAAAAGACACAGACAACCTTGGGCCAGACGATGATAGCAGCTACGGCAGCGAGGGCAATGATGCGGCGGGTGATCTGGAAGCCTTTGTTCTCATAGCGCCGTGCCAAGTCAGTTGCCTGAGACTGAGCGGCCAAGCCGTCAATGGCTCGTTGAAAAGCGTCCTGCTTGGCCTTCTGGCTCTGGCCCCAGATCGTAAGCAGGCCGGAGAGCAAGCCTGAGCCAAGCATGGTGATGAGTTCAAGCGGAATGCCCACGTTTGCGCTCCTCGCGTTTACGGCGAATATCCAGAACTGTTTCGTAGATGCGCATGGTCATCCAGACAATGGTGAGCAAACTTGCCACTGCCGGAAGCCATTCCAGCAAAGAGCCTAGAGCCACAGCACCGGCAGTGATGTCAACGGGGGTCTTGTT
>Ga0099846_1000628_pt1 | contig 14407 bp, 11 predicted proteins | sample CB_VirMetaG_FD_78180 | JGI IMG/M metagenome (GOLD analysis project Ga0099846, IMG submission 78180) | Freshwater to marine saline gradient viral communities from Chesapeake Bay - CB_1504_1 Viral MetaG | ecosystem: Environmental > Aquatic > Marine > Coastal | place: USA: Chesapeake Bay... | reverse complement strand
TCCTGCTTGGAATTCCAATATACGCACAGTTCCAGAAGGCCAGCTTCTAGCAACTCTATGAGAACCTGCAAAAATGTCTGTGCCTACATAGACTTTCCCGTCCGCGGCGATGCGCATGCGTTCTGTGCCCCCCGTTTGGAATGCCATATTTGTTGAGCCAGCATTTGGGCCGATAGTAGTTACTAGTGAAGATGTTTTAATGTAAAAATCCGCATTTATACCGTCTGTAAAATGAGCAAGATTTCCCGCAGTACCTGTGTAGACTGTTAATTTTGCATTAGGACTCGCCGTCCCAATCCCGACATTCCCTGCCGCGTCCACCACGACGCGCTGCACCCCTGCGGTACTGAGGGCGAGGACGTCTGTGGATGCGAGGTACACGCCCGTGCCCGTCGCGTCTGCGAAGGACCAGGACGGCGCGGCTGCGCTGCCGGAGGGTGAGCGTCGGACGTCGCTGAGGATTGGGCCCGTAATAGCTGAACTTGACATATGTTATACTCCTTCTTGGTTAGACTTATCTTAGCGCCCAATCCGGCTGTCGTCGCTAACGCTCCGCCAGAATACCGGACCTGTTATTGCTGAATTGCTCATATTCGATTATCTCCTTCTCTGCGGCCTTCCGGCCTTGTTCACTCGTATCTCATAACCCTACGGTGCCCAGCACCTTCGGGAGTGTTATACTTTCTTCTACCATACCTAGCGACCGAAGTCGCGCTTGGTTGGATTACGCAATGCGATATGCTTTTATATATGAATAATCTTTTATGAAATTTGTAGGAGATACTCCTGTATATATTATTTGTATTTTTGAATAATAGGTAGTCGTTGATGTAACTCTAACAACTCTAAAATCATTATGTGCTAGGTCTGCTGCGGGAGCCGAGTCAGTACCGGAAACAAACTCTAGCAAATTTAAACCTTGCGCTGATAGCGAGATAAAAGTTCTAAATAAAGTGATTTGATTAGAACCACCAGGTGATGCATAACTGCGTGCTAAAATGACATAAATACCTGGTTGTAATGTAATTTCTCCGACGGTAGTCGTCGAACCACTTGTAAACGGGAAATTATCAACAACCGTGCCAGTCACTTCTTCACCCACTGCACCGCTTGGCAGCGCCTCGCCGCTTCCGCCCATGTGTCTCTTTGATTGCTTGCTCATTCTTCGTCTCCTTCGTCGACTCGAAATCCTCCGTTTCACTCCGGAGTGCTCGATTGTTTATGTTAGTTCAATTCGGCCTGTCGCGCAAGCCGGGTGACGCCCGGCCTGGCGTCAGAGTTCTGCTTCTGCTGTCCAGTGAAAGTAATATGCTTGCCCAGTAGCTGCATTCGTAGATGTGCTAATAAAAGTTCCTAGCGAGTTAAAACTTGAAGCGCCAACGCTGGTGACAGTTAGTTTAGTAGCACTAGAGTTGTACACTGATATAGCATTAACAGTTCCGTCTTCTGAGTAGATTTTTATAGGATTTACACTAGACCCCATGACGGCAGTCGTTCTTTTCGGCACTGCATAACGTACATCAAAAAACAAGCGACTAAGACTTGTTACTGATGAAGTTATTGAACATACATTAGCGCCTGCGCTTACGTTGGTTCCCGGCGGAACATTAAGATTATAACTCTTCTCGAAATACCTCTGGCACAACGCCAACTCTTGCTGGAACGGCCTTTTCTCGAACGCGGTCGCCTTGCTTCCGACTTCGAGTTGTACACCTGTGAGACGGACATATGTATCACCTACTACCGTATAGTCAATTCTTAGTTCTATACCATTTGCGACTTCACTAGGCAATGCGTTAAATGTGACGGTTTTAGTTCCGGTACTAGTATCGGTAATATTAATAGTCTGCACTAAAGTCGTACCTGAAAAGGTATCCATGCTATTTGCACGATAGATAGAGACTGCAATATTGGTGCAGCTTCCAGATGCGGTTGTATGATGGAGCTGTACCGTCACTGACTTGCCCGCTAAATCAAAACAATTAGCCGCTTCAATTCTTTGAGCAACTACAGCGTTACCGCTAACATTTCGTCTAATGTAAGCATTTCTTCTAAACCCAGGGGCACTTCCGCCCGCGTTTTCGACGGCAGTAGTTACACCAGATTCAATACGCCATCTATCCGCAAAAAACCCACTTCCGGTTGTGTTATCTCCTCGTTGCCAAATATCCATTCCGCCGTTGATAATTCGGTTCCGGTTGCTGAGCGGTGCCGATTCCACAATGTTAATCGAGGAAGAGTCGATGCTCAGTGGCAGGGACGCGCCGACTGCAGGAGCGCCGAGTGCGTATGTCAAGCTTGCCGAGCTGAAGTTCGTCACGTTCGGCATGGTCACTTGCAATTGGTTAGCCGCGACGTCCCAAGCTGGGAGTGTCGTGTAGAGTACGTCGTCGCCTGTGTAGCTTGCCGAGACTTGCCAGACACCCGCGCCGTTCTTCGCAGCTTCCACTGTGTAGTACGCTCTCTGGTTTCCACCGGAAGAACGAGTGACGTTGAGCTCGCCCTCGAGCTTCAGCGAATTGTAGCTCGTCACATCGACAACATTCGTCGCAGCGTTGTTCGACACAGCGAGCGTGGTACGAGCGTTTGCCGCGCCCACAACCACGCCGCGCATATTGAAGAAGTCAAGCTTGCTGGCTGTGCGGGCAATACCGACAGGCTTGCTGACTTGTCCGACAACTGCGGGCTCGGTTGCTGTCAACTTGCCTGCGTCGGTCGCAGAAAGGAAGTACAGCTCGCCGGGGACAAGGCTGGCAATAGCGTTTGCACCGACACTCTCGACTTCACCGCCGAGACAGACTTCAAAGTTGTCTGCGTCGACGAACTTGTTGATAAGACCTGCGACTTCTGCAGTGTTTGCTGCGTCAGCCTTGGCCTTTACATAGTCGCCGTTCAGGTCGAGATAGACTGGACAGCCTACGTCGGCTGCAGTAAATCCGTGTCCTACTTTTGCGATAAGCAGAACAGAACCGCCGGAACCGACTGCCTGCTCGATGCCTGCAGGGCTGAGTGTGTAAAGCTTGTTGTCCGACTTAGCGTAGACACGGACTGCACCGGTTGGGTCAGCTGCAGGCGTGGTTGTGTGAGCAAAGTCTTCGTAGCCGGAGACAGTTGCGTTTTCCAGTGTCTTGTTTGTCAGAGTCTGTGTACCGGCCTCAGTGACAAGCGTACCGGAAGCAGGGAAGAGAATGTTTGTAGCGTCTGCACCGATACCGCCGCGTACTTTCGCGAGGGCAGACTCGGACGCTAACTCTTGATTAGCGTCGACAACCAGGACGTGCTGTGCAGGCAATCCATTTGTGCCGCCGACTTTGGAAAGGCCGATTTTGTTTACATACTCGATAGCAGTGGTTTTATTTTGAGAACCAATATAACCACCAAGCATGTTTGTGTCTTCGATTGTACTGGAGAGCAGTCGTTTTTTGTGGACATCCTGGATGTATGTACTGTTTTGGTCGTTTGCTTCGACAGCACCGTCATCGACAAATTTTCGTATATTAGAGCCATCACCTACAATGAGTTTGTTATCCGTGGTGTTGAAACCTAATGCACCGACGTGGCTGTAGTTAGTGCCTGCTGGTGTTCCATCACTTGGGGTTTGAAGTTTGACGGAGTTATTGATTTCGGCAGAGTTAAGAACAGGCTCGGTCAGTGTTTTGCTTGTCAGAGTCTGTGTAGTGGCTTTCATGACAAACTCATCCGAGCCGCCTGTGCCTACATCAGGGATAGTGACAGTGGCTTCTCCGCTGGTTGCCGACTGTTCACTGCTTTCAATTTTTGTTGTCTTACCGCTTGCAAGGCGGATAATGAGCTCTGCTAGTTCAGATAAGGCCCCATAAAGTCTCATGTTTTTCTCTCCTGTTAGTTTATCCGCCTAAGGCTTCGAGTCGTCGTTCCAACTCTAACACTTTGGCCTCTAGTTTTTCTACATTCTGTTTAGCTTTTTCAATCGTCATACTGGACTGAATTCGGAAATTCACTTCATTGCCCTGGAAACTCACATGCGGACAGACGAGCTCGACAGTGTTGGCCGACGCGCTGGAGTCGGTCGAGACCACTGCGGTCATCACTACTTCCGAGGCACCCTCCGGTCCTCTGGCTGAAGATGGGTCTCGGCTGAGCTGGATACGCTCCAGTCCTGGATACACGCCTGGGTCTGCTCCGACGTGGAGAAGATAGGTTCCAGGGCTTGCCGGGTTAGTTCCGACGTACGAGACGCGGGAACGGTACCAGCTGGCCGCATTCAGGGCGTCTGCCTGCGGTATGGTGTACAGGGACAGGAAGGGTAGCTTTGTACCGTAGACAGTCACGACAGCCCAGAACGAGCTGACCTGACCGTAGAGAACGGTAGCCTGTGTGTAAGCAAAGAAGTACCAGTTAATCTTATTGACTGGGAAAGCTGCATCGTTCTTGAAGTACCAGCCTTCCCGACCGGCAGGGTCCGCCTTCGGTGGTGTACCGTCGGCGTAGACCTGCGCGTTGGATTCGTACAGTGTACTGGCCGGAGCAATGGAAGACTTGTCCATCATGTCCAAGCGTTGCCATTCCGTGCCGTTGTGGAGGAGCCAGTCGCCTGCTTCTGCCTGGAGGAATGCACTTCCCCCGGTAGAGCAGACGTAGTATTGACCTTTCTTTCCGGTCGCATTCGAGAGAGCAGGACTATTGGCAGAGGCATTCCATGTCCCCTTGTAGTCCAGCACTCCGAGTTTTCTTGCGAATCCATCTAGAAAAGCCACGTCGTTCGTTCCTCACTCGTAGGGAGCCTCGTCTAGGACTCGGCTCGCTCTACATACTTGGGTTATGCTTGGTATCTAACAAACACGAAGTCGCCAGCAACCAAAGCTTCTTCACCGCCGTTAACCAGCGAGTTCAGGAAGGTAATCCTGGAAACACCGCCGACTGTCGTCACAGTGTAGTCGAGGTCTGCACCTTCGTGAATCATCAGACGGCCGACAGAGACAACCGAGGAGTTAGCCACTGCAGCGTGGTCCAGGCTGATGTAACCGTTGCTGATGTCCGTCGAAGAGAGTTGGACTTTCTTCTTGTAGAAAGCTTTAGCTTCGAGCGTAGCGATACGGCTGTTGTGAGCTGTGTCGGTTGCAGAACGAGCTGCAGCTTCCACTGCCAATTCAGCGTCAACGTAGCCCTTCGGAGCAGCGTGCTTAGCCAGGGTAGGCGAAGCGTACGAGCCGTTGCTTTCTTGGAGGTTGATGAAGCCTGCACCGATGAAGGTCTGAGCTCCGCCGAGGTTTACGCCAGCTTCAACTTTGATTGCTCCGCCAACGAGTTCTGTCGAGAGATTGTCAGGGCTGACAACACCGAAGATTGCGCTTGACTCGGAAGCGTCGAAGTGTGTAAAGACTTGGCCAGAAGGATTCTTGACCTTGATGTCAGCGTTCTGGAAAACCATCTCGCCTGTGATTGTGTCACCAGCTTTGTTGACCTTGAGGGCTTCTGCAGCCTCTGCACGGTTGCGCTCAGCAAGGACAGCAGCAGCGCGGGCAGCAGCCTGTGCGTCGATGTTCGACTGGAGAGCAGCTTCGGCTGCGAGAGCGCGAGCCTCTTCAGCGTCAACTTCAGCCTGGAGTGCAACGTCAGCAGCTTCACGAGCTGCGGTTTCTGCAGCGAGTTCGCTAGTGTGAGTTCCAAGAGCAGCCGTGATAGCAGCCTGCAAGTCCGAGTCAGCTGACTGGAATGCCGAGACAATCTCAGAGAGGCTGTCGAGGGCAGCTGGGTCTACGTTGCTGAGGATGTCGTCAATTTGGCTCTGCAAGGAAGCGTCTGCAGCTTGACGTGCGGACTCTTCTGCCGAGACAGCTGCGATGCGGGCTGACTCTTCAGCAGAGACAGCGGCAATTCTTGCAGCAACTTCAGAATCAATTGCAGCTTGGAGAGCCTCGTCAGCGGACTGGCGGGTCGCAGCTTCGCTCGAGACAGCCGATGCACGGGCAGAAACTTCTGCGTCAATGCTTGCCTGGAGAGCTGTGTCGTTAGCAGCGCGGGTCGCAGCTTCAGCCGAGACTGCAGCTTGACGGTCGCTGATTTCTGTGCTCAACGAAGACTGGAGACCAGCTTCAGCTGTTTGTGCACGGGTCACTTCGTCGGAAAGGCTGTTCTGGAGAGCGAGGTCGCCAGCTTCGCGGTCAGCAACTTCGGAAGCCAGGCTTGCCGAGAGAGCCGAGTCAGCATTGCCACGAGTCAGGGCTTCAGCAGCGATGGATGCTTCGAGAGCAGCGACAGCGTCAGAGAGGTCTGTACCGACAGCGCCTTCGAGGGCATCGACTGCAGCCTGGAGACTAGCTTCAACGCCTTGAGCGCGGCTAACTTCGTTGCTAAGAGCAGTGCTGAGGGCAGCTTCGGCAGCCAGTGCACGGCTTTCTTCGGAGTCAATCTCGGCCTGGAGAGCTGCATCGGCAGCTTCACGGGCAGAAGCCTCTGCAGTGACAGCGGCAGCGCGAGCAGCAGCTTCGCTGGAGATAGCGGACGAGAGAGTAGCCTCAGCGGACTGAGCTCTGCTTTGCTCTGCGTCGATGTTGGACTGGAGGGTTGTGTCTGCGGCAGAGCGTGCAGATGCTTCGGCAGAGACTGCAGCGATACGTGCAGCTTCTTCAGCGTCTACGTTAGCCTGGACAGCACCAATTTGGTTGGAGACTGTGGTTGCGAAGTTCTCGTCACCGCCGAGCGCATCGCTGAGCTCTTTAAGGGTGTCGAGCACTGCAGGTGCGGAAGCAACAAGTTCAGAGACTTTCTGGTCAGCGTATGCCTGAGCGTCGGCCTGAGCCTTAGCGATAGAGCCTTCGCCTGCACCTTCAACAACGTCCAAACGGTTGGACAGTGCAAGGTCGCCGGCTGCGCGTGCGCTGGCTTCGCTTGAGACTGCAGCAGCTCTTGCGCTGGCCTCAGCGTCGATGTTTGCTTGGAGGTCGGAGTCAGCTGAGCTGCGGGCTGAAGCTTCAGCACTTACGGCTGCAGCACGGGCAGCGGCCTCAGCAGCGACTGCAGCTTCACGGGCCGCAACTTCTGCATCGACAGCGGCTTGGACGACTGCGTCAGCGGCCTGACGAGCGGAGACTTCTGCGTTCACTGCGGCGATACGAGCAGCTTCCTCTGCGGAAACAGCAGACTGGAGTGCGGATTCGGCAGCCTGGGCGCGGGCAATCTCAGCGTCGAGACTAGCATCGAGGGCCAGTTCGTCGCCGTTTGCAATGATTTCGCCGTTCGGACCGATTTTCAAAAGTTCAATGTCTACACCGGAGGCGTCAACCGCACGGATAGCCTCGCCTTGTTTAAGCTTCAACTTGGAGCCGTCGACGGCCTCGTTGGAGATAAACTTACCTTTAATCTGTAATGCCATGGATGAACCTCTCCTGTAAGCGCGGAAGTGCGCCGGAGGCTAATATAAGCTGGTCAGGTCAGGGTGTCCAGTAGGTGATGCGAAATACTTCTCCCACATAGTCAAAGTCGCGGAGGGCAGCGCTGAAGAGTAGCCTAACATCACCGTTTTCCTGGAACGAGATTTCGTAGTCTTCGTCGGCTCCCTCGAAGAGGAGGATACGGTCCAGGTAGGCTGTCACAGAACTACGGATGAGGTCTCCGTTGGTTAGCGTGATATAACCATTTGTGATATCTTGTGTGGTCAAAGTAAATTTCTTTTTTACCGCAGTCGGGGCCGGCCGGAAGGCAATCCAGTCGTCGGCACTGACCTTGTCTCGGGAGACATACAGGACCGGTGGACTGACAGAGGTGTCCAGCACGATAGCGCCTTTGCTCTTCGGGACGTAGGTCGGCCTGCCGAGTTCAATCTCAACACCAGTGATATCGTCCACTGCCTGCAGAAAGTCGGTAATTTGGCTAGAGGTGATGGCGATAGGCTTGGCTGCTATCTGGGTGATACGGCCCTTTTTGTCTGCCGTTATCTGGAAAGTCGAGCTGGCGCTGTTGGCTTCAAAGGCAGCTTCGCGGACTGCTTTCAAAGTCAAGCCGGAGACATCGCTCGCCTCGATATCTCCGACCGACTCCGTGTCAACCTCCACAATTTCTTGTGAAGAGTTACCAACGTAGATGTGCTTTTCTTCTAGTTTGACGAGGAATTCTGCGAACCTGTCGATGGTCAACAGGTTTGACTTTGCCTCTGGAGAGAGGTTGTCAGATATGAAGAGTCTTAGGTTTTTGGTACGAGTCGTAGCCACGGCGAGTTGGTCTCCTGTCTGTACTCACCGTGACTGTACCGAATTGATTGCGAGAGTCAAGCCCTTGGTTAGATTCGCTTGACCAGGACACGCCAGCCGTTGGTGGCGGTAGGGGCTACTGTGGACGTTAGGTCGATAGTGTTAACCGTTGTACGCTTTACAGAATCTATCAGGATATCTTCGAATGTATCTAGGTCGTAGATTTGGACAAGCACATCCCGACTGTTCAAGTTGTGGGTAACTTGGAGAGTTGTGCCAGTTGTCCAGGTCTCGGCGTGCGAGGCTCCGGAAAGATTGACGATAGTCTCCAGACTCATCTTCTTGAGAGCACCGGAGTCGGCACTGTCGGACAGGAGGATGAAGTCTGCGTTCTCTGCAGAGGTCTTCTCAGTCTTCGCAGTGATAGCGGTAGGCAGGAGGGAGAGAGTCAGCCCGTCGTTTGCATCGTCGTAGGTAGCTGCTATGTCGTCAGAGTTGCCGACCAGATTCTCGCCCACTACGTCCTGGACAGCCTCAGAGAAGTCTGTGATTTGCGTAGAGGGGATAGCGATGGCCTGCGCAGCTGCAGCAGTGAGGCGGCCTTTGGAGTCGACAGTAACCGTGACAGTCTCTGTTTCGCTGCCGTAGGTGCCGGCCACAACATCCGTTGGTTTCAGGGTCAGACCCAGGGTTGGGCTTGCTCCGACTTCCGAGGTAGTCAGTGTGTTAGGGTTGATGTTGACAGGGTTGTTGTTTAGACCAACATAGATTTCCCCAGTCTGGAGAATCGTTGTACCTGTCGAGACCCAGCCCAGGGGAATCTGGTTGTCCTCGGTCGGGCTAAGCATTGCCAGAGCCTGGCCGGTAATCCCGGGTGCAGTTGGCAGGATAAACTCGTAATTGTTAAGAATACCGAGCGGAGCCAGAATCTTTGCCTTCTTACCACTAGCTTGGTCCCTGACCGAGACACCACCGCTGGTTACAACTTCCTGTGTCTTGAAGTCTGAGTCGACTTTGGTACCTGCCAGCTTCGAGCTGTTCGACCAGTCCTTGTTCTGTAGTGTTCCTTCGAGGTCGATTTGGTTGTACTGCAATTTGCCGGCAGAGGTGGTAAAGTCTGTAGCCTTGATAGAGTTGAACAGATTGAGTTTGCTGTAGACGATGTTCGCATCTGCTGCAACTTCGGCGTTACGAATCTTGCCTGTCAGAATGACGTTGTTAGACAGGTCGATGGTTTTGTTTGTGATAGTCTGCGCAGAGCTAGTATTGACCAGGGTTTGCTCGCCGGCCAGGAAGTTTGCCGTGACTGCACCGGTGGATTGCAGGCTGATAGTCTGGTTTGTTGTCAGGTTACCGCCGAGTGTTACGATACGGTCCGCTGCGCCTGTATTAACAGTCAGAGTTTGTTTAGCAGCGTTTGTCGTAGTGAGTTTTAGCTTCTCGTTAACGACGATAGGTGCATGAAAGGTTGCCTCTGTGACAGGCCAGAAGTCCATTGTCAGGGCTTTGTTGTTGGCCGTTGCGAAGCTGATAGTGCCCTGTCCGTTCGTGCCGTTCACGTTCTCGTCTGCGGGCTGCAGGACGAGGTTAGTCTTGGCTCGGAAGGTAATAGTGTCTGTACCGTCAAGGAAAGTCATGTCTCCCAGACGGTCGAGAATCTCGAGGTTGGCTCTTGCCTCGGCTGTTAAGCCAGAGGACAAGAAGAGCCGTAGGTTTCTAGTTCTTGTTGTTGTCGTTGCCATGCAAGAGCTCCGTCCTAGCTAGAGGAGAGCTCCTTATGCGAGGGCTCTCACAACGATGTACTGAAGAACGTGGTCTGCTGCAGGGTCTGCGCTCATCGTTACAGAGATTGAGCCTGCTGCTGCAGAAGCTGCAGCGACAGTAACCGGAGAAGCACCAGCCGTCTTCACACTCACCATTACAATATCATTTGCCTCGACAGACGCAAGTGTAATTGTTTCTGCAGCGTCTCCGCCTACAGTTTGAAAGGTACCAGCAGCGACGACTGCCTTGGGGTATTCTGCAGCGACTGCTTCGAGAAGCTTGCGCTCACGTTGGCCGAACCGGCGGGAAGGGTGTGCACCAGCGAGGTCTGCTTCTTTTTTCAGGTTGATAGCCATGGTCTTCTTCTCCTTAGAGGGTTGTTACGCGGCTGAAACTTGGGCAGCCACCACCCGGTTTACTTGTACTCTTTTTTCTTCTTCTTGGCTACAGGCATCTTGTCAGCAAAGCGCAGGGCTATTGCGATTGCCTGCTTGTGTGGTTTGCCAGCCTTCATTTCTGTCTTGATATTCTCGCTAACTGTCTTGTCTGATTTACCTTTTTTGAGTGGCATTATGCTCTGCTCCTTACTTTGTTTATTTTTGATAAACTGTGCCGTTCATGAAGTCTTCAGAATAGTCTCTACCGGGGAATTTTTGACGATATTGCCATTGAGCCTTCAGTATATCTTTAAGTTTTTCATCCCCAGCACGCTCAGCTCGACGAAATACCTCAATCTCTTCAGGTCTGGCAACATCTCCATAACGTGAGCGAGCGGTTTTAACTTCTATATTATCAAAACCTGGTTTAATACCTTCTTCATATACAGTCCTCATTGCATCTTTGAAATAATCCCAAGCATCGGCCCCATATTCTTTTAACTTATCAAGCGTTTCTTTCTGCTCGGGGGTTTGTGGAACTACCCCTTTATTCCTGGCCGCTTCCTCGGCTTCTCGCTGCTCTTGTGTACCACCCTTGCCTGCGCCTTGTGTGTACGAGCCAGAAGGTCCTTGTCCGAACATACGACCGAGCACTTCAGCTGTGCCTAATCCTGTATGCTTGACGCCGTCCCAAGTTCCTCTGCCTAGAGTCTTGAGTCCACTCATAATTTGCCCACCATCAGCCGTGACCAGTCCTTCTCCCATTCTGGCTGTACCTCTGATTACATCACCGACTGCGTCAGGAATTTTTTTCGTAAAGAGGGGAAGAAAACTACCACGTCTTTCTGGGTCTTGGGAAGCCTGGGCCATGTTTTTCAGACTACCGGGAATATTACGCACCTCATCACCAACATAATCAGCGGCTTGCTGTGCCTTGCCTTGGATGGTTTTCAATGCTTTAGATGTGCTGACGGGCTGAATCACATTCTTGTCGAAGCTGCGTAGGCCGTCACCGATAGCGTCCCCAGCCTGCTTGACCGCCTTGCTGTTTGCCAAGTCTTTTGCTCGCATTGCAATCTCGCCGGCAATTGGATTGACTACATGTCCGACTTGTTTGGTTACTGTCTTTGCGGCACGTTGTGCAGCCTGTTGCGCAGCTCGTGCTCTTTCCTGTGCAGCTCTTTGTAGCTGTCTTGTTTTTTCTGCCGCAGCTTGCTGTGCAGCTCGTGCTCTTTCTTGAGCGGCCCTTTGTTGTTCGCGCTGCCAGTTCTGAAATTGTCTTGCCCTCTCTTCAGCAGCTCTTTGTTGTTCGCGTTTCCAGTTGTCGAACTGTCTTGCCTTATCCTCGGCAGCTCTTCGCGCTTCATCTCTTTTTTTTCTAACTGCGTCAGCAGCCTCATCATACCATGCCATCGTCTACCTCCTAAAAAGAAAGGGCCCCGAAAGGCCCCTCTATAGTTCGCGGAACGGGCCAGCTTATGCTGGCTCGCTGTTGCTAAAGTTCTTAATCTTCAAGCAAGCCTTAGGATGCTGGTTAACCAGAACGCCCAGGCCGAACATGTAGCTGACCAACTTCTTCTCGTGTCCGCCGTTAGCCGTAGGACGCAAGTGGAATTTGCTGGAGCTGCCAGGAACTTCGACTGCTTTGAAGTCTGTACCGATGAACTCGACGCACTTGCTTTCTTCGCCCTTGCCGCTTGGGAGGGCGATAGCTTCGCGCTTACGAGCGAACTCGGAAGTGACAAACTCAACTGCGTCTTCAGCGTGCTGATAGACAAACTTGCGAACACCGCGTGTAGAGTCTTCAACCGAGTTGAATCGGCGGTCAGTCTCACGACCTTCGATGAGGCTATCGAGCATTTCAGGAGCGCAGAGCAATTGGCTGTACTTGTAACGGCCTTGTCCAACTGCAGTCTTGACTTGCGAGAGAGCTTGCTGGATGAAGGTTACGTCGATTGGAGCTCCGCCGCAGTCTTTGACTGTCGAGCCGGTAACACCGCTCATGCTGATTCCGTGTACTTGACGGCCGTCGTTTGCAACGAGAGCGCCGAGACCAGCAATGATTTCGGTAGCTGTTCCGTAGTCACCAGCGAATGTACTGCTCAGGTCAACACGGCTGTGCGAAGCAACGGTGGTTCCGCAATACAGAAGGTCGCCTTCAGTGATGAGCGAAGCAGCAGTGTTAGCCAGGGCGACAGGGTTTCCGCTTGCGTCGATAGCCTGGAGAACAAGCTTGTTGTTTTCGCGGTCGATGCTTACAACTTTCCATGCGAGCAAGCTGTGTGTGTTCACGTCTGGTCCAGGCATTTCTGTGCTTGGCTGAATAGAGCCAGCAGGAGAAGCCTTGACGAGGAGGTCGTCGTACTCGAACCAGCCGATGTGGCCGCGAAGAGCAACTTCCGAGATAGTCACACCGACTTTACCTTGAGCAACACCTTCGTCGCTGAGGGCAGTAGCCGAGACAGTTCCGAGAACACCGAGTCCGTCGTTGTAAAGGTCAGCAGCGACACGGCGCTTCAGATACACGAGTTTGTCTTCGAGTTCCATAGCCAGGTTGTCAGCGTACTTAGCAGGAGCCATCTTGAGACGCTCGAACAACATGTAGTCGATTTCGATTGTAGCGTTGAGCTCTTTGAAGATAGCAGTCTTTTCTTCGACTGCAGAACGCTGAGCAGCAGGGAATGCACCAGCAGCGCCGATTGCAGCGTACTGAATTGCAGCAGGTCCGCCACCGACTTGGAACATGAAGCGATGCTCACGTCCGCCGGGCATACCGACTGTCATTTGCTTTACAGATTCCCAGTCTCGGTGGTCACGAACCAACTGGCGTCGGAACCCTTTCGAGAAAGTAATCTGCAATAGTTTCCCAAGCAGAAGCGAGTCTACGTTATTGATAGCCATGAAACAAAACCTCCAAAATTAGGACCGAAAATTACTGGCCCCTTAGTAAGAGCCGGGTTAAACCTCTTATATCTCCGGCATCGACTTTTGAGTTAACACTTTCCTGCATCTGCTGTCTACTAGGACTTGCAACGGAAGTGGCCTTAGCTGCTACCTTTTGTTGGGCCTCGGTCTTCTGACTGTTGACGGCCTTCTTGGTAGCCTCTTTCTGGGTAGCTTGGAATTTGTTTCGCACTTTACTAGCGACATCATTCATAATTTGTTTGATTGCAGCATCCGGCAGATTCGGATTCTTTGCCTCGATTTCGGCCAGCTGGTCCAGGGATTCACGCCAGATTGCTCGGTTAACAAAATCTTCTAACTCAGAATCACCAAGCAGATTGTCGACACGGACCTGGTTGAACTGGCGCTCAAGGCGGGAATACAGCGCGTCTTCTGCAGCCTTGGACTTCTGGGCTTCAATGGCTTGCTTCTCTGTCTCTAGCTTCTTGCGCTCGACAGCGGTGAGCCTTGCAGCACGACGATTTTCGTCTTCCCGGTCCATCGCGGCGAGCTCGGCCTCGGAAGCGTACTTGCGTAGCTCTCGTTTTTCAATTTCTTTATCAATGATTTCCTGGAATTGGCCAGGCTTACCGTAGAGAAGGTCAATGACAGCGTCAATACCGTTTTCGACAGCCGCCTCAATCTGAGTGAATGCGTCCTTCATGTCGTCATAGTCGGGCTTGATTGCTGTGTATTCTTGCTCGAGTTGCTGAGCTCTACGGGCGGTGGAGTATTGCTCTGCGATGAAGTTCTTGACTGCTTCTTTATCGGAGAAGTCAATCTTCAGCTTAGCAGTACGGCCGTCGTCGAGAGTGACTTTGACGATGTCAACCAGAGGATTATCAGTGGTTGTTGGTGCAGCAGTTTCTGCAGTCGCTGTATTCTCGGCAGGCTCGGTAAGTTCGGTTGTACCGGCGAGCTCTTTCTCGATGTCTGCATCGGACATGGGCTCGTCGAGATACTCCGGCTCCATCTGGGCGAGACTGTCGGCGTTGCTCTCAATTTCCTGCATAGATTCTAAAACAATATCAGTCATGTTTGCTGACGGTGTACTACTCATAGGTGTTACCTCCTGAGAGCACCGTAGCAAAATCTAGATGAGTGTCAACCCTGGGGAGGCTGACCGCCACCCATGAGTGCAGCGAGAGGATTGGC
>Ga0099846_1000625_pt1 | contig 14481 bp, 9 predicted proteins | sample CB_VirMetaG_FD_78180 | JGI IMG/M metagenome (GOLD analysis project Ga0099846, IMG submission 78180) | Freshwater to marine saline gradient viral communities from Chesapeake Bay - CB_1504_1 Viral MetaG | ecosystem: Environmental > Aquatic > Marine > Coastal | place: USA: Chesapeake Bay | collected... | reverse complement strand
TTTGATATGATGGACAAAGAGATGGACATTTATACAGACAATGAGTTGCGTGAAGAGATAGAACAGTATTACCCACATTTGCTTGAAGAGTAATGGAACTCCCCGCAAGTTTTCCACACCTAGCCCCCAAAGGTTACAGTTATGAAACTACACTATTCAAGCGTAATCTTCTTGCTATCTGGATCTGTAATCATGGCAAGTTTTCTTATACCAGTAAAACTCCCAAGTCAATCTGGGGGTTCTACAATATCAAACAACGCACTTACTTTGCCCCAATCAATTCATCAACAATCGGTAAAAAAGTAGACATCAAAGATACATCGTGTTATACTAGTATGCAGTTAAACCTTAACTCACTAGAACGATTGCTCTATGCCCAATGATGCTTACTCTCCCAAAGTTAATGATTATGTAAGGTGGAAAGATCATGAAGGTTGGGTGTATTTCAAAGACTCAGAATACATTACAATCGAAACCAAAACGTTCCCCAAAGATGATGCAAACATCAATGCCTGTCCTATACATCAAAACAACAGAGTTCTAGTCCTTTGTTATCATCAATCCTGGAACGAGTTAGAGTATGTCACCTCTCGCAAATCACGCCATGAACAAGTACAAAATCACCTGGAAGAAAAGAAAGAACAAATGGTATAGTTCTACCCAGGAAGTGATAGTCTACGGAGAGGATAATGTCCTACATGTTATCAACAACCTGGTGCCTAATCGTGAGTGTGATATTATCCCATGTTCCTAGATTTGCCCCCTCAAAACGTCAATAAATAGCATGTTTTGCATTAAAAACGTATTAAAAAGGTATTAAAAAATGTATTTGTGTTGTTTATCGTTTTCCACAATGTGTGTGGAAAAGTATGTGAAATCTGTGGAAAAGTGTTGATGATTGTTGTTAGAAACCCTCATAAATGTGCTGAGACCTTGTTATTATCATCTCATAAATGTGCCCAGGTCTTGTGATCTTAGCGAGCGTATCATAACACGACGATCTTGTCAACCCCTCCCCCGATTCTCATCCCCAGACCCACACAAACACCTTGACAATCCTTAGAGGGTTGTTATATAATACAGAGGAACTCACCACCAGTCCAATGAACACTAGCCACGCACAAAAGCAGCAGATTCGTGTTACTCTGGACTTTGATGTCTATGAGGATTTTGATGTCCATCAGATTGATTTTCACAAGGTCTTTGATATTCAGGGTGGGGAGAACTTGACAGTCACTGTGGAAGATTTGTCAGTTGATGTAGAGAACCTCTGGGAAGCAGCGTATCACTAACACTTGACAGATCCTCAGAGACGTGATAAGATAGGGCAGGGACAGTTACTGTGACTTATTGGCAGTTATTGCGGCGGGCGTTGATGCGTTCGCGGCGGCGATAAGCGTATATAAAAAAGCAAACTACCCTAACCTACAACGAACCCAAAAAGCGAACTAAATATCGAAGTCTCAAAAAAAAATTCTGAGGTATGTAAAAGTGCCTCATAGGTTCAACTTATGGAAAAAAAATTCCCAGAAAAATTTGAGCGCCCATGGGGTTATTATGAGAATCTCTTAGAGGAACCTACGTATAAGGTCAAGAGGATTGTAGTATATCCTGACCAACAATTAAGCTTACAATACCATTACCATCGTGCAGAGTATTGGACCTGCATCGAGGGTGATGGTTATGTTAGTATTGGGGATAATTTATATCATGCGGCACCTCACAGTCACTTCAAAATTGGTGTCAAAGAACAACATCGTTTGAAGGGTGGTGAGAACGGCATAACTATTATAGAGGTTCAATTAGGATCTCGTTGTGAAGAGGAGGACATTGTAAGATTAAAAGATGACTATTCAAGAGTATAGATTCCACATATATGCCAAAGAGAAATGTCTCTTTCATAATTTAATCGAGAAAGATTTCCAGAACAAATGGGAGACTTTAAAGGGCATGGTGGGTCTCATGAAAACTGAATATAAGGTAGAGGACCTTTCGTATGAGAAGGTTGAGTTTGTCAAAGATTCCATAGAGGAATCGTATTGACAAACTCTAAATAAAGCGTTAGAATTGATTTGTAGGTTATTCGAACTTATGTCAAAAGGATTTACTGTAAAAGCGAAGACTCCTCCTGTACAGAAGAAAGAGGAGTTTGATATTGAAGCTATTAAAGCACGTATGAAGGGCAAGAGCATTGTGTTCTGTCTGCCTGGTCGCGGTGTTTCATATGTGTTCTTAAAGAACTTTGTTCAACTGTGTTTTGACATGGTTCAAAATGGAATGAGTATTCAGATCAGTCAGGATTACTCTTCTATGGTGAACTTTGCACGATGCAAGTGTCTTGGTGCAAATGTACTTCGTGGACCTGATCAGATTCCCTGGGATGGTAAGTTGAAGTATGACTATCAGTTGTGGATTGATAGTGACATTGTATTTGACACGAACAAGTTCTGGCAACTGTGCGATCTTGCGATTGCTGAGGATGGTACAGAGAAAGAGATTGTTTCTGGATGGTATTGCACCGAAGATGGGAAGACCACTTCATGTGCTCACTGGCTGGAAGAGGGTGACTTCCGTAAGAATGGCGGAGTCATGAACCATGAAACTCTGGAATCTATCTCCAAGCGTCGCAAACCTTTCACGGTTGACTATATTGGATTTGGTTGGGTGTTGATTAAGAATGGAGTGTTTGAGCATTCTGAGATGAAGTATCCATGGTTTGCTCCGAAGATGCAACAATTTGAATCTGGTGAGGTTCAAGATATGTGTGGAGAGGATGTCTCCTTCTGTCTTGATGCTATCAGTGCTGGATTTGATATTTGGGTGGATCCCCGTATCCGCGTTGGTCATGAAAAAACTCGCATTATCTGATTATGGCAAAACTTAAAGCATCATTGACTGGTAAGACTATTATTCAGTCGAAACCCAAAAAGACTCGTCAAGGAGCTGGGCAGCATACTAAATATGCAGCGAGCTCTCGTAACTCTGCTCGTAAAAGGTATCGAGGACAAGGAAAAGGATGAGTCAATTGGTCGTCAATCTTCCACCACAAAAAGTGTGGGTTCGTAAAGAATATTTGAGAGATTTACAAGACGGCTATGGGGAATTTGTAGAGGGCGTCTGGGTGACTGCAAAAAGCATCCCTGGACGTGCTTTTTATTTTGAGACATATTTACCTAAGTATGGGGCAATGTATGATAAACTACCCATTAGCGCGTTTCTCTCGCGTCCAGAACTACCAGATCCTGATTTAGATCTACCAAATCTACAATTTTGGAACTGTATGGACTATGGAGTTCGATGTATTGAGAAACAATTCATTGGATCAATGGATTTTGAACTTCGAACACGTAACTTTGGCAACATCAAAGGAGAATATTTGTTCACTTTGGACAACTTTCATCCTGATATTGACACTACAAACACAAATGTAAGTGAAATTCCCGACGAACACAAGTCACATAACTGTATTGAACTTGAAAATGGGCAATTTGCACTGTATCCAAACAATAGAATGAGGATTTATGACTTATCAATCACTCCCGAAACGCCTCTTACGCCCGATTTCAAGGTCTCTACACGGTATTATCAGGTTGAAAATGGAGTCAGATGGGGCAGATTGGGGGATTCTGACGAATATTTCTGGGAAACTCCCGACGAAAGAGCAAATTCTGGCATTAGAAGCACCGATTTTTGAATGTGGCGGTGGACATTTCACTCAGGGTTATGGTTTCTTTGGATTTGTTCCCAATTCGACACTAAATAAACCAGATATATTGACTATAACAGGTGCCGCAACCAGTCTCACGGGCATTTAAGGACATTTCACTGTCTTTCAAGAAGCATCCAATCACAAGTGATGCGCTTGTGCTGTCAAATGAGACTGCAATTTCGCGTTCAATTCGTAATTTAGTGCTAACTGCCTTAGGAGAACGACCATTTCAACCAAATTTGGGTTCTAGGATATCCAGAAGTCTTTTTGAATTGTTGGATTTTGGTACTGCATCCATAATTAGGAAAGATATTGAACTTACGATTAAAAATTTTGAGCCAAGAGTGGAAATCAATACAATTGAAGTGACTCCTGAGTATGATAATAATGGATATAACGTCCTGATTTCATATTTTATCGTTGGGCAACCTAGAACACCCAAACAATTAGAGTTTATCCTTCAAGCCACAAGATAATGCCACTTACAAAGTTTTCAAATTTAGATTTTGATCAGATCAAGACGCAGATAAAGGACTATCTGCGATCAAATTCCAATTTTACGGACTTTGACTTCGAAGGATCGAACTTTTCGGTTCTGATTGACACTCTGGCATACAACACCTATATCACTTCATACAATGCCAACATGGTGGCAAATGAGGTGTTTATTGATAGTGCCACATTAAGAGAGAATGTGGTATCACTTGCGAGAAATATTGGATATTTACCTTCATCTAAGAAGTCAGCAAAGGCAACTGTAAGTTTTTTTGTTGACACTAGTACTTTGACCACCAACCCAACAACAATGACCCTTAGAGCGGGTCTGGTGGCAGTCTCAGACAGTTTTGGCGGGTCTAATTATACGTTCTGTATTCCAGAAGATGTCACGGTTCCAGTTACAAATGACACCGCATTCTTTAATGACATCGAAATTTACGAGGGAACGTTTTTATCTAAGTCGTTTACAGTAGATACTTCAAACATTGATCAAAGGTTCATAATTCCAAATGCAAACACTGATACTTCTACCTTAGTTGTTCAAATTAAGGAAAGTGAGTTTGATATTACATCAGTTAAGTATGAATTAGTACAAAGTATTATTGATGTAACTGGCACATCAAAGATTTTCCTCTTACAAGAGGTTGCAGATGAAAAATATGAACTTCTTTTTGGAGATGGAGTTTTTGGTAATCGTTTAGAAGATGGAAATGTGATTACAGCAACCTATGTGATCACAAATGGTGCTGATGCTAATGGTGTTAGGAACTTTACTTTCTCAGGAAGACTTGTTGATAACGATGATAGAGTTGTAACTACGGGTGTTTCTGCTATTACAGTTGTTAATTCATCAACAGGCGGTGGAGACATTGAAACTGTTGATTCTGTTAGAAAATATGCACCTTTAAAGTATGCTGCACAGAACAGAGCAGTTACATCACAGGATTATGAGGTTTTAACAAAACAGGTTTTCCCAGAAACAGAATCTGTATCTGCTTTTGGTGGAGAAGAACTCAATCCACCTCAATTTGGTAGAGTTTTTATTGCAATCAAACCTAAAAATGGCAGCTATCTCTCAAATTTCGTAAAATCGGACATTATTGGAAAATTAAAGAGACATACCGTTGCAGGTATTGTCCCACAGATCATTGATTTGAAATATCTTTACGTAGAAATTGACTCGAATGTTTATTATAACACAAATCAGTTCCCATCTGCATCTTCACTTAAAACTAAGGTAACTGAATGTCTTGAAGCATACTCCAATACAACAGAATTGAATAGTTATGGTGCAAGACTGAAATATAGCAAACTTTTAAGAGTAATTGATGATTGCGATTCTGCCATTACCTCAAATATTACTAATATTAGGATTAGAAGAGATTTAAGACCTGTTTTAAACTCTTTTGCTGATTATGAACTCTGTTTTGGTAATAGATTTCACATCGGTGAAGGTGTAAACATCAAAACTAGCGGATTTTACGTTGAAGGATACTCTGGTGAAGTATTTTTATCAGATATTCCAGATTCAAACATGGAAACTGGAACGATTAATCTTATTAGAGCAATTTCTCAATCAGAAATTCAAGTTCTAAGAAGAAATGTTGGAACAATTGATTATGTAAGGGGAGAAATTAATTTGAGTCCAATTAAAATTGTTGGAACATCAAAATTTGAAGCAGAATTTCCAATTATTGAAATTCAAGCAATTCCTTATTCAAATGATGTTATTGGATTACAGGATTTATTTTTGCAACTAGATATAAGTAAGAGTAACGTTAATGTTATTTCTGACACCATATCTTCTGGTGCTGATGTATCTGGATCGAGATACACTGTTTCTTCCAGTTTCTCCAACGGTAAAATTACCCGATAATGTTAGAAAAAAGAGTTAAAATCCAATCCGTAGTTGAAAATCAACTGCCTATTTTCCTTGGTGCAGAACTGCAAGGAGCTGGTGATTTTTTAAAGACATATTATAAATCACAGGAGTATCAAGGTGGTCCAGTTAACCTTTTAGAAAATATTGATCAATATACAAAGGTAGGAACTTATACTTCTATTGTTGGATTCACAACTGTAACTTCTAATATTAATATTGAAGATACAACAATTAATGTTGGCGATACTTCTGGTTGGCCAGAGAAATACGGTCTTTTGAAGATCAATAACGAGATTATTTCATATACAGGAAAAACAAATACCTCTTTTACTGGTTGTATTCGAGGTTTTAGTGGTATTACAAGTTATCATAGCAATAATGGACCAGATGAACTAATTTTTGAAGATACTGAGGCAGATGAGCACGTTTCTGATGATCAAGTTTTAAACGTTTCATCCCTTTTTCTAAAAGAGTTTTTTAAGAAGTTAAAAACTCAATTTTTACCAGGTCTTGAAGACGTAGAACTATATGATGGATTAAGACCATCCAATTTTATAAAACAATCTGTCGATTTTTACAAATCAAAAGGAACTCCTGATTCTTTTGAAATTCTTTTTAGAGCCTTATACAATGATGAGATTGAGGTAATAAAACCCCAGGATAATTTGTTTATTCCGTCAGATGCGGGATATAGAAGAGTTTTGCGATTAAATGCACAACCAATTCCTGGACAAGCAGATCTTTTAGATAAGTATCTTTCTGGATCCGTTACAAAAAATGTATATCAAGAAGATAAAGACGGCAATATAACAGCATCAGGTTCAGTTGTTCAAGCTGAAAGAATTCTTAGAGATGGTGTGCCATCTTTTAGGATTGATATTGATTATGTTGAAGATAAAGATACTAATCTTTTTGGATCAGTCTATGGTGAATTTAAAATTGATAAACACACACAAGTAATTGGTAATGTTGCGTCAGGTTCAACGTTCATTGATGTTGAATCAACTATTGGGTTCCCTAGCAGTGGTGAACTTGAAGTAAGGTATTCTACTGGTGATGTTGGTATTGTAACATACGCATCTAAAAATGTAACTCAATTTTTAGGTGTTGATGGTCTCACTGGTGGAATCATTCCCGATAGGTTCGAAATTTTTGAAAATTCAAAATCTTATGGTGTTCTTGATGACGGACAGGAATTTGAATTCAAACTTAAAGGAAGTCTTGGCGAATATAAAATAAAGGCAACAGACATTGATACTCCATATTTTGTAGAAGGAGACATAATTAAGAATCAATCTTTGGGTTATTCAAAATCTAATGTTGTTACGGATTCTTTGATCTCGAATGAGACAGGTAGATTTCAAATTAAGACAGCAAGGATTCTGAATCAAAACCAGTTGGGACAAAATCCCAATATCATTTCACTGTATCAAATTGAAAGCTTTGATCCCCATAACTTTAACATTGGAGATTCTATCCAAGTTATTACTCCACGTGGATTAGAAACAAGTGGTGTTGTTAATAAAATCATCTCAGAGTTTGTATTTGATGTTTCTGGTCTTTCTGGATTTGATCCTGCACGTGGAGGATCTGTTAGAAGATTAATTACAAAGGTAAATTCTCAAAATGCTGTTGTTAATAATTTGCCTGCAAATGTACTGAAATCATTTTATGATGAAAATGATTCGGTTTATCTTGCATCGCATTCACTGCCACATTATCAAAACCCAATAAACGTTAAAACAGGAAACGTTGTTTTAACAGATAATGGCAATAGCGCAACTTCTCCTTATATTATAAGCGGAGATACTATAAACTATACTGATCATGGTTTCTACACTGGTGATGAAGTTTATTATCAACCAGATAAGTTTGTTGAACTTTTGGCAGGGTATGGTGAGCCAGTTGCAATTACTACGGTTAGAAATCTTGGAGATTTAACTGAGGGTAGATATTTTACGAAGAGAATCGATGCGAATAATTTCAAACTTTCTCAATCTAGATCTGATATCTTTAATAATAATTTTGTTGACGTTAGTGGAATTGCTAGCAGTCAAGTAATTTATCCAATTGCTTCATATGAGAATCAATTAGATTCTTCATATGGAGTTAGAAAGATTCCTGTTTTTATCGAAACTCTTGACACAAAAACGGAGACTGCTCCTGGAAACGTTGGTGTTTTTGTCAATGGTGTTGATATTCTAAGTTATAAGTCAAATAGTTATTGTTATTATGGAAATATCACTGGAATTGATGTTCTTGCTGGTGGATCTAACTATGATATCATCAATCCACCACAGATCATAATTTCAGATTCTGTCGGATCAGGTGCTACTGCAACTGCTTCTGTTCGTGGTTCTCTCGATTCAATCGAAGTAATTGATAGTGGGTATGATTTCTTATCTGATCCAATAATTACAATTACTGGTGGAAATGGATTTGGTGCCAAAGCAAAAGCAAACTTAAAATCAGAAAAAACAGTAGCGTTTACTGATGTAAGTGAAGGTGCTGGATATATTTCCACATCAACCAATGTCATTGGATTTAGCACCTATCATAGATTTAGAAACGGTGATGCTGTCGTTTATAGCTCTAATTCACAAACGGCAATTGGAATTGGTAGCACCGATCTCTCTCAGACAAGAGACGCTTATTTGGTCAACAATTCAATTTACTATGTAAACACTAAGTCTCTTACTGAGATCACTCTGCATGGGCACCAGAGTTCTGCTTTGGCAGGTGTCAGCACTATTAACATTACCACATTTGGTGAAGGTAATCAATACTTTACATCTGTCAGAGAGAAAAAGATTCTCTCTTCAATTTCAGTAGAGGCACCTGGATCTGGATATTCTAACAACTTAGTTAAGGTTTCTTCATCAGGTGTAAGCACAAGCAAAGATCAAATTAATTTTGCAAATCATGGATTCTCAACAGGTGAAATAGTAAGATATCAATTTGATGGATCTTCTATCAGTGGATTAACAACAGATCAGAACTATCTGGTAACAAAGGTAGACAATAACTCTTTCAAACTTTCATCTGCTGGTATCGGAACAACACTATCCTATTATAACTTCAATAATCACATATTTGCAGATTTGCAAAGTGTTGGTTCTGGTGGCACACATAGATTCAACTATCCAGAAATCACTGTTAGTATTTCTGGAAACACTGGAATTGGAACAACTAATAGTGCTACTTTCCAATCTGTTCTGAAACCTAATTTTAGAGGCAGTGTTTATAAGGTTAATGTTGAACGAGGTGGTGTTGGATATGGATGTTCAGACATTCTAAATTTTGAAAGGCAATCATTAATTACTTTTGAAAATGGAAGTTCTGCACAATTAAAACCAATTATTGAAGGTGGTAAAATAAGAGAAGTCTTTGTTCTTAACGGAGGATTTGGATATAATTCTTCGCCTACTTTAAAAATCTCTGGTTCTGGAAAAGATGCTCAGTTAACTCCTGTGATCACAAATGGAGTTATTACTTCTATCAAGGTTAATAATTCAGGAACTGGATTTACAACTAACACTACTTTTGTAGATGTTATTCCGACTGGCAGTGGAGCAAAAGCAAGAACATCTCTTAGAAAATGGAATGTCAATGAGTTTGAAAGAAGAAAGAAACTCCTAAGTGAAGATGATGGTCTCTTGTCTAATAGTTTGAATCAGTATTCAAGGGGTTCTTATGCATCTATGAGTGCTCCCAGAGCACTTAGACAAAGTTTGTATTCTAAAAATGAAGATGGATCTTCAAATTATGGTGCAGATACTTTTGATTTAATCAAAATAAATGGAATTGAAATAAGATCAAAAAATCACTCTCCTATTATTGGATGGGCTTTTGATGGTCACCCAATTTATGGTCCATATGGATACTCTAATATTGAAGGTGGAACGATCAAGGAGTTGGAATCTGGTTATGAATTAGATCCTAGTCTGGATAGACCAACAGGTTTCCCAGATGGATTTTTTGTTGAAGATTATTCTTTTGTCAATAATGGTGATCTTGATGAACATAATGGAAGATTTACCAAAACTCCTGATTATCCAAACGGAGTATATGCATACTTTACAACAATAAATCCTGGTAGTTCTGATAGTGATGGTCCATTTAAAAATTATAAGCAACCAAAATTCCCATATGTAATTGGCAATACGTTCAAATCAAAACCAGATCAATTTAATTACAATAGACAAATCAATCAAATTGACTATAACTATGACCTTTTGATTAGAAACACTAAACCATCGAAAACAAATGAAGTTTATGGATATAATGAATACATTAATAACTCTTTTAAAGATCAAAGACAAATCTCCGTTGTAGAATCTATCAGAAAAGGAGCTGTCACTGGTTATGATATTGTTTCCGCAGGAACAAGTTACAAGAGTGGAGACCTAGTATATCTTGATGGGAATCCAAAATATGGAAGACAATCAAGAATTAGCGTTGGTAGAATTGTAGGAAAAGATGTTGTATCATTAGCATCTTCTACTATTACATCCGAAAACTTAGAACTGTTTGTCGGTGGTGGACTTGCTATTGGATATTGTACCTCTCCCCACAATTTTGAAAACAAAAATCGCGTTGTGATTTCTGGATTGTCCACTGAGTCCTATGCAAATCTCAATGGAACAAAGAATATCAATAATCCACAAAGGATTTGGAAATTAGAAAAGTATCTCGATACTCCATCTAACACTGGACTAACAACTAACGTTTTCCTTTCTGGTTCATATGATCCTCTGTATGTAAGAGAAAATACAATTATTGGAGTTGGGGTTTCTGCGGAAAATCTTGAACAGTTAAAAATTCTCAATGTTGACCCTCTCAACTCTGTAATGAGGGTACAAAGAAATTATAATGGAACTGTTGGAACTGCTTATTCTGCTGGAACAATTGCAATCGAATTCCCAAGCACTTTTAGTTATAGAGTTGGATTCGATACTTTTATCGGCAATCCTCCAACATTCCAAAGGTATTTTGATCCATCGGAAGTAGTTGGTTTAGGAACCACTGCTATCGTTGGTGTCGGAACAACTATTGCATATCATCAACTGAATAATATTGCACCACCACATCTGCAAGAGAACACTAACTATCAACCAGGCACTGGATATACGAGTAAGATTATCCCCATTAATACTATTCTGATCCCAAATCACTCATTTGAAACTGGTGATGAACTGACATATTCAAATGGTGGTGGATTATCAATCGTAGTATCTGATGGAGTCGGAACTTTCCGCCTCTCGGATCAATTAACTGTATATGCAATCAAGGAGTCAACAGATCTTCTTGGTATTTCAACTACAAAAGTTGGACTTGGATCAACTGGAACTTTTGTTGGTCTTGGGTCAACTGCCGTTCAACTTTCGTTTACTTCTGTTGGATCTGGTGTAACTCACAGCTTTAAGAGAAACACTTCGCCAATTACAGCAGATGCAAACGTTTACGAGGCAACTTTGACAACGGAAGAACCTCATGGTTTAACCTTCCAAGATAATATTAGACTTGTTCCTCTACCAAATAAGGAGCAAACTATTTTTGTTCAATACAATGATTTCAATAGAAGAATTGTATTTGATAGGAAGAAGTTTGAGCCTTCTGCAATCACCACTTCTACTGATACTATTAATGTTCAAAACCATGGATTGGTAAGTGGAGATAAAATTGTTTATACCACTGGCGGTTCTGTTCCAACTGGTTTGGTTGACCAGAAGATGTATTATGCTATTGAAATTGATTCAAACAACATTAAATTAGCAGCGAACAAAGTTGATGCTCTTGGATCTAATCCAATTCCAGTTTCGATTGGTGGCACTGGATCAGGTGAACATTTTATTTCGAAAATTAATCCACGAGTTAAAGTAACGAGAGGCAATACAGTTTCATTTGCTGTAACTGATACATCACTTTCTGTAACGTCTTCTGGTTCAACTTTCCCTGCCTTTAAGTTAGACTTCTATAAAGATTCTAATTTTAGAGATGAGTTTAAAACAACAGGATTAGCAAGAGACTTTGAAGTATCTGGAATAGGAACAATTGGTGTTACAGATCCTGCTGCTGTAAACGTAAGAACAAACGAAACAGTTCCTCAAAATCTTTTCTACAAATTTACTCCAATAAACATTGATATTGCACCAACTTCAAAGACAGAAGTGTTTGTTGATAAAGAGCAGGATTCTGCCAATACTATCTCAATTGTAAACAGCTCCTATCAGGTTGATGAATACCCAACTGGCATTGGATCAACAACCTTCAAATTCAATCTCGTAGAAAAACCAGAATCAACTTCGTACACATCTTCCGATGGTTCATTCTACTATACGCATAAGTCAGCAGTTGCGACTGGACCTATTGACACTATCAATATTAAGACTAGTAACTTAAATTATGAAAATCTCCCTGGCATCACCTCTATTGGATCATCAACAGGATCTGGTGCTCTAATCAGACTCAATGGATCTATGGGTCCAATAAGAAGAATCAACACGATAGACGTTGGATATAATTATCCATCAGATCCAACTTTCAAGATGATTGCAAATACACCAGAAATTCTGCGTGTTGAGGAATCAAATTCTTTTGAAAGTATTGGTGTTTCTTCTGGTGGAAATGGATACAATTTTGCGCCAGCACTTGTAGTTATTGATTCAATCACAAATAAAAAGATTGATAATGTATTCCTCCAAGCAGAGGTTAAAAACGGTTCAATTTTAAAAGTCAATATCAGAGAAAATGCAAAGAATCTCAACGATGTTCCTCCGAGTATTATAACAGTTAACAATCCAAATGGAATTGGAATTAATACTGTTGGTTTCAATAGCATCACGAAAGAAGTTACTCTTTCTTTGAACACTGGATTCTCCACTGCATCTTCTTTCCCATTCTTTGTTGGTGGTAAGGTTTTTGTTGAAGGGGTTGGAATTGCCTCTACTGGATCTGGTTATAATTCGCCAGATTATAACTATAAATTCTTCGAAGTTACTGCCATTGACGCCAACATTGGTGGAATTGGATCAATCACATATAAATTAGATTCTAGTGTTTCTAATCCAGGAACCTATGTTACTACTAGGTCTTCTGCAAGAGTTATACCTTTTGAAGATTTCCCAATTTTCAATCCAATTCTCAGAAAGAATGATTTTTCTATCGATGAAGAAGTCGTAATTACAAACGTAAATGAAACAAAATATGGAAAAGTTTCTAGTTGGGACAATAAAAATAAAGTTCTGAAAATCAATTCAAGTAAAGAAATCTTGATCAATGATTCTGTGAAAGGTCTTGGATCGGGAACTGTCGCAAAAGTTTCTGATAAGATCAATGTAAACTCTTTATACGATATTGAAGCTACTGCATTAGTAACCAAAGGATGGGAAAAAGATAGCGGAAAACCAAGCATAAACGAACAAAGAATTATTGATAGTGATTATTATCAATACTTCTCATATTCTTTGAAATCAAAGATCGCATATGAGACTTGGAATGATGTGGTTTCTTCAATGAACCATACTGTTGGATTTAAAAAATTCTCAGATTTACAAGTTGAATCTCGTGAAGATACTTTTAGACCTGTTGGAATTTCTTCAAATAGTTTGGAGTTGTTTATTGATCTCGTTTCTGAGGTTGAGACATATTGTAAGTATGACTTTGACCTCGTATCTGAAACTAATAAGTTTGTATCTGGTTCTTTCTTCTCCGATGAGATTTTAACTAGAAACATTGCTCTTACTGATTATGAAGAATCTGTTGGTAACAGAGTATTGAGTATTGATAGTTTCTCTGATGAATTTAACAATACACCGAGAGCAACTAGATTCTCCATTATCGATACTTTCCCACTTGAAGGAACTCGTTATAGAAAATACTTTGCAATGACTGAGGATACTCAGTTCCTTGATGAAAGAAGAATGGAAATTATTGAATTGATTATTGATAATAATCAAAATGGATATATCCAAGAGTTTGGTATCGTAAATGGCGCAGTAGATCTTGGAGGATACTTCGACTTCCAAGTCAGTGGAAGTGAAGGGCAACTTTTATTCTATCCCGAAAAATATGATACCAATGATTATGATATTCATGGATTAGTATACAACGTAGATAGAGACATTCACAGTGCTGTTGGTTTATCTACATTAGTTGGAATCACAACCGTTGCTGATATTATTCAACTTGCTGCAAGAGGTGGAAAAATCAATGCAGGTGTTACAACAGCAGTAAACATCTATGATATTGATCTGGCATCCATGGATGCTGGTCATAAGTTTATGATTCAGGCTAGTGCTGGTGAAAAACATGAGGTATTCAACTTAAATGTTCTCCATAACAATGGACAAGCATATGGGGTAGAATATGGAAACATGGTGACGGGTATTCC
>Ga0099846_1000620_pt1 | contig 14609 bp, 33 predicted proteins | sample CB_VirMetaG_FD_78180 | JGI IMG/M metagenome (GOLD analysis project Ga0099846, IMG submission 78180) | Freshwater to marine saline gradient viral communities from Chesapeake Bay - CB_1504_1 Viral MetaG | ecosystem: Environmental > Aquatic > Marine > Coastal | place: USA: Chesapeake Bay... | reverse complement strand
GATCGAGCCTTCAGCAGATCGCCGACCACTACGGACTGACCCGTCAACGTGTCCACCAGATTCTGTCCGGCATGGACACCAAGGTTGAAGATGTCCACATCTCAGCCTGATTGGGGGACCGTCGCGTTCGGTTTCGCACTGACCGTTCTTCTGAACTCTGCGATCTTCTGGGCGTCATCGAAAATCTTGGTCGACGTCGGCCTGTTCGAAGTCCCGCTTCGTTGGTCGCAGTCCGGTCTTCTGGCACTCTGCTACGTGGCATCCAAGTTGTGGATGGCGGCGATTGTGTCGAGCCGAGGGAAGTAAGAAAGGAATAAGAACCTTCCCCCGACCCGACGATCTTAGCGGTCAATGTGCCGAAGAAGGTAGGGTATCGTCCCCTTCGGCTTGCGACCGCGAGCGAGTTGCTTGAACACTTGGACAGCCTCATCCATGTTCGGCGCGCAAATGATGCCGTGCTTCTTGACGAAGCGGATGCACTGGCTTGCGAGAATGTCGTGGAAGCCGTCACCGACTCCGGTCACGCCTCCGTCGGACACCCAAACGATCGGCTCGTTGTAGCGACGATTGTTGACCGCCCATTCCAATGCCGGAAGGTCAACACCGTTGCCTGCCGAAATATTGTCAATCTCGCGATACATCTTGCCGTTCTTCGCGAGAATCCAAGCGTTCGGTCCACCATCGCGATGCCATGAGTAGGCGAGGACGGTGGCTCCGGGAGCGTTCTCCACGATCGTGCGAATCTGATCGCGCGTGAACGACATGGAGCCAGAAACGTCCAGCACGACGATGCCACCACGACCGCGAATCTTCCGATCGAAAATGCGCTTTTGAGGGTCGGTGATCATTCGGGTGATGTGGCGAGGGTTCCGACCGGTGTTGGTAGCGACGCGCTTGCGACCCATCGCCCCTGCTCCGGTCATCTCCAACGGCACGTTGCCGAAGACGAGTGTTCCCCATGAAGGGACAGTGCCGCGACCGGGGGTAGGCGCATGGTACGGCTCAGTCGACTTCAACGTCTCTTCAAAGTCGCGAGGTGTTGACACTTCTGGCGTGTAGTGCGCGATTGCCGTAGGTTTGCCGTCGGATTCACCCGTCTCTGTTTCGTCGTCGGTTGACTCCGACTCCGGCTCTTCTTGTTCGGGTGGCCCCATGCCTGCGATGCGATCAATCCATTCCGCTAGGACTTCGGTGTAGTGGAAGCCCAGTGGTGCGAGTCCGGTGGATTCGTCAACGTCAGTGTTGGCGAGTTCACCAGAGTTGTAATAGGACTGCATCTGCTTGACAGCCTTCTTCTGAATGTAGAGAAGGTGCTTGCCCCAGTCGCGATTGTGGCGACGAACGCCGGTCAGGAACTTCTTCGCGGACGCGGTATTGGCGGTAGCGACCGCGAACATGACAGCGGACTGCCAGTCGTTCATCATCGCCATGCGCTCACCGTCGGCGGTTTCTCCGTCGTCGGAAAGGTCGGTCAACATGTCGAAGCCTGCCTTCTGGCAGAGAAGGTTGACGCGAAGTTCCTCGCAAACGCGAAGTGCTTCTTCCGAAGCGATCTTGCGATCAATCCACTTCTTCCAGTCGTGCGCCGGTGACACTTTGGCGTGCATCATCTCATGGGCGCGAATGGCGCGAGACATGGGAGATTCATCGCCGGGAGTCACCATCTTGCGATCGATGATGTTGGTGTGGGGCAGACCGCGCTTGGGAGCGCACGTGTCGGTTTCCCAACGACCATGCTCCGTGTCGTGGCGAGTCAGAGCCTCCGGTAGAGGCTTGATGACCGTCATGATGCCACCGATTCGATCTTCATCGCGTCAAGGATGGATTGCGCCTGATGCTTGAAGACGAGACGCGCACCCTCTTCGGTGCCGATCGTCTTGCGAAGTTGATCGAACGTCATGAACGCGCGAAGTGACACGCGACGATCACCAGCGTCCGCGAGGTTGCGAGCGATGCCACGAATGTCGTAGGACAGCATTTCCAGAGCGTCGGGATGAGGCTCGTTGATGCGAATCTGGACGGGGAAACGATCGACCAGTGCTTCTGGCAGTTCCTCCATCTCTTCGATGTTGGTGGTCATGACCGCAGAGAAACCCGGACGAGGCTTGAACTTCTGGCCCGTCTCAGGGTGCGCCCATTCAGCGGACTCTTCGGAGTCAAGGATGGCGAGAAGGGTGGCGAAAACGTCTCCCCCAGCCTTATCAATCTCGTCCACGACGAGTCGACCGCCGGTCAGACCGTCGCCCTGCCATGCCTTGATACCGGCTCCGTACATCCATTGGAAGGAACCGTCGGACGACGGGAGGAAGCCTCCGGTCACGTCGAGGTTGGTCATGTCTTCGGTGCAGACGAGACGAAACGCGCCAGCGGACACGTTGCCGTACTTCAAGCCAGCGTAGGTCTTGCCGGTTCCGGGGGGACCGTAGAGAAGGACGCGATTCACTCCCGCGTCGATCACGTTGGTGAAGTCCTGCCAGCATTGGGGGATGGATTCGTTTGTCATGTCGGTTCCTTTCTGTCGTTGTTGACTATGACAAGGAACATTCAAGCCTTTATTCGGACACTTGACAACGTCGGTTCCAAAAAAACTTGGAAAGATTTATCCACACCCCTGTGGAAAACTACAAAACCTTCTGCTGGTCCTCAAACGCCTCATACAAGCCGTTCTTCACCTTCTTGTACCGAGGGGTCTCTTTCAGGTACTTCATGACCGAAGCGTAGGACAGCCCCGACTCTTCCTGAAGAACTTCCGGGGTTACCTGCTCCAACGGGTGATCGAACGCCCACAAGTCAAGCGCACGATACTTATCCGCGATCTTTGGCTTCGCGGCAACCGGGGCTTCGAGATCGACGTCCACGTCAAGGAACGTCTCAGCAACCCATTCGATCGTTGGGAGCGACACCCCGTACTGCTTCATCACAGCAACCGGGTCAGAACCAGAGTTCGTCAGCACCACATGTAGCGCGCGATACTTCTCTGAAATCTTGTAGGTGACATCAGAAGGGACCTGTTGAGGGGAGCCGAACTCGGCTACCGCGTCATCCCAGTCAGCGTCCCAGACCTTTTTGATCTCCTCGAGCGTGATTTCCATGTTTTCCTCTTTTCTTCCCCCACCGGCCGTTCCGGCGTCACAGAGCCATGATGGACTTTATTCGACGAGTTGACAACCCGCGGTCGTAAATATTTTTCCCGGCAGCCCCGTGGTAAACTCTATAAGTCACAACCCCGGAGGTTTTTATGCGTAAGAAAAGCGGACAGCCGAACGAGTTCGGCATCTTCGTCAAGGCCGATGCCCCCAAACCAGCCGCGGCACCCGCGCCAGCCCCGGCCCCGGCCGAGGAGCCTGCCGCTGAAGCGGCTGCTGAAGTCGAAGAAAAAGATGACGCAGAGGACGTCGCCGAGAGCGACGGATGGTCCAAGAAAAAGTCACGTAAATCCAAGTGACCCAGAACCGTAGAGGGTTTCCTCCACCGTGATGCCTTGAGGCAACACGCGGAGGCCCCTCTGCTACCGGGGGGAGGCGACCGTAGCCGCCGCCCCCAGACGCGGGGCTCCGACAAAACCCCCGATCCGTTGTAGCGGACGGGGGTTGTCGCCTTTTCGGGGTTACTTGATTCCGAGTTGCTCCTCGACGAACTGTTGCCAGTCGCCGACAGCGTTCACCTCGTCGAAGATGTCGGTCGGGTTATCGCCCCACGACATTCCTCCGGTGAGGGTCCAAACCTTGTCGTTTTCGCGGAAGGTTGCGGTCTCGCGACTACCCTCGTACACGGATTTGAGTGCGTCGCCGAGCCATTCGGCAACCGCTTGATACCACGGTTCGTCTTCGCCCTCGAACATCACTTCGTACAGGTAGTCGAGGTGTGTGGTTTCGAGGTATTGCTTCATTTGTCCGTCGTTGAGTTCACCGAGGATTGTCTGCCAATGCTGGATTGGCTTCGTGGTGTCGGCAACGGCGTAGATGAAGTCTGCGCCCATATCAGTCCCTTCTGTTGTAGGTACTAGTAAGCCTACGGTTTATTCGGACGTTTGACAACTTCAGACTTTGGTTTCCACAAACTCGGCGAGGTCAAGGAACGTGTTAGCGAACGTCCCAACAGGGCTGCCGATGCTGTCGTCGTACAGGTCGATGATCAAACCTTCATGGGTGATGGTGACGTTCAGTTCCAAGTCACCGATCTTGACGTAGCCCCGATGGATGTCGCCGTGTTCGGACGGGTCAACGACGGTGTAGTCACCCATGCCAGTTATTCTCCTCGTAGGTGTCGAAACCTTCTAAGGCTTCCATGAACTCCTGATCGTTGTCACGAAGCATCTGGAGTCGACGCTCCAAAGCCCCGATGATCTTGTCTTTCTCGTTGGCGAGGGCGTCCATCCAGTCCTCGTATTTTGAGGCTGGAACGGCGAACGCCACGGTGAAAGCGTGGTTGTAGGTCGTGTCAGGCATAGAGTTTCGGGTCCATCGTCTTGACGCAGGTCGGGCAGAGAACGGTTTCGTTTTTGGGGCCGACTTCACGCCAGCCCTCGTTTGCTGCTTTTCCCCACTCGCCCTTGTCCCAGTCTGCCGTGGATTTGGCTTTACAGCCGTCGCAGGTGATGCTCATGTCAGTTATCCTCCTCTTTGGGGAACCTGATCACTTCGCTGTTGGCATGCTCCTCGCAGACGGGAGTCACATGAATTTCGGCGGGTTCGGAGGCGGTGAGTCCGCCATACGCGGCGCAGTTCACGCCGATGGCCTTTGTCTCGGTGCCGTCCGATGTCGCGCACGCGGTACACAGAACGCCCTCGCGCCACGTTGCCCACTCGTGGTCGCCTGAGTATTCGAATGTGTATTCCATGTCAGATTTCCTCCTCGTCGATTGCCATGTCGGGGTCACGCTCGTCGAACTGCTCAATGAGCGAGATGAACCCGTCGTTGGGGTTGTCAGGGTTGTGGCGAACACCGGACACGAACTTCAGTCCGCAGGAAGCGTTGTACCAGTCCATGAGGGTGGCGAGCATCGCTTCTGAGGTGTCTTCCACGATGTAGGGGTAGCCGGAACGGAAGTAGTCGGCCTCATGCGGGTCGAGTGCCATGTAGATTTTGTGGCACCCGTCCCATGCGATGAGGATGGTGTTGTCGATGTGGGCTTCTACGTCTTCCCAGAGGGTGTTTGTTGTGGTCATGACTTCAGTATGGGCCTTATTCGTGCCAATCACAACGTCATTCACCATAAATATGGACAGACATTCCCAAATGTTCGGACAAAGCGATCAGAGCCTCGCCGACCATCATGAGCAGCGGTGTTGCCTCAGCGTTGGGGTCCCGCGCAACGCGCTCCATCCAGTCCGTGTAGCCGGTGATGGCACCGACGACTTCGGCGTGGAGCATCTCCCAATCGGGGTTGTCTTCGTTGCGCCACTTTCGAGGACTCACGATGCCAGCCCCAGCGACTTGTAGCACTCCATCTCATGGGAGTAGCGGAAGTTGTGAATGAGGTCTTGCTGTTCCTCGTAGGTTTCCTGCCAAGCGTCGTCTTCCCAAGAAAGGTTTTCCATTTTCTCGGACAAAGACTTGACACCTGGAACCGTGTCCCAGTCGAAATACCCGCCGTACACCTTCTCGCCAGCCAAGAAACCATCGGCACCAGCGAAACACATGCCAGACTCCGAATAGACGAGCATCGCCTTGACGGGGAAAAGTTCGGTGATCTTGCGAACCAACTCGTCGGGTGGTCCCCACGCCGACTGTCCACCGATGGACAAGATGCCATCATCGTTGAGGAAAGAGAAGATGGCAGGCGACCACTTCGTACCCCAGTTCTTGATACACCAGTAGTACCAGTCGGGCGCACCATACTTCTCGGTCATTTCCTGAGCGATAGCCTCATCCTTTGGGGGAGCAGGCAGAAGCATCAGTTCGGTAGGGCAAGGGTAGGCAAGCGCAAGGTCGTACTTGCCTGATGAACCATCCCAGTAGTCGTCACGAACCTGATCGCCTTTGGCGGTCAGCGTGTCAGCGAGGCGAGCAAGGTCTTGCTCATCCCCAAAAAAGTCGATTTGGTATTCGCACCAGTTAGGCATGTTCCCGTCCTCAGGGGTTAGTAGTTGTGGACGTATGTAATACTAGGGTTTATTCGTAGCAGTAACAACGTGGGGGAGAGGATTTCTCCCCTCCCCCAACGTCGTCAGGAGGTCTTGCCCTTGACGGTGGCCTTGCGACCACCAGAGTTGCGGACCTTGACCGGAGCGTCGTGGAAACGAACCCACACACCGAAGGTGCGATCGTTGTTGCGACGGCTCACAATCTCCATGTTCGGGAACCGATTCTTGCGGAGATTGTAGATGTATGAGATGTGCTTGCGAGACTTCGCAAGACGAGCCCACTTGCCCCGATGATTCTCATCAAGGTTGGTGAGGAAGTTGATGAGTTCCGAATGACCGGAATGCTCACCCGAACGAGAAGCCGGTGGCTCCTCAAAAACGATGCGGTAAGGCATGGTGTTTTGGTCCTTCTGCTCTTACTTGATTTCAGAGCGGTTGATGATTTCCCGAACCTCATCGGTGAGGGAACGGGTGGTTTCCTCCACCGGCACAGAAGTGACGGCAGGGGAGAACTGGGCAGGGTCGTTGGGGATGTTGAGATTCTTGCGCTCAACCCAACGGCTTCCAGAGCCAGCGGACGGCTCAACGAGCAGGTCAAGGTGACCAAAGCGCGTTCGGGCGTCCCGAATGATTGTTTCGATGGTCAGGTCTCCGGCTTGGAACAGTGCTGGCAACCCGAGGTATGCGCTCAGGTTTACTTTTCCGTCCGGAGTTCTGGCCACTTTAGTCGCATACGGTGATGCGGTGTCAACGATATTCATCGTTTGTGGTCCTCTCAGGGGGGTATTGGTTTGGTGTTACGAGCGGTACGCTACCGCTTATTCGGAGGCTCGACAACCTGAGCCTCAGATTTTTTTGGGACGTTTCCTCCACCGTAAACGGATGAGGGTTTGTCCCAGCAGGATGATGACTACCAGCAGGCAGACGACCAGTGGAAAGCCGTACAGGACGAGGATGAACCACTCGGCGGGGCTCATGCGTCGGCTCCGACGGACTCCTCGGCCACTTCCCGAAGGGTGCGCCCCATGTCGTAGGCCATTGAGCGGTCAGACTCGGGGTTGTCGTCGTAGGTCATGCCGGTGGACAGAAGCCCCTCGGCGAAGCCCCGACAGAACTCCACGGGGTAGCGGTTCATGAGGTCGGACATTTCTTCGATGGGGGTCATGGCATCCCCATCCATTCGGACATGGGCGCAGGTGCGCCGTCGATGAGTTGCTGTAACGCTTCTTCGGTTCCGCACTCGGAGCAGATTTCGGTCTTGTTGTCGACGCGCGACAGAGCCCCGGGGTACGCCCCCGGCGTGTCGTTGTTGGGAACCCAGCCTCCGCAGCGAGGGCAGACGGGCGGTACTTTCATGATGCCTCCTTGACGAGGGTCTTGCGAGGGGGCAGGAACACAACCTGCCCGTCGATGTGCTTCGACACCTTGTCGGCGTTGTTGCGAACGTAGGTGGCGAACTTGCCAGCGGAGTCCTCGCCCATGAGAGCGAGGTACAGGTTGGCGATGGCCTCCAAGCCGTCGAACCAATACATGTAGAGTACGTCGGGGTTGGAGTTGTAGTTGATGAGGACGGCTGTCTCACGACCGGTGGAGAACGACCAGTCTGAGACCATGAGGTTGGTCAACGCCGACGAGTGCGTTACGTCGAACGTCATGTTGGTCAGGATGCCGCTGGTGCTGGTGGTTGTAGGTGTCATGGGATAAATGCTAGGGCTTATTCCTCGCTTTACCAACCTGCCGTCAAAGATTTTTTTGAGAATCCAAAAACATGCTCTGACCTGCGGTTTTACAGAAATCTTGATAAATCTTGCCGACCACGTTGGCAAACGTGCGAATAAGCCGTAGCGTTCAGGACATGACGGAAATCGAAATCGTAACCGAAATGACCGCCACCCTTGACTGCGTGGGCGACGACTGTTGGAGGGGCATCACCCTGACCGTCGATGACTGGATGACGCTCTCAGAGTTTGAGGATGCGTTTCGTACACACCTAGACGACGAGGGCTGGCAGGACGGCTCAGACGGCCTGCTCTGCCCCTCATGCGTCGAAGCACAGGAGGAAGAAGAAGATGACTGACACCGCTACCAAACCAGCGTCGTTCGACCATGCGCCGAACTACATGGACTTTCGCACGCTCACAGCAGAGCAGGCGACCACGTTCATCGGCTGGTACTGCTCCATAGATGTTGCCAACGATGATCGCTGGGAAGTGATCGGTGGCGTCGTCACCGGCGTCTATCTCGGCTACATCGAAGTCGACACCTACGACGGCAACGTCGCCGTGGAGTTGCGCTACGTCGGCTCTGTAACGCCCCTAGAGTACGAGGGCGTGGAGGACTGACATGGGGGCTACCACGTTCCACACGGTGGCTCAGGGAGCCACTTGCGCCGACGCTTACGACAACGCCGTCCGTGACGCTCTCCATTGGCACGGACACGGTGGCTACTCCGGAACCATCGCAGAGAAGTCCGGTTTCGACGTCTGGATTATCCCCATAGACGCTCTCACCGACGTAATGCCCGAGGGCATGAATCGCACCCCGAACGTGCTGGAACGCCTTTCGGTCGCCTGCGACTGGTACCTTGATCGTTGCTACGAGTGGAACGGGGCTCAGAAACGTGACCCGTTCGCTGACTGGGAGCCTTCTGGATGGGCGTGGGAACACCTTGCCCACGGTGACGCCAAAGCGTTGGTTGCCCGTATGGGGACATCTCGTTTCGTGGCTCTCTGCGAGAAGTATCGCAACAAGTGGGGGTCTGCCGTCGCTGTGAAACTCGGTGACGGCGAGTGGGGCTTCTTCGGGTACGCCTCATGTTGACCGCCACGAAAGCCGGTGACAGGGTGCGACTGGTTGCCTGCTTTGACCCGTACACGCAAATCCCGTCAGGGACACTCGGGACTGTCCGGTTCGTCGATTCGATGGGGACGGTTCATGTCGTGTGGGACGACGGCTGTTCGCTCGGTTTGATTCCCGACGAGGATGACTGGGTTGTCGTCCGGTCGTGAGCCCCGTGGTTGGGGGATTTTCTTCTCGGCCACGTTGTCAAACGTCTGAATAAGCCGTAGCGTTACCCTTACAACCGACAACAGGAGGAAAGACATGGGCGATCGAGCCACCATCACCATCTATCAAGACGGGTGCTACCCCGACAAGCCACTCAACCTTTACACCCACTGGGAGGGTGCCAGCATCTGCCAGACGCTCGCCGAGGGGCTTCGCAAGGCTCGCAACGGCGGTCGGCTGAATGATGCGCCCTACGCTACCCGTATCATCTTCGACACGATGACACACCTTTCCGGCGAGTCTACCGGTTTCGGTATCATCGTCGGCAAACACGACGACATCAACTACACCTCGCCCTCGGTCATTTGGGGAGGCGATGAGCCGACCGTGCTGTACGGCGAACTGGAAATGAAAGCGTCGGCTTTCATCGACGTATTCGCACCAGATAAATCTGACGGCGTGGTTGTGGTTGTCTGAAATAAGGCCTAGACTGACCCCATGCTGAAAACGCTTACCCTGCCCGACGGATGCGAAGTCGGCCACCACCTCAAAATCGACCGTGAGGAGTTTGGCGAGTCTGTTGACACGCTGTTCCTGCGTCAAGTCGGCTGGATTCGACTCGTCGACGACGGCACCAACACCGGCAGGTTCGCCCGTCACGAAGAAGACCTAGAGGAAGAAATCCGTGACACCTACATGTACGACGTCACCGGATACGACCACATCTGTAACGCCATTCTTCGGATGGTGGAAAACGGGACGTACACCGAAGGCAAGGCACGCTCGCTCATCTTGGAACACTCCAATGATGGTGTGTACGCTTACTCGTCACACCACTGCGTGAATCCCGACAACTGCGTTACCTGTATGGAAATCGACGCAACTGTCGAAATCGAAGAACTGACCGACGGTTCTCTCTGGCAAGAGTACCAAGACCCCGAGGAAGACTGACATGACACCATCAGACGCACAAGACCTACTCAAAGACCTCGTAGGGGAGTCGGAAGGCTTCACCGTGTTCCACGCTTTGATGGACAAGTTCGGGTGGAGCGGGACTGTGTTCTCCCCCAACGACGCCCGTCAATACATTGCCAACTGTCGTGAGGCCGACGATTTGCCCGAACTGTCCGACGACGAGTTGGACATGTGGACGAACGAAATCTGTCGTTCGTGGGAATGGCGCAAGGGTCTGCTGGAAGTGATGACCGAGCATGGGTGGGAACTCATCGCTTCCGCCTACGAAGATGTGGCGTTTCACTTTGGTCGGACAGGCTTTCCCCCACCGTCAGAAGTTGCGTCACCTGAGTGATGGCCCCCCGAGCCCCGCGGCGACCGTTCTGCTGTCGACGGACGGGTCGAAGGTACCGCGGTCACGCGGGACTGCCACGACGTCGGTCAAATCTTCTTCCGATTTCTTTCGTCTGACGTTGTTGTTACCCCGAATAAGGCCTATCGTTTCACTTGTCCAACGAACCCAACGAAAGGAAACGGACATGGGAATGGATGTGTACGGTCTGGCACCTGCCGACAACAAGGGCGAATACTTTCGCAACAACGTCTGGTACTGGCATCCCCTCTGGGACTACTGCCTAGACCACCACAACGATGTGGTCGGCGACCACAACGGCGACGGCCACATGAATAGCGGTTTCACGCTGGACGAAGGCCAGTCACTCACCCTCGGTAATCGTCTGCTGGACGACATTGAGAACGGCAAGGTGGACGAGTATCGCATCGGGTACTACGCCCAACTCGCTGACCTGCCTCGGGTGGACTGCGACCTGTGCGGAGCCACCGGTATTCGCACCGACAAGGTTGGCTACGACATGGGTCAGCCCGACAAGGCTCTGTCACCAGAAGTAGCAATACTGGTCGGTCGTGAGTTCGGCTGGTGTAACGCTTGCGACGGCATCGGCACCCAGCCCCACTTCGCCACCAACTACCCGTTTGAGGTGGAGAACGTCCGTGAGTTTGCGGAGTTCTGTATCGCCTCCGGCGGATTTGAGATTTGGTAATGGGTCTGTTCGGCGGTCTGATCGTCTACGGCTTCGGCAAACGTCGGGGTCGTAGACAAGCCGAACGCCAGTATTGGCAGGAGGCGAAGGCGGAAATGGAGAACGGGGCTTTGGAGAAGCATTTCTCTCGGCAGAACTGCGTCCACTACCACAAGTTCTGCCGTCAGTTCGGCTCATGTGACGGACTTGTCTGCGAGGAGGACATGGAGTAGTGCTTTCCTCCACCGTCATGTGTTGCGTGAGCGCATCCTGAGGAGGGGGCGGCCCCGCGTTCGGGTTTGCGCTTCGATCGTGTTGCTGTGGGGGGCGGGAGTCCCGCGGCGGCGTCGGTCTTCGGCTCAACTAGGTGCGAAATATTTTCGGGATTTTTTGACATCGAGGTTGTTGTTGTCACGAATAAGGCCTATCGTTCTACACATGAAGTCAGCACACATCTCCACCGAAACCAACCCCACCTCGACCGTCAACTTCATCGTCTTCGATGTGACCGACTCGTCCGCTGTGGAAACGCTTGTCATCTCAGCGTGGAAGTACGAAATGGCCGACGGCACCACTCGCCACACCTCGACCGCACACATCACCTACAAATCGAACCCTGACTCTCGCTACCTCTACTTCTTTGAAGGCTTGGAGGCCACCTCAGACCTCTACCTAGCCCTCATGGGTGCCACCTCGGCAGGTAAGGTGGCGACCTACATTCGCAACAATGCCGATGAGGTGACCAAGCACACCGACGGCCAAGAGGTGGAGATCCTCCCATCTCGCAAATCCATGAAGGTGGCCGTCTGACATGAGCAACAAGTCAGAACAGGCACTCAACGTCATAGAGCCGTACATCGGTGACCTTGACGAAATCGGTGCGATAACCGTCGTCAACTGGATACTGGCCGAGCGGGACATCGACCTGTCCATCTTTGAGGAGGACTAAATGGAATACATTGACGGAAACATCAAGGTGGCATGGGTCGCCTTAGGCGAAGGGCGGGACGGCGATTACAACCCCGACGACCCCAACGACGTAGAACTGCTCCGCTTTGACACCTACTACATGAAGGACGGCGAGTGGGAAGCGTTTGACGACGGCTCGTACTGTACGGCCACACCCGTCAACACCCCGACGGCAGCCCTCGCAGCGGGACTGGTGGAAATCGCATTTGAGGTGAAGGCCGCCTACGAAGCAGGCGAATCCGTCAAGAAAACCTGCGAACAACTTTCGTGGGTTTCGTGGATGCCGTAACCACCCTTGTGCCAAAAAAGGGGGAAAGGCACAGCACCCGCCGCGGAGCAGCCCCGATCCTTCGGTAAACTGGATGTGTGAAGATGTGTTCCACCTACGAGTGCGACTGCCTCGGTGACGACCGTCTTCCTGCCGACAAGTGCTTGGGAAACTGCTGGGAGTGGCAAATCCTCGACCTCAACGAAACGCTGCGGGACTGGTTCTCGACAACCAAGTCCGGCTGGTTCGGTTTTTCCAACATTATTGTGGAACAGCCTGACGGTTCGTTTGCGAGAGACTCGGGTTACGCAAAACTGGACAGAGTTGACGACGTTTTGGACTTCATGATTGCCGCTGGCGACGATTTTACGATCCGGTACGGGGCTCCCGACGGCGTCGAATGGCATTTCGAGCAGTTCTCGCCGTATGAGGACTGCGGCTTCCAGAAATGTAAGGTGTTTCACACGGTTGACATGAGCGGGCCGAACAACATTTCTTTCCGCACCCGCTGAGGAGGGCTTTGGCCCCGCTGCCCGCGTTGCTTCGTATCGAAGGTCGGTTGATGTATCCGATCGGATACCCGAAATTTTTGGAGGCGAGGTTGTGGTTGCGCCCAATAAGGCGTAGCATGATGGTATGACACCTGACCGCCACCCAACCCATAACCGCCAGTGCGAGATGGCCGACTCGTTCGACGACTTGTGCGAGCCATGCTTCCAAGCGTACGAACAGGCCGCCGCAATGATGCCCGTCAACGAGTTGGAAACGGCGTGACGGCCCCGCTAGCATTCTTCCCGTGAGCCTCTACTACTGTGACTCCTGTGGGGCGTCGATCTATGATGTGAAGTCGCCTTCATGTGTTCGTCTCGCCGAGTGCTGGATCGCCGGTTCAGCGAAAACGTATTTCGCCATTGAGAACGAGCGGTATCGCTATTTCCACAAGGCGTGTTACGAGTCGTCGAAACGGAAAGAGGGCGGGCAACAGGCCGAAAGCCTGTTCTGAGGCCCCGCGCCCCTCTAACTCAATTGGTAGAGTAGCGGGCTTTTAACCCGTTAGTTGTGGGTTCGAACCCCACGGGGGGTACTGATGTACTATCACCTTGTGAACGCACTTCTTGCCGGATTACTGTGGGCGACAGCCTACTACTACGTTTTCCGCAAGAAATAGCCCAAATCCACCCGTAAGGCCCCTGCCGGAAATCCGGTGGGGGTCTTTTTCTTTGCCCAAAACCGTCAGAAGACGGGACTGCGGCGGTGTACACTTACAGCCAACAAATCACAACATTCGGGGTGAAGAAATGGCAAAAAAGACAGGAATTGGACTCGGCGAAAGAATCGTAGCCCCGCCCGTAAAGCGCAAAGGCGTTCACGCCAAGCGCGGATCATCTAAGTCCCCGAACTCCAAAAACTACAAGAAACCATACCGAGGGCAAGGCCGTTGACCACCCCCAACGAAGAAGACGGGGCCACAACAAACACCCCGAAAAAAGAAAACGGGGCTCGAGGGACGTCTGTGAGTTCTTCGAGTATTTCACGACCGGCGATGGTGAGTAGGGCGTTGGGTTCGAGACCTCCGTGTGGGAACTGCCGAAAATAATCTGTCAAGAGGTTGTGTTCTTCCCGAATAACCTGTAACGTGTCTCTTGTGAAAACCAAACCTGTCCATTGCGCTGAGTGCGGTCGCAAGAACCGTGCTGGCGACTTCCTGTGCGACAAGTGCGTCCGGTCAGAAACGGTCCGTCGCAAATACAAGGTCTACTTGTCCTCTGACTTCAACGGTCTGAAGTATCTGGATGACTTTGAGCGTCAACTGTTGTTCCTGTGGGCGTGCGGTGTTGACATTCGACCGTACCTCGGTAACGAGAATCCTGTTCGTCGGGACTTCGACAACGACGATTTGCTGGAGGTCGGTGTGGGTTGGCATCCGGAGTTTTTCAAGGGTGCGTACAACACGAAGCACCACTATCTGCTGTATGGGGAGGAGCCGGTTGAGGTGACGGTGAATCCTGATGATGAAGCCCCGTGGGATTGACGCTTTCCACCACCGTCATTAGATGCGCATAGGGTTTACCCGCAGCGCGGGGCCGCGGCGCGGCAAGCCACAGGGTGGGTTTTCCACAGGGTGGGTGGTTTTCCACAGGGGGTTTTCCACAGGCTGTGGAAAAAGATGTGGGAAAGTTTTTCGCCGATCACGTTGCCATTGTGCCGAATAAGCACTAGCCTTCGGGGTATGGAGATGGGAGGAGGTGAAATGAACGAAATCGAACTCGCAGGGGTCACCCTCGT
>Ga0099846_1000616_pt1 | contig 14644 bp, 23 predicted proteins | sample CB_VirMetaG_FD_78180 | JGI IMG/M metagenome (GOLD analysis project Ga0099846, IMG submission 78180) | Freshwater to marine saline gradient viral communities from Chesapeake Bay - CB_1504_1 Viral MetaG | ecosystem: Environmental > Aquatic > Marine > Coastal | place: USA: Chesapeake Bay... | reverse complement strand
TCACGAAGATGTTCCATTTTAATTTGTATATATTAAAAACTTTTTGTAATATTGCTAACGGCAAAGAATATGGGTAGTGGCGAGAAAAAGGGTTAACAGTATCGTATGCGAACCAATAACCCCGAAAAACACGGTGAAAGCCCAGTTGTTAAGCATACTTAGCCATTACCTATATTTATTGTTATTGTGCGTTTTAATTAGAATTACAAACTTTCAAAAACAGATATAAGATGAAAAAGGAAAACACAGTTAAGAATACCACTAAGCCAATGGCGTATGACGCATTGTTATGTGCTGGGCTTAGAGTGAAACTTCATTTAGCAGGCATTAAGCCTGATAGTTTTTTAACAAATATTCCATTTGTACCGAGGGCTGGCGATTTAATTGAAGCAGAAAATATGATAGATGAGAAAAACTATACTGATGATGAATTAGATAAAATTCACACTCTTTCTTGGTCTGTTTGGTACGTAAACTGGGGTAAAGATAAAGATGGATATTTTGCCGAGATAGTGTGCGAGGGGGAATAGCCTTGCACATAACACCAAGATAGTTTGCGTTTTAATGCTTGAATTTTAAAAACTTGAACGATGATACTATATCCATCAATAGGAACTAAGATGAAATGTTTAAAATCTTTTTCAAAGAAGAGTGAACATGATAATATTAAATTTGAATTTGGTAAGTCGTATATTATTACTAATTTTGGAAGGAGTTATTATAAAAGCCTAGATGAGTATCAAGATGTTTGGTATGTTATGAGTCTTTATGATAATGGTAGTAAATTTGAAGTAAGTAGAAAAGGAATAGAGTATTTGTATAATAACAAGTATCTTAGGGATGATAGATAATATCGCCCAAGAATCTTAAATTTAAGTTATGCCTAGATGTAAGAATTGTAAGAAGAAATTTGAACCAAAGAAATTCCTCCAAAAGTATTGCATGGAAGATGTTGAGTGTATTAAAGCTTACTTAGAATCAATCAAGAAAGAGAACGAGAAGAAGTGGAATAAGGAGAAAAAAAAGAAGAAGGATGAGTTAAAGACGAAGAGTGATTGGCTTAATGATTTACAGACAGTATTCAATAAGTACATAAGATTAAGAGATAATGAATTACCATGCATAAGTTGTGGAACAACAAAGAAGAAGCAATATCATGCAGGACATTACAGAACAAGAGGTCATTGCCCAGAGCTTAGATTTAATGAATTAAATTGCCACAAACAATGTAGCACCTGTAATAATTATAAAAGTGGGAACATCGTAGAATACAGGATTAATTTAATCAAGAGAATTGGAGAAGAAAATGTTAATTGGCTAGAGGGCAATCATGAGCCACTAAGATTAACAATCGAGGATATAAAGGAATTAATATCTGATTACAAGAAAAAGATTAAAGATTTTGAAAAGACAGATTAACTATGTAAGATTAGAGATAGACTTCTTCAATAAATCAAGAGGGACTAAGAAGCTCGTCCAAGTTTCAGAAATTTGGGAAGGCACTATCATCGGTTCAGATTTGAAAGAGATGAATGATATACATAGTAAACTTGGAATAACTGGTAGGCTAAAAGACTTAATAGACTCACACAATTCAGAAAAATACGTAATAAAATCATTTGAAATATTATTTAATCAGGGTTACACAACCTATAAAATTTAAAATCATGAAAATATCATTTTGGAAATTCTACAAGAAAAACTATTTACCTGTAACAATATTCATGCTGGGACTTGGTTTTTTAGCAGCATTAATGGGTGAATACTTAGCTTCATTACTATTCGGAGTTATTGTTTTTTGTATTTTATTATTCTCAGTATTAGGCTATTACGATAAATTACAATAAATAATTTGCGTATATATAATATATTTAGTAATATTGCTTAACTAAAATTAGAAATTATGAAAAATGAAATCGTAAAACAATAAGCAATAAAGAAGTGTAATTTTTAAAAACTTGAATTATGAAAGAAGAATGGAAAAGAATAACTGAGTACCCAGATTACGAAATAAGCAATCATGGAAACCTAAGAGACATAAAAACAAAGAAGATTAAACCTAATAAGTTTAACAACCCAAACTCAAACTATCTTTACTGTATATTTGTAACAAACTACATACGTAATTACGTTAATATACCAAAGACAGTGGCTAAGGAGTTTCTTGGTTTTGAGCCAGTTACTCAATTAGACAGAATAACATTCATTGATGGTAATCCACGTAATTGTCATGTATCTAATCTTCGTATAGAAAAGAGTATTGACGTTAATGGAAGAACAAAAAAGAAAGTAAACATAAGTCCTTATGCATTTCCAGGAATACCAAGCATATCTAGCAATCCAATTATAAACACAATTGCTATGTACTTTGGAGTCAAGACTAAGTTATTAAAAAAGAAAACAAGAAGGAGAGAGGTTGTGAATGTTAAGAGATACTCATCTTACTTTCTTTACAATAGATATATAGTTGAAGCAATTGGAGAGATGCTTAATATAGATTACTCAACTGTAATTTATCATAATAAATTCGTAAAGGAGATGTTAGACTTTGGAGATAAAGAAACCACTAAAATAGTAAATGAATTAAATCAAATATTAAACAATTAAATTTTAAATTATGGGAACATTAGCAAGTGCTTACTTTAAGCTAGAAACTTTAGAAACTTTAGTAAAAACATTAAAGACTAAAAAAGAAAATGGTATCGAGTTAACGGTATCAATCAATGACGAATCAAATCAGTATGGTAACAACGTATCCGTATATGTGTCTCAATCAAAAGAAGATAGAGAGGCTAAGAAGGATAGATTCTTTACAGCAAATGGGAAGGTGTTCTGGACTGATGGTACAGTTAAATTGGGTTCTAAATCTGATGCTTCAGTATCTACTAGTGGTGACGATGGTGATGATTTACCGTTCTAGTAACTAATTAAAAATCAACAACTTATGACTAAAAAAGAGAGATTATATAGAGATATGAAAGATGTAAAGTCTAAGATTGATTCTTTAATGAAAGGAACATTAACTCCAAATGGAGAATCTGATTTAAATAAATTAAGAAAGGAGTTGGTCGTAATGACTGACTCCTATCGAAAAGCAGATATTGAAATGCTTATATTCAGAATTCCAAAGGAAACTAAAAAAGCCTTCAAAGAGAAAACAATCAAAGATGGAACGGACATGACAAAATTTATCATGGAAAAAATTAATGAATATCTAAATGCCTAGACCTAAGAAAGAATACGTAAGAACTACAGTCTATAATCATCCAGAGATTTGGAAAGCTTTTCAGAAAAGACTAGCTAAGGAAAATAGACTTAAATCTGAGGAGCTTGAACGAGAAAGAACTGCAAGTGAAGTATTAAGACACCTACAACTTATGTATGTAAACTTTGGTGAGGACTTATTTAAAATAACAAAAATATGACACAATCAGAAACATTAAACAAACTATACCAAGAGAATGGTCTATCTAAGGATGATGTATTTTCAAATGGTCAGTATAAGATTATTACAAGAGCTGGTATCGAAAAGATTCAGTACAAGAACAATATAACCGTAAAATACGAAGTTGTAAGATGTGAGGAGCAGTTTGCTGTAATTAAAGCTTACGGAATAAAGGGTGATAAGGTTATAGAGACGTTTGGAGAATACAATCTAACTCACATCAAAACAAAAAAAGATGGCACTGTTATTCAAAACTATCCAGTTGCTATAGCAGAGAAAAGAGCATTATCAAGGGTTGTTTTAAAATTATCCAATCTTTATGAGCATGGATTCTTTGGTGAGGATGAAGAGATTCCACAGGAAGATATTCCAAAACCACCAAGAAGCAATGAAGAGAAAAATGCAGATGATGCAGTTAAGGAGAGACAAAGAAAGATAGACCATATAAATAAATCTAAATCATTAACCACTTTAGCTAGAGTTAAGGAACACATCGGAGATGATTGGGAGTTACTATCTATGTACTCACAGAAATTAAAGGAGTTATCAAAATAAATGGTTTGATGATGAATATTTAGATAGTTTAAAGAGTTGATTATAACGTACTTGGGTATGAGTAGTAAAATTACGGATTTGAAAAACTGAACTAATAATAAAATTAATAGATATGGAATTTACAACAAAACACATTGGAGCATATGGTGGAAACCCTGCCAAAATTATTGAATTAACTGTAACTGATGGTAACGCTACGATTACGGAAGATGTTACAGATTTAAAACACAAGGTTGATGAAAATTTTATTATGGCATTGCGAGAACTTGCCGATGAATTGGAAGAACAAAATAACCTTATAGCAGAACGTGAGTAATTTTATTACTTATACCCTGTGTTGTATGGCGATGTACGAGCGTACCGTTTTAATGTTTTACAACACCAAGATATGAAATGTTATAATTATTAAATAAAAAGAATGAAGAAATACAGAATTGAATTATCAGAAGAACAGATTATGTTAATAGCAAGATGCTTAGAGGATGTATCACGCTTTGCTAGTGGGCAATTGGAAATGAGATACACAATTGAAGAAATTGTAAAAGAACTACCGTTTGATGAACAAATAGAAAGGCGTAAATTGGCAGAAGAGCATCTAAATCAAGTTAAAAGAGTTTTGTTACCAGAAATGCCAGATAATGGAAGTAAAGGTTATAATGGAAATGATTTTATTGGTAATACTTACCAAATTTACAGAACAATTTTACATCAAATTGCGATTGATTATGATTGGAACAATGTATATTCATCACCAGCACTACCAAGCGGTAACATGGGAATAATAAAAATAGAGACTTTAACGTAGCATTACACATAACAAAAAGAATGAAGAAACATAAATATTAAAAACTTGAACGATGAAATACATATTTAAAAACTTTGAATTTAGACCTAGTAGTATAGGTCATATTATGACAAGCTTAGAATCTATAACTGATAAACAGCTTGAGACATTAGATTATCTACTAAGTAGACCAAAACCAACAGAGAACCAGCAGAAGCAAATTAAAGAGCTTGAAGCTAAGAGAGATTTTGTTGAAACCATTGACACATTACCAAAAGGTATTAAAACTTACCTTAATGGTATATTCAGAAGTGTGTATTGGGGTAGGAGTAGAATGTTAAGCAATAAGTATCTAGATAAAGGTAATATGTGCGAACAGGATGTACTTGAAATTGCATCATTAGTTGATAATGAATTCTACGTTAAGAACGATGAAAAACTAAGTAATGGTTATGTTGCAGGAACTCCAGATAATCGTCAAGATGGGAAAATTCGTGATGCTAAAGCCAATTGGGATATGGATTCATTTGATTCAGCAGAGCTAACATCTCTATACGAGTGGCAGATTAAAGCTTACTGTTGGCTGGATGGCGTTACTGAAGGTGAGTTAATATATGGCTTGGTTAACAATCCAATACACCAAATCATAGCATCCAAACAATCTTTGTGGTATTCTTTAGGGCAACCAGAGGATGATGATGACAACTGGATTAGACAGGTATCCCAATTGGAAAGGAATATGATTTTTGATTTATACAAATTCAGAGACGAGCATCCAAACTATGAACTTGAATCTCCTTTACTTGATTTTCATATCCCATATTACTTTAGGGTTAAAAAATTTGATGTAAAATTAGAGGAAAAAGATATTGAGAATATGAAGAGAAGAATTATTTTATGTCGTGAATACCTTTTAAATAAAGAGATTGAAGCAGAAAACAAAAAAAAGTTGCACAAAAATGAAACAAAATAAAACCATTTACGTTAAAGCATATATAAACCAATAAAAACTTATAATTATGAAAAATTTAAAAAACATCGCAGTAGTAATTTTAATTACTTTATCAACTAACTTATTCAGTCAAACTTATAACTTAACTTCAGGAGCTATTCAATCCGAAGAAAGTAAGGATAAGTACTGGGAATTAGAAAAGGAAGAATACGATTTCGACCAAGTGAGTATCACAAAATCAGAATCAGAAATTTCTTTGGTATTCTTAAAAGATGGTAAGGAGCATTCAAGAGAGGTTGTAACTATTATAGCTGATTTTGAGCAAAACTACACCTATACATTCGCAATGAATAATGATAAAAAGCCAAGAGTGTTTGTTTTTTACAGTGATAATAAATTCTCTTTAGAATATCGTTCAGAACCTACAGATAAAAATAATGTCCTATTTTTTAATAGATAGAAAAAAATAAGTATCTTTGCTTTTTAAACGTATAAAATTAATAGTTATGGCAGTAAATAACGACCCAAAGAAAAAAGAGAGCAAATACAAAAGAGCTAAATATCAATTAAGAGATGGTTCTTGGACAAATGATTACAAGAAGAAAAGAGCTGACGAACAAAGCAGACCTCCTGCTGGAGATTATGACCCTGTAACTAAACAAAAAAGCAAAGGATACAGACCTATAAAATAAATGTTGTGCGAGAACATTGTTAAAAGTACCCCAGAATTATCTGTGGGTACTTTTTTAGTATAATTATACCTTTATAAATAACTAAAACTAAACTATATTTGTTTCATTAAATTTTAATGAAATGGAATTAGAGATGAAACCACTAAATAATGTGGAAATTTTTTCGATAGCAATCGGAAACTTAGGTTCAGGACTTCAATATCAAGTAGGACAAAGATTAACAATTTCAGGCAAACAAGCTATCATAACATCAATAATACGAGATGAGAATTCTTACGAATTCTATGGTGAGATTCCTTATATGATATTTGCAAGTATAGATGGAGAGGAGAAATTAATTAAAGCTTTTGTTAATCAGCCAGTTTATATATCTGCTAAGATATAATGAAAATAAATAATGGTTACATATTAATTAAAGAGTTAGACCTTGATTCTTTGAGGGATAAATTCTATATACCAAAAAACTACGATGGAGAGTCAAGGTTTGCTGAGGTATTAGGGACTAGTTTGAATTCCATATTTTCCGTAGGAGATATAATACTTCACGAGAAGGATATTAGATTATTTACAGCACAAGATTTGGGGGATGATAAATTTTACATTCTTGAGCGAGAAGTAACATCTAAAATAATAGACAACTCAATACTATCAGTAAGAGACTTTGTTTATATAAAAGCCCAATCAGATAGCAAACACACACTTGATTATGGTAATTTCAAGTTAAAGATTGATTCAGAGTTCAATCCATTCAGCGATGACATAGTTACTAGAAGTGGAATAGTTATGTCAGTACCTTCTGTTGCTTTAAATAGTTACACAGGTGATTATCTAGATATAGATATAAAGAAAGGAGACGAGATTTACACGCATCACTTCTTAACGCATGAGCAGCACGAGACAGAAATAAATGGAGAGAAAGTTTATGAGATAAGATACGAGGATTGCTACTGTGTTGTTAGGGATGGAAACATTATTATGCTCAACGAATGGAATCTAATAGAGCCGATAAAGGAAGATGAATCAGAATTTAAAATAGGTAATTTTAAAACAAAGTTTGAGCTTGGTAATGATTCTAAGAAAGGAATTTTGAAGCATCCATCAAAATCTATAAATTTGAAATCTGAAAGTCTGGTTTATTTCAAAAGAAATACGGATTACGAAATAACTGTTGATGAGAAGAAATATTTCAGAGTAAACACTAGAGATATAGTAGCAACTAAAATAAATTAAATATGATTAGACCAATAGACAATAGAATATTAATCAAGCCTCACGATAAGGAGGATAAATTCATGGGAATGTACTATGTTCCAGATGAATACAAGATAGACCCTTTTTCTGGAGATGTTATTTCTGTTGGAGAAGGAGTTACAGAGATTAATCCAGGAGATAAGATTATTTATGATGGTAAATTCTTTGTTGAAATTACTGACGAAGGAGAGACGTACAGGGTCGTAGAAAAATCAAAAGTTTTTGCAGTTAAATAAATCTAAATAAAATGAAACAGAAAGTAAGTTTTTCAAAAGATGCTCGAAGAGAGCTACAAAAAGGAATCGACACCCTTGCTGATGCGGCTAAGGTAACTTTAGGAGCTAAAGGTAGGAATGTCATAATTGATAGGCAACCATTCCCTCATGTAACTAAGGATGGGGTTACTGTTGTTAATTCAATAAATTTAAGCGAACCAATTCAAGACATGGGGGCAAGACTAATTAAACAGGTTGCCTCAAAGACAGCAGACGATAGTGGTGATGGAACGACATCATCAACAGTATTAGCTCAACAGATAATCTCAAAAGGATTAGACAGTATTGAAGAAGGAGCTAACCCAATTGATGTAAATAGGGGTATATTATTGGCGGTAAAAGAAGTTGTGGAGTTCTTAAAGAGTAAAGCAATTCCAATCAATGATGATTATGAATTCTTAAATCAGGTTGCTAAAATTTCAGCAAATGGTGACGAAGAGATTTCTAAATTGGTTGCAGATGTAATGTCAAAAGTAAAACTAGATGGTTTAGTTACTGTGGAGACATCAGGTTCTCCAACAACTAGAGTTGATGTGGTTGAGGGAACAAAGGTTCTTTCAGGTATGTCTGATTTAAGATTCACAACTAATTTCGGTAAAATGAGAGCTGAACTGAATGATGCCTACGTACTATTAGTGGATGGCGAAATTCAATTCATGAAAGATTTACATCCAGCACTTGAGGCTTATGCTTCATTCAATACAGAGAAGCCATTTGTTGTTTTTTCTACTGGAATGACTGGAGAGGCATTACTAACACTTGTTGGTAATAATATAAAAGGTAATCTTAAAAGCTTGGTTGTTAATTTACCTGGATTAAAAGAGGAGAAATCTGAGTTATTGGCAGATATTCAATCAATAATAGGTGGAAAGGTTATTAAAAAGGATTTAGGTGAGTTAAAGAATTTCACTCCAGATATGTTCGGTATTGCTGACTCAATTATCTCTAGCTTGAACGATACAATAATCACAGGAGAAGGTAAAGGAAAAGAAGATAGAGCTAAAGTAATAAAAGACCAAATAAAACTATACGAGAACGATGACTTAAGAAAGAAATACTTTCAAGGAAGATTAGCTAGATTAACTGGAGGCGTAGCATCTATATATGTAGGAGGTCTTACAGAAACAGAGATGATGGAGAGAAAGGATAGAATAGATGATGCGATTGGAGCAACAACCGCAGCAATGATGGAAGGAATTGTTCCTGGAGGTGGTGTGTCATTATTAAGAGCTAAAGAATTTGTTGCCAAACTAAAGAGCGAAAATAAGGATATGCAATTAGGAATAGATATTATCCATGACAGCCTAGATGCTCCTATCAAGCAAATATTATCAAATGCAGGGTTTGAGCCAGAAAAAGTTATCAACAAACTATTAGACACAGATTTTAACTATGGATTTGATGTTAGAGATAACAAAACAGTTGATATGATTAAGCATGGAATCATTGACCCATTTAAGGTTGTGAGAAACTCAATAGAAAATTCTTCATCAATTGCAGGATTATTTTTAACAACCGATTGTGTTATACATAATATTTAGTATATTTGCAATACCATTCTACTCATGGTTTTCATAGTTTTAGTTTTAAGTAGACCCTCAGAGAAATCTGGGGGTTTATTTTTTGTATCTTTGTGAAAAAATATGTTTTATGAATAAAGCAGGAAAAGAAGGTAAGCAAAATAGATTTGCAGGTTCTCATCCGAGTTACAGAAAAAGAGGTATGTCGGAGGAATCTCGTCAGAAGAAAATCGAGTACGACAAGGAGTACCAGAAAAAGAAATCAAAGTACAGAGCTGTTTTGAATGCAAAGAATAGAAAAGACGGAACTTATGGTAATGGAGATGGAAAAGATGCTTATCATAAAGGAAATAAGATAGTTGGGCATAAAAGTCAGTCAGCAAATAGAGGTTCTAAGAGTGATTCAGCAGGAGACAGAAGAGCAAGGGGTTAAATTTCAACGACTTGAACGAAGAAAAAAACAATACTAAATAACAATTGTAAAAAAAATACTATTATCTTTGTAGAAAATAAAAAATATTACTATACAATATGGCAACAATTTCATTAAAAAGATTATCAGATAGCTCTCCAGTTCAAATTGACGAGGCAAACATCTTAGTTGTTTTTGGGACAACTTCAGATGCTATCGTAGAATATGTTAACCCACAATCAGGGAGAAAAGAGAAAGTAGAAGTAGCTAATGATGTTACTCAAATCCAAGCTGTTTCTGAGAAGTTATTCGAGGTTAGCTTACCAGATTACCCATCAACAACTGTTTACTTAAACTCTGATAGAGTTATCGACTTGTATGAGGATAGTTCAGTTGCTGTAGTTATATACGATAGAGCTGGTTCAGCGAAAGCAAGATTTGTAACAGACCAAACTAAAGAAGCTGTCTTAACAAACATTTACGAGAAAGAGGGGTATTTGACTTACGAGGTTGCTTCTTACACATCTTCAACTATTGTTTTAGCTGCTGGAGAGGGTGATGTTTCTGCAAACTTTACTGCTGGTAAAATTTTAACATTATTTGGTAGTACAGATGCTAATAACGAGACTTACGAGGTAGTTTCTGCTTCTCACTCAGGAAGTACTACAATTACAATTACAGGTGGGACAATCGCAGACACATCAGACACAACTGGTAGTGTGATGATTAAATCATAATATATGGCACTAATAGAATTAACAACAGATGTTGATGCGTTTTACCTGGATGATGAGAACATCATTAGAGTATACTCGCTAAACTCAGAGACAAAGATACAATACGCAGACGTAGAGTCTGGGGTAGTAAAAACAACAACAGCTATTGAGAGTGTATCCACAATTGGTGATGGCTCGAATATTTTAATAGCTTTAACAGAGACCGCTTCAGGAGCTACATTCTATTTAAATTCGAACAAGATTTCTTCAGTACTAACTGAAGGTACAGGTTCATTAATTTACTTTGATGTTCTAGGAAAGAAATTTCAAGTAATAGTAGACGAAACAAAAGTTGAAGTTGAAGCTTTATTCCCAATAATACCAAATGGCACATTCCTTCCATTAGCAGGAGGAACGCTAACTGGGGATTTAGATATGAATGGAAACATTATTCAATTATCTGATGTTGATGGTGATATAAGCAGCATTTCTACAGATGTTGATGGTAATGTCATAATAACTAGCGATGCAGCTACTTTAATTATTAATTGCGATTCAGGGATTGAAATTAATACTGGAGGGTTGAGTTCTAGTGATTCCCCCATAACAGTAGCGGATGAAGTTTTCCGTATAGTTAAGTCTGGAGAAGGAACTGTTAGCATAGGAACAGCATCATTAACTGGATTTAGGGTAGCCTTATTCCCTGATAAAGATATAACCGTAGCTGGTTTAGATGACTTAGATTCATATCTACCTCTTTCTGGTGGGACTGTTGAAAACCTTATAATAACAGCTCCCACTTACGCAGATGACACTGCTGCTGGGGCTGGAGGACTAACTACTGGAATGGTTTATAAAACAGCAACAGGAGAGCTTAGAATAAAAGTATAACATAAAGACTGCAACGCATTAATCGCTTATTTATTGTGGTGTAGCAACAAAATCCCCAGTTTTTAACTGGGGTTTCTTTTTTAGTATAATTCTTCCTTTTTATAATCAGTTGGATTTCAGAAATTTGAACGATATAAATTGAATTAAAATGGAAAGACCCAAAGAACTCTCAGGCAAACAAGGAGAGTATATAGAATATCTAGAGGGATTACTAGACAAATACCAATCAAAGAAAACAATCGTAGGGAGCTACTTTGGATTAAAGAAGATACTTACTGATATAAATCTAGTAATGAAAGACGGCATACTTGTAAAGGATGAAGAAACTCAAGAAGAAAGAAGAATATCAGTAATTAGTGGAGAATCACTATCATCAGGTCAGGACAAGGTAATCGATAGGGTATTTAAGTTCATCGATAATTTAGCGAAATACAATAAGCAATTAAAGGAAATGGAACAAGAGTTTGCTCCAGAGCTTAAAAAGGCTGAAGATGATTATGGAGGAGATTTAGAGGAAATTATACTTTCAGGGGATGATTGAGAATTATATAGGACAGTGGCAAGGCAAGAGACCTCAGATGCCTAATGAGTTTATTAGGGAGAGGAATATTGGTGGAGTTAATATTATACTACCAGAGCCACCTAGAAAGGAGAAGATAATGAACTACGGTTTACCGAAAAGTAGACAGAAATGGAAACCAATAGATGTACCTACAGATAAAGAGTTTAATGATTGGGATTCTGAAAGAAGAAAGAACTTCATCCGAGAGGAATACGATAAGAGACGTAATGGAGTTTTCTTTTATAATAATCAAGGAATAGAGTACATAACAGGGGTACATTACTTTTATTTAACGTATTGGAAGGGGGAAGGATTTGGGCTTCCAGAATTTAGGGATTCAGATAGGGATTTCTTTTACTTCTGGGATGCAGCAGAGAAGGATGACAACTGTTATGGTGTTTGTTTCTTTACGAACCGAAGAAGCGGTAAGACTAATTCGGCAACAAATATACTATACGAATACGCATCAAGAACTAAAGAAGCTCACTGTGGTATTCAATCTCAAACAAATAGAGACGGTAAGAACGTATTCAGAAAGATTGTATTCTCATGGAAGAAGCTTCCAATATTCTGGAAACCTACAGACTCTGGAGACAAGAATCCAAAGGAGAGTTTAAGATTCGAAGAGCCATCAACAAGAAGCACTAAAGGTGATGTTAAGACATATAAGAATGTTCTTGACTCTATGATAGATTATGCATCATCATCAGAGACAGCTTATGATGGATACAAGTTGGCAAGATATTATTGTGATGAGTTTGGTAAGTTTAAAGAGGGAGATGCTTACGCTAGATGGAATATTGTTAAACCATGTTTGGTTGTTGGTGTTAGAATTATAGGCAAAGCAATATTTACAACCACTGTTGAGGAGTTAGAAAAAGGTGGTGGTCAAGCAGCTTATGATATTTACTTAGATTCAGACCCTACAGAGCTAGGTGCAGACGGAAGGACTCGCTCAGGTCTTTGGAGACTATTTAAGCCATCTTATTATGGATTTGAAGGTTTTATTAATGAATTTGGATATAGTAAGATAGCGGCAGCTAAAAAAGCTTTAATGAACCAAAGAGATGGTTTAGAAGGTAATGATTTAGCAGCACTTACAAGAAAGTATCCATTTAATCCAAAGGAAGCGTTTCAATCAGCAATATCTTCAAATACATTTCCAGTTTACAAGATTGTACAACAGAGAGAGTACAATGAGCAGTATATGCCAACTATTAGAAAAGGTAATTTTATATGGGAAGATAGAGAGAAGTTTAAGGTATCATTCAAGGATGACCCAAATGGAAGATGGGAGATTTCATGGATGCCAGACGATAACAGTAGGAATAAGTTTGAGATTCAAAGAGGAGTGCCAGTTCCTTTAAACACTCATTTAGGTGCTTTTGGATGTGACCCTTTTGACCATAGAACTACAGTTGACGAGAATAGATACTCTAAAGGTGCTATAGCTGGGTTTAGAAAGTTTGACCCAATGAATCCTAGAAACAGTAACTCATTCTTTTTAAAGTACTTAGATAGACCTCCAAAGGAAACATTATTCTATGATGATGTGGCAAAGACTTGTGTGTTCTATGGTATGCAGGTATTACCAGAGAATAATAAACCTGGATTAATAAACTGGATGTTAGATAATGGATTCAAGAATTACATCTTCAGAACAAAGCAGAGTGATTATTCCAAAACAACAAGCAGGAATTACATCTATGGTGTTTCAATGACTGGTGAAATGGTAAGGGAGATAGCTATGGGAGGATTAGAAAGTTACATATATGATTATATAGGTCAGATTACACCAGAGGTTCAGAGGAATAAATATGGGATTCCTGAGCGAGATATAAGACCAGATATGTATGGAAACTGTCCATTTGATGAGATACTATCAGATTGGGAGAAATTCGACCCTAATAAGTGGACTAAATACGATATGACCGTTGCTACAATGATAACAAAATTAGCAGTTACTCCAGTAAGGAATAACAATAGAACAGATGAAACAAAGCATAAATTTTCTATGGATTCGTTCTTTAAGAGTTTTAAACTATAAAAATACCAACGTAAGTGTCTAAAAATTAATTATATTTGCTAAAATTTATTTATAATGCAGAAGAATTTTCCATTTCCTAGTGAATTAGTTGACCCAAACGAGAAGAAAACAAACAAGTTTGGTATTAAGATGGCGAAGGCAATCTATCATAATGGAGTTACAAACTCTGATTCAACGGATAGAGTAAAGAGAATAAAAGAACTTAGAGATTACGCTAGTAACAATCAAAGCATCAACAAGTATAAGCCATTGCTTAATGCAGCTATTGACCAACAAGGGGATACTTCACTTATAAATATTGATTGGAGAATATCTACTCCATGTGAGACTATTGTAAATAGAGTTGTTGGTGATATGATTAACCAAGACCATAAGTGTCAGTTTAATGCAATATCTCCATACGCTAGAACTAAATACGAAGCCGATAGAGACGCTTTCTATATAAAGATGATAATGGAGCAACATATTACTCAAATAGAAGCAGAGACAGGGGTTAAATTAATGGATAGAAAAGGATTCAATCCAAAGGATGCTGAAGAGTT